>Ga0307934_1001197_pt1 | contig 16594 bp, 16 predicted proteins | sample OrgLakmetageno90_FD_201838 | JGI IMG/M metagenome (GOLD analysis project Ga0307934, IMG submission 201838) | Saline water microbial communities from Organic Lake, Antarctica - #90 | ecosystem: Environmental > Aquatic > Non-marine Saline and Alkaline > Saline | place: Antarctica: Organic Lake... | reverse complement strand
CATTTTCAATAAGTGATCTAAGTAGTTCTTCTGCTTGTGTTTTAATTGCAGTGTTTTTTGCAGAGATTTTTTGTTCAAAAACATTATTTTGATTTTTATATTTTTGGCTGATTCATAATATTTTATCATTTTCATTAACTACATCTGTATAGAGTAGTTCTACGTCTTTAGCTAAATTTTTAGCAGTAGATAGGAAATTATTTAAGGTTTGTTGATTGTTTCTCAATTGAGTTTGGTAGTCTAGTTCGGCTTTTTGAATTTGCTCATCAAGCTGTTGTATTTGTAGACTAGCACTTCCTCACCCAGTTTTTGTTGCTGCGTTGAGTTGAGTCTCAGCTTGCTTTACTCAAAGGGAGCTATCAGTAATAGCTTTATTTAAATTTCTTTGTGTTTGTTCATAGTTGATACGCGCACTATCTAATTGAGTCTTGGCTCTTTGTGCATTGAAGCTAAAAGATCCTCACGTATCACTGAGTTCTATAATAGTGGTATTAGCTCAGACTGTATCTCAGTTGTTATAATACACATTTTTGACTCTTCATGGCACAAGACTACTTACGGTTATTTCTTGTGCTCATACGAGACGACTACTTTTGGAGATAGTGTTGACGGTCGTGAGCTCTTCCACAGAACTAGTGGTGATGTAAAATGCTTGTTTTTCATCACTATCTGTGTTAGTATCAATTTCTGTAGTAGGTCTCCCACATCATGATAGAAGTATTATTGGCAGTATCATCAAAACACATGTTTTTTTCATCTCTTTCAAAAATAATAAATAGCTAAGTATAGTGATATTGACCGTTTACACAAAAATTTATGATACATTCTAGTCTAACATGTTGTTCAAACTAAAGTATATTTTGTAATGTGATGTACGTATCAAAAAATACATAGTATATATAATATGAGTATATGTTATAGCAATGTAAATATTATATATTTTTTATCCAGACTGGAGAGTATATTTTTCCATGAGTTGATACACGAACGTTTTATATATTGATAAAGAACTTGAATAGCAATATTTTTGCGTTTTATGGAATGTATGATTATAGTATACTATAGAGAATAGTATTTTTTATCTACATGTGTTAAATGCTTGAAAAAATTTGGTGTTATTTGGATGAACATGAATATTTTTTGTTGATAGCATCGCATGTAATTATGTTGGTATTTTATCCTTTTGTTATAGAAACAGTTCATGCATCATTATGGATGCATCTGATGATAACATTAATTTTGATAACATGATTATACGCAGCAAACACACATGAAAAATTTGTTGTTAGAACTTTTTTATTGGGGCTTGCTGTATTAGTACTGACATGGATGAATTACTTGTTTGTTACCGAAAATCTTTGGACCTTAGCATTGAATATATTTTGATTATTGTTTTTTTGTGTGATATTATATAATTTAGTGATTGATTTACATCAAATAAATGAAATTGACCAGCATATGATTTATGGTGCAGTTGCTTGATATTTGATTTTATGACTTATTGGAGCGTTTGTGTTTGCAATTATTGAATTAACATTGCCAGGCTCATTTAGTTGATTTTCTTGAACAGAGGTGTGATTTCCTGATTTCATCTATTATAGTTATGTGAGTATGACTACCTTGGGATATGGTGATATTATTCCTGTATGATATCATGCGCAAAGTTGGTCAATCTTGTTTACTATTGCATGACAAATGTATCTTGCAGTTCTTATTGGTATGCTCGTTGGTAAGTATGTGAGGAAGTAGATATATCCATTTGCATATATAAATTTCAAGTGTTGTAATTTGTAAGCTTTTCCTTTGATAATTCCTTAATTATACATAGAAACATAGTAGACATTGTTTATCTACTTAATCTTTTTATGCGCTGAGTATATGTATGATATGCAGGGTCTGATAAGGTGTATATACTTGTATGAGAGTCAGAATTATCTCCTGTTGCTTTAGAACTACTGTGTTCGCTTCTTAATCTCACTGCTTATGAAAAAGTTAATGATGATCAACATACGCTATGATTAGATAAGGAGTATGTAGTGTGCGGTCCAAGAATTTGAACCTCGTCGCCGTCGAGTTCAAATCTAGTTGCTGCTTACAATGCCATGTCTCACACAAATGGTGAGATTACAATTATAGAGTCGTATACCATCGTTTCTGATATTGACGTGGAGCATGATTGTATGACCCAAGGGGTATACCCATTGAATACATTGGTTGCATCATATTTCGTAACTTGAAGTTTCAATCCTGACCCAGAACTATTGGAAAATATTACTCTCCATTGAATTACATATATAGCATTTGATATAGATTTGCTTGAAAAGCTTAATCAAATGCATTGATTAGCTTTGACACCATGACAAATACAATACTTTTACAGTATTTTTACAAGCGAGAAATATAATAGGACTCCTACATTATCAGAACTATATCTCTTTGCACAGTTAAACTCAGAGCATTGTAGACACAACACATTTAATGGCCGCATGATCATTGATGATGAAATCTATGAATCATCGTTGTTTGAACTTATAAAACAAACATATAAAGAGCATCCTGGAGATGTGATTATTGCGTATGCAGATAATGGAGCAATTTTGAAATGAGCAGATAACCAATATATAGTTATTAAAGCAGAAACACATAATCATCCGTGTCTGATTGCGCCTTTTCCTTGATGAGCAACGTGAAGTGGAGGCTGTTATAGGGACATCATGGCAACATGAAGAGGATCAATGGTAGAAATTTCTACGAGTACCTATTGTGTGGGAAATGTAACCAGTCCTGTTCCATATAGAAATTGACATAAAACACCTGAAGTGATACTTCAGGAGGCATCAAGGTGAGTAAATGATTATGGGAACTGTTTTGCTGCACCTTTAATTAATGGTTCAACGCTTGCTGTATTAGAGGATCTTTATCTTGGAGATGAAGTATTTGCCCATGCAAAGCCGGTAGTTATGGCATGATCAGCTTGATGGACATTCGTAGGAGCGGTAGACAAGCAAAAAGAACCAGGACTCCTTCATATCAAATTATGATGACCAGACTATGCAATTGGTATATGATGAGCAGCTGCTTCAAGTATGAATTCAGGTCAAAATACTCACGAACTTGATTTTGCCTCTGTACAAAGAGCAAACCCTCAAATGCAGATTAAAGTAAAGAAGGTATTAGAAACTATTATGCATGAGTGTCCTGATGCTATTCGTAATATCCATGACTATGGAGCTGGAGGGCATGGGACAAATATATTCGAGCTATACGAATGAGATGCATCATATGTATGAGGAGGTGAAGTCGATATAGCAAAGATCTCAGTTGAAGATGCTACGATGACATATCATCAAATTTTGATTAATGAATCTCAAGAGAGATTGTGAATGCTTATACATCCTGACTACCTTCAACGTATTTCGGATATCTGTAAAAGAGAGAAGTGCCCATTTGATCTATTGGGAAAAGCAACCGGATCTGGTATTGTTCGTATGTATGATAGTAGAACATGAAAAGATATTGTCCACGTTGCTGTGGAGGATATGTTGGTGAGAGATCGTATGGAGTTTGTTGATGCTTCACCTAGGAGAAAACTTACTCCAGCAGATACGTCATCAATACTAGCTATTGATCTTTTGGAGATATTGAAACATCCTACTGTATGATCAAAATGATATATTGTACATCATGTTGATAGGTCGGTGAGGTGAAATATAGTGCAACAACAAACAATTGGTGCGAGACAATTTCCTTTAGCTGATTATTGATTATTCAAAACGTCTCCACTCCATGAGCGATGAACAGTAACTGCACAATGAATGAAACCGTATCATAGTCTAATTGACCCTGCAATTATGAGTCAGCGGGCTCTCGCAGAGACGATATTGAATTTGAGTTTTGTGAAGAGTAAGGGATTGGAAGCTTTATCGTTATCTTGAAACTGGATGCGATCGGCAAAACATGCCTGATGAAAAGCTGACTTATACAAAGCTGTAGAGTCGTTGTCGGTTTGCTGTAAGTGATTAGGAGTTAATATACCGGTAGGAAAGGACTCGATGTCCATGAAAGTCACTACTGATGACGGAGTCGATGTTAATGCGCCTGGAACTTTAGTGCTTTCAGGTTTTTTGCATGTTCCAGATGTAACTAAGAAAGTCACGCCAGAGTTGCAGTTAGAAGAAAGTAGTTTGTTATGGTTTCCATGTGCAAGTGATCACATAAAAGAGAAATTGTATGCATGACTCCATGGATCTATTATATGATTATTGAGTAGTCAATTTTGAGATACTCTTCCTAGAGTAGAGATGAAAGACGTTCGTTTCTTGTATGTCTTGGTGCAGGAGTTGCTGGAGAAGGATTTATTGCTGGCTGGACATGATATCTCTGATGGGTGATTATGGGCATGTATAGTTGAGATGTATATAGCTAGTGAAGTGGATGCATTAGATATACATATAGGATGAGAAGTAAAACGACGAGACACTAATTTTTCACATGACGATAAAACTGTTAAAAAACTTCTTGCTAGTGAGTATCCATGAGTAGTTTTACAGGTTAAGGGGACTGACTGTACTAGTTTATTGGAGTATATTGAGATAACTTATGGATTATCTTGACAGTTATTGTGAGAGATTGCTTTTTCAGGAAATCCAACGAATGATACGAAGGAAGAACTTTCAATAACATGGTGATGAACTTCTACGAGATGATCTAAGAGTGTCTGGGAAAAACAACAGCTCATAGATGCTTGGTGTTCGTATAATACAAAGCTAGCATGAACTGATGCTGAAACGCAATTCACACTTCCAACATTTGCTTCTCATTCGATCAAGGAGATGCCACTTGTAGGAAAAACACAACCTAAGGTTATGGTACTTAGAGATGAATGAACGAATGGCGAACACGATATGCATACTGCGTTTGGATTAGCTGACTTTGAGACTATTGATGTTACTATTACTGATTTGCAAGAAGAAAGGATTGCTCTTGAATCCTTTCAATGACTAGTGATTCCTGGATGATTTAGTTATGGTGATCGACCTAGATCTGGGAAGTCATTTGCTGAAATCATTCGTCATAATCCACTGTTGAGTTCACAATTTGAATCTTTTCGCGCCACGGGAAATTTTGTGTTAGGTGTGTGTAATGGAAATCAGGTATTGATGGAGCTATGATGGATAACGGATAGTTATGGATTACCTATCTTACCTATGCAACACAATGATTCGGCTTGTTTTGAATCTAGATTTCTTGCTTTGGAAGTAATAGATACAAACAATAGATTTTTCACATGAATGGAGTGATGTAAACTTCCGGTATGGGTTGCTCATGGTGAAGGTAAATATGCAGAAATGCTAAGTAAAGAAGATGTGAGGGTTGCAGCTCGTTATATCGATAGTCAGGGACAAGCCACTCAAGATTACCCATATAATCCAAATGGATCTTCAGGAGCTCTTGCATGAGTACTATCAAAAGATGGCAATATTCTTGGTATGATGCCTCATCCTGAAAGAACTATATTGCCGCATCAGATGGCTTATATACCTCAATGAATAGATCCAGAGACATTGAGCTGGATGCCTATGTTTAAGAATTTGAGAAGGAGTGTGTAGATAATAAATAGAATATAGTAGCATATTTAGATATTATATCACATAATGACCCACACATATAGTCAAGATGGAGTAAATGTAGCCGCAGGAGACACCTTTTCTGCCTATGCAGGATCTATATGCAAGCACACAGCAAAAAACAATCCGAATGTCCTAGTCCATGATATGACGGCTGGGAAGTTTAGAGGTCCTAGGTGATATACATTGCAAAACCTTCCTGATGGATGCTATCATACGACGGTGAACGATGGCATAGGTACAAAAGTAGAACTGCATGATGCTGCAGGCTCTTATTCACAAGCTGCGCGTGATGTTATTGCCATGACAGGTTCTGATATCACGAGGTATGGTGGATATCCATTGGTGTTTACGAGTGTGCTTGATGTAGCTACTATAGGAGAACCATGATCTTCAAGTTTTCTAGCTGCACAAGGATTGATTGATGGGCTTGCTGAAGTAGTAAAAGAACAAAACTTAGTGGTATTTAATGGTGAAACTGCGGAATTATGATCATTGATAGGAACAAATAATAAAACACCTACTTTGGCGTTTAACTGGGCATGAACGATGGAATGAGTCTATCATCCCCAGAAAATGATTTTAGGAGATAAGATAAGCGATGGTGATATAGTTATAGCATTACAGGAAAAATGATTTAGATCAAATGGGATAAGTTCTGTAAGAAAAGCATTTGCGATGAAGTTTGGTGAACACCGACATGCACACCCAGATGCATTACCGTATATACAAAAAGCAGCAGAGCCATCAGTCATCTATGATATATTTTTGTCATACATAAACTGATGGACAACACCTGACTATCAGAAAATAATTGATGTGCATGGTATTGTTCATCTAAGTGGTGGATCGTTTGAAGGCAAGTTATTGGATGATGTGTTATCTTGAAGAAATTTAGAAGCACATTTGGATAATTTGTTTGATCTTCCTGAGATTATGCGTGATTGCGCAACATGGAGATGACTGGATGACGCAGATCTGTATAGAACTCGACATGGTTGACAGTGAATGCTAGTAATAGTTTCTGCTAGCGATGTAGATATATTCATTGAAGAAGCAAAAAAGTACAACATAGAAGCACAGGCTGCGTGAGTAATTAACGCTACGTCGTGAGCTAGTAGAGTGGTTATTGAAAGTATGTTTACTAAGTGAGAAACAGTTGTGTTTGACGAGTAGGATTTACTTTTCACTATCATCATCAAACAATATTTTTTGAATTCTTTGCTCTATCCTTCATGTAAAGTCGACACGAATATTATCGATAATATCTTGATTGTTAAATGGATGATCAAGGATCTTTTGAATGTTTATTGTAGCAAGAAACGTGGATGCGATAAATGGTCATACGAGAATTCCTACTATGTGCCCAGTTCATGTATAGTAAGGAGTGAAGGCAATACATCATAAAATTACGAAGAATTCTAGAAAAATAACAACGATTTTCGATGTATGATAGTATTTGTATGATCTTACAATTTCAAAATTGTCAATAATTTTATTAATATATTGAGAGAGTCTGGAAATTTCGTTCGCTGGAACTCCTATTTCTCTTAATTCTTCGTTTCTATGTGAGAGTCATTCTATTGAGTTTTCTACACTCATGACTAGAGGTACCGATGTCTCAAGATCTTCAAAATCTGATTGTAAATACGTACTAAATGCATGTATGAAAGCGATGAGTGAAGTTCAGCAATTTTCTTTAAATCAAGTAATATTTTTACCTTTTGATAATGCTCGATCATCATAAGAAATAGCCATAGATATAATTTGTGCCTTAATTAAGCTGATTGCTTCTAATACTCTAAATCTTCTTGTTTCTGCTTGCGCTAGTATAAATGTTAGTGGTAATACTATGAATATAAAATAAATATCATTGATTGAAGACATATCCACATAGATGTTGTTTGTGTAACAAAAATATCACACAAGCAAAGAAATTGTACTAATAAAGAGTACCTTTCTTGTGTATATATGAGGTAAAGCATCGAGAAGTAATTTACAATTCATTATTTAGTAATTTGGGAGAAATACATGTATCAATTATATACATGAGTGTCTTAATTTGCAAAATTATAACTTTATAGATTTACAAACTTGTAACTTCATCTATCGAGATAGTCTTTTCTACTCTATTGTTAGTGTAATTTGCATCTTTTTCATATAGTTCTTCTTGTGTTGCTGATGAGGATGGTGCTCAAATTCTTATGAGAAATTCATACTCTGAGATGTCTTCGTCTTTACTCATTAAAAATTCAGTTTTTACTATACATGAATTTCAATTACTAATGTCATTGTATTGTGAAAAATTTGCACGGCATCATTCTATATATGCAGATGAGACACTATTGTCTGCCGGTCAATTTCAATTTCTAAATGAGGCAGCAAAGGTTCGTGGAAAATTAGTATGTTTTTTTCAGTAATTATGTACGGTAAAATAAGCGTTTACAAAAACAAAGTCGTTTAAGTTTCATTGATAATTAGGATGTATTTGAATTTTTTCTAGCTGTTCTTTTTTCTCTAGATAGAAATCCGATATCGCAAAATCTCGGGTTCAATTACTACTATTTCAATTACTACTATTAGGTACAATAATGTCTTCATTATTATCTTTTTCTTGATCATTAGTATAGGATAACACCTTAACTTCTATTGAGTCAATATTATTCTTTATATTGCTGTCATTGGTAACTTTTTGATTTTTGTCTAACAAGTAGTTTTCGCAACTGATTTGTGTATATGAATCAGTCAAATCACCTTTAATTGTTTCTATTTGGGTATCAATTACTCGTGAACTACTATTTCATGCCTGAAGATCAGATTCTGTAACTATATCTTGATTAAAAATTTCAATTCATTCTTCTAGATCTTCATTTTCAGTATGTATAGCGCATATTCCTCTAAATCTAGATCCTGCTAAAATAGTTGTTGTGCCCAAATTTTTAAACATTATTTCTAATGATGTATTCGTATTTGTACGAATCGTATCTATGGTATTAAATGGCGTCATTTCAGCAAGATCTATTGAAATATCTATGTCATCTATAAGTTTTACTTCTTCTTTTATGTTGTTTATTTGTTTGGTATCTTTTGATAGAGTAAGGATCTGTGTTTGTGTTAGTGCAAGAAGTTTATTAAGTATATATAAGATACGTTCATTTACTTGTTTGTTTATATGCTGGTCTATTTGTTTTTCTATATTTAATAAAGTTTCTTCATTTTGTGTAATGATATATGCTTATATAGTATCTAGTAGTATGGCATCCTGAGTATTGCCAGTATATGTCGCAAATGTAAATTGATGAGTGAAAATAATCACAAAAGACAACCCAAATAATACCTTAATCATGTTAATTAAAACATAGATGATAAAAAAGTAGCTTCGGTGAGGAAGGGATTCGAACCCTCGGTACAAATGAATGTACACCCGCGTTCCAGGCGAGCACCTTCAACCACTCGGTCACCTCACCATATGTAGTTGTACTTGATCTTTGTATAGAAGTTAGTATCTAAAACAAAGCGTATTCATTTTTTCTTATGAGACTAGACAAATATCTTGCCAACCTATGAGTGGTGCCTAGACGTCAAATCAAAAAGCTTCTCAAATCTTGAGAAGTACTTTTGAATATGAAATGCGTCGATTCTCCATCTATAAAGATACAAGAAGGAGATATGTTGAGTGTCTATGGTCAGGATATTGAAGTGAAATATCTGGTCACCTTGCTGGTGCATAAGCCTAAGAGCTATATTAGCTCTGATATTGATGAAGGAGAATATGCGAGTTATAATGATCTTATTTATGACTGTCCATATAGTCAACTTGTACATGTGGCATGAAGGCTTGATGCTGATACAGAAGGATTATTATTATGTACGAGTGATGGTAAATTGACGCAACGTATTGTACATCCGAAAAATAACTGTGAAAAAGAATATTTTGTGCGTACTGCATTACCAATCAATCAAAGAATGGTAGATATTCTTGTTGCTTGAGTGATAATGGACTGAAATGTACAAGCATTGCTAGCAAAAGTTGAACAACTTTCTGAGAACGAATTGCGTATAATAATTGTGGAATGAAAATATCATCAAGTGAAGCGTATGCTTAGAGCAGTAGGTAATGAAGTGAGTTATTTGAGAAGAGACCGTATTTGAGAGTGGGTATTGTGAGACTTGAAGATTGGTGAATGGAAATATGTCTAAATATATGATGAATAGGAAAGTATTTGTGATGTGTTTTTTGATAACTCTTAGATAGCAGATTTATCATCATCCGCTTGCAATTAGTCATGAGATAGGTATATATTTCTTCGCTTACTTCAAAAATAATGTATCTTTACTGGTACATAGCCATATATCGGGAATTAGCTCAGATGGCTAGAGCGCCTGCTTTGGGAGCAGGAGGTCGCGAGTTCGAGTCCCGCATTCCCGAAGTTGCTAAATTATACTTGCATATGTACTTCTATACATATATAAACTATTATTTACCCATGCCGGTGTAGCTCAGGGGTAGAGCAGAGGATTGAAAATCCTTGTGTCGGTGGTTCAAATCCGCCCACCGGCACCACGTATTATATACTTAGCGTGATGTCTAGTGAAATGAGTAGATATGCAATTAAGTAAAAGTAACCGTAATATAGGCGCGTAGCTCAGGCGGTTAGAGCGCATCTCTGATAAGGATGAGGTCGGTGGTTCGAGTCCACCCGTGCCTACCATTATAAAAAATAAAATAAAAAATACGAATGACAGATAGGCACAGGTCTTGTAGTGTTAATATAAGAAACCCTGTCTATCACCAGTCTAGACAATTGATATGTACAGTCAGTATTTGCTTATGTAAATTGACTTGTATTTTCTTTTAACTTGTCTATAACATCTCTGAACGCGATTTTTATTTTGTTTTGAAATATAATTATGTCTAAACCACACGTTAACGTAGGAACTATTGGTCATGTAGATCATGGTAAGACTACTACTACTGCAGCTATCTGTGCTGTGTTGGCTACTAAAGGATTCGCAAAGGATCTATGATTTGGTAACATTGATAAGGCTCCAGAAGAAAGAGAGAGAGGTATTACTATTAATACGGCTCATGTAGAATATGAAACAGAAAATAGACATTATGCACATATAGATTGTCCTTGACATGCGGATTATGTAAAAAACATGATTGTTGGTGCTGCTCAAATGGATGGTGCTATCTTGGTGGTTTCAGCTACAGATGGGCCTATGCCTCAAACAAGAGAACATATTCTTTTGGCTAAGCAGGTAAATGTACCTAAAGTGATCGTTTTCTTGAACAAGTGTGATATGGTTGATGATGCAGATATGTTGGAATTAGTAGAAGATGAAATCAAAGATCTATTGAATCAATACGATTTCCCTGGTGATGAAACTCCTATTATTAGAGGTTCAGCACTAAAGGCTGGTGAAAACCCTACTGATGAAGCTGGGCATGCTAAACCTATTTGGGATCTTATGGCTGCATTAGATGAATATGTTCCTGTTCCAGAAAGAGAAACTACAAAACCATTCTTGATGCCTGTAGAAGATGTATTCTCTATTAAAGGAAGAGGTACAGTAGTGACTGGTAGAATTGAAACTGGTACTATCAAGATTGGTGATGCTATTGAAATTGTTGGTCTTGCTGATGCTCCTACTGAAACAACAATTACTGGTGTTGAAATGTTCCACAAACAATTTGAAAAAGGTGAGGCTGGTATGAACTGTGGATTGTTGCTTAGAGGTATAGATAAAGATTCTGTACAAAGAGGTCAAGTATTGGCTGCTAAAGGTACTATTACTCCTCATAACAAGTTTGGAGCTGAGATATATGTATTGAAGAAGGAAGAAGGAGGAAGACATACTCCATTTATGTCTGGTTATAAACCACAGTTCTTTATTAGAACGACTGACGTAACTGGTACTGTTAATTTGCCTGCTGGTACAGAAATGATTATGCCTGGAGATAATGCTCAGATTGAAGTAGAACTTATATACAAAGTTGCTATGGATGAGGGTCTTAGATTTGCTATTCGTGAGGGTGGTAGAACTGTAGGTGCTGGTGTAGTTACTAAAATACTAGCGTAAATTAAACTTGAGTGAAAAAGAAGCTTTACCTTATCATAATTTTGGCATGGCAACAAAAACAGCCGCTAAAAAAGCTCCAAAGCTTAGAATTAAGTTGAGAAGCTACGATCTCAAAATGTTAGAAAATTCTGTAACAAAGATTGCTGGTTTATTGGTCAAATCTTGAGCTGATATAAAAGGTCCTATACCTTTGCCAAAGAAGAAGAAATCTTATACAGTGATTAAATCTCATTTTGTGTACAAAGATGCTAGAGATCAATATGAAAGACTTACGTATACTAGACTCATTGATGTTGTAGAAACTGGTCCGAAGACTGTTGAGTTTCTACAAAATCTATCGATTCCTGTTGGAGTGAGTGTTGAAGTAAAGGTATACTAAGCAATTGGTGTATTATCCCTTTTCATCGGGGGCTCTAATTAAAATTTATTCATTTATTAACAACGATGTTAAAAGTTGCTGGTGCTATAATAGGTATAAAACAAGAAATGACTAGAGTCTGGAAAGATGATAAGCAGGTTCCTGTTACGCTTATTAAGATTGAAAACCAAGAAGTTATAAGATATAAAACTCTAGAAAATGCCTGATATTCAGCTGTTGTTGTTGGTCTTTGAAAAAAAGAGATGAACAAAGAGAAGGGACAAAAAGTGTCTTGGAAATTAGTAAAAGAATTTCATGTTGATCCTAGTTTTGCAGAGGCTCACCCAGTTTGATCTCTTATTACAGCGGATATTTTATCTGACGTTGAGAGTGTACGTGTGTTTTCTCGTTCAAAGGGTAAATGATTTCAGTGAGTAATGAAGAGACATAACTTTGCTGGTGGTCCTGCAACTCATGGTTCTAAATTTCATAGAACTTGATGATCTACTGGTAATAGAAAGCCAAGAAGAACAATAAGAGGCTGGAAAATGGCTGGACATATGGGTGATGAAAATGTTACACTTAGATCTGTTCCAGTGTTAGATATATGGACAAATGATGGCGATACGTATGTGGTAATGAAAGGTTCTATTCCTGGAGCCTACAATAGTTATGTACAATTATTGGTTGCCTAAAGTTCTACATTGTTTTTTTATGTTATTGAATATCATCAATCCATGAGTTATAAAATGCCTATAGTAGATATGAAATGAAAGAAAGTGAAGGATATCACTCTTTCTTCTGAGCTATTCTCTGATGAGCATATCAATCAGTCATTGATCCACGAATATGTGGTTATGTATTTATCAAATCAACGCCAATCATCTGCAAATACTAAGACGAGAGGTGAGGTGAAGAGATCTGGTAGAAAGTTGCATAATCAAAAGTGATCTGGTCGTGCTAGAGTTGGTGATGCTGGTTCTCCTATAAGAAGGAGTGGTGGTGTAGCTATGTGACCTAGAGCTGAGAGAAATCGATCTAAAGATATGCCAGCAAAGATGAAAAAGAAAGCCTTATGTGGAGCAATTAGTCTAAAAGCTAAATCAAGTGTTCTTTCTTCTTTAGAGGACTATACTACTAAAAGTGCTAAAACAAAAGATGCTGCTACTCTTCTAGAAGCCATCGGTTTGAAATGACAAAAGGTGCTTATTGTGTTAGACTCTGCAAATGAATTGATTGAAAAATCATTTAGAAACATTTCTGGTATTAGTTATACCACATCTGCTAGATTAAATGCATATGATGTAATGTGTGCTAAGCATGTTCTGTTTGTGTCTTGAGCATTTGATGTCTTACATGAACGTTTGTCAAAATAATATATAAGTTTTATTACCTTGTTTTACGCCATGAGTTATAAAGATATTCTCAGACAAAGAGCAAAAAAAGCTGCTAGCACTAAGGTGTTAGGAAAGTATACTCCATACCAAATTATTGGTACTCCATTAATTACAGAAAAAGCCTATAAGCAGGTTGAAGCTGTGAATACGTATTCTTTCCGTGTCCATAAAGATGCTAATAAAAATGATGTGAAAGCTTCATTGCAAAGCATCTATAATGTAACACCAGTCTCTGTTCGTTTAATGAATGTTCCAATGAAATGAAGAGCTCGTAGGGCGTTAGTGAGAAGATCTTTCAAGAAAGCTATTGTTAGATTGAAAGATGGTGATAAAATTGAATTAGCTGGATAATATAGTATATATCAAATTATTTTAATCCTACACGTGTATCGTAATGAAAACTTATAAAGCATATACTCCATCTAGACGTTATATGACATGATATGATTTTTCGGATCTTACTACTAGTAAGCCACAGAAAAGTCTAACTAAGTTCATTAGATCTAAAGCTGGTAGAAATAATCAGTGAAGAATAACGGTTAGACATAGATGATGAGGACACAAGAGACTATATAGAATGATTGATTTCAAGAGATACAATAAGGCTAACATACCTGCTAAAGTTGCATCAATTGAATATGATCCATTCAGAACTTGTAGAATTGCTCTTCTTCATTATGTAGATGGTCATAAAACTTATGCGCTAGCTTGGAAGAATGCTAAGGTTGGTGATGAAGTTATGTGTGGTGATGAAGCGTTGTTAGAACCAGGAAATACAAAACAATTAAAAGATATTCCTGACGGGTTTACCGTTTACAATCTTGAAGTTACGCCTTGGACAAAAGGTAAGCTTGTGAGATCAGCTGGTTCATACGCTACAGTAACTGGTAAGGATGAAGAAAATAATATGGTATATATTAAATTGCAGTCTGGTGAAGTAAGGAAGTTTAATGAGAAGTGTTGGGCTACTATTGGTGTAGTATGAAACGAAGAACATAAGAATATGGTTATTGGTAAAGCGTGAAGAATGAGATGGATGGGTCGTAGACCAGTTGTTCGTGGTAAAGTTATGAATCCTGTAGATCATCCACATGGTGGTGGTGAAGGTGCTACTGACTTAGCAATGAATCCAAAGTCATTTAAAGGTAGGGACGTTTCTCCTGGTAAGAAAACTAGAAAAAAGAAGAAATGGTCAGATAGATTTATTGTAAAGAGAAGAAAAACTAGATTTAAATAGTATATACTTCATTATTAATTTACTCGTTTATACATTTGCACAATGGCAAGATCACTAAAAAAATGATTTTGGGTTCATCCAAAAATCTTGAAGAAAATAGCGAAGATGAATGAAGCCTGAGAAAAAAAAGTAATTAAAGTTTGGGATAGAGCTTCGCAAATTATTCCTGATATGGTTGGGTTCACATTTGCTGTTCATAACGGTAGACAATTTGTTAGTGTATATGTAAATGAAGAGATGATTTGACATAGACTAGGTGAATTTGCTCCTACAAGAACATTTAGATGACATCCGTTCTAAATTTGTCTGTATACGATTATATATAAGTACGCCATTAATTAATTCTTAACCATTCATTATTGATGACTAATAGAAGCATGACAGCAACATTGAAATATGCATTGTTGTCTGAGAAAAAATTATCACTAGTTGCTAAGATGGTTCGTTGAAAATCAGTACTAGAAGCATCTACTCTTCTTCGTTACTTACCTAAGAAGGCTGCTGCTATATTATTGAAGGTTGTTACTTCTGCTGCTGCTAATGCTAATAATAATCTCAATATTGATAAAGCTAGCCTAATAATAAAAGAAATACACGTTGGTAAAGGTCCTGGTTTGAAAAGAGTTAGGCCTGTGTGAAGATCTAGAATGCATAGATATGAAAAACATAGATCATTTGTAAAAGTTATTCTAGACGCAGCTTAATTTGTAATATATCTACTTTATTCATTTATACGATATTCGTATGTGACAAAAAACAGACCCAAGAGAACTTAGAGTGTGATTCAGCAAAAAATGGCAGAGTGAGTGGTTCGGTACTACTCAAGCACAGTGAGCAGAATTTTTCGTTACAGATTTGGCTGCTAGAAATCTTGTTGAGGATTTCTACTTTAGAGCTGGTATCGCGAAGACTGTTGTAAGAATGACTCAAAAAGAATGAGAGGTTCTTATCTTCACTGCTAAGCCAGCTGTTGTTCTTGGAAAAGATAATACAAAACTTGAGAAGTTTGAAAAAAAACTCAAGAAGATAACAAAAAAGCCTTTCAAGGTGATAGTAAAGGATTTGAAAAAGCCTGAATTGTCTGCTAAGATTATGGCTGAGTTTGCTGCTATTCAATTGGAAAATAGAATGCCATATAGAAGAGTAGCTAAAACAATTCTTCAAAAGGTTATGGAAAAATGAGCAATTGGTGTCAAGGTGCAGGTGTGAGGAAGACTTAATGGTGCTGACTTATCTAGATCAGAAAAGTTCTCAGATGGAAGAATTCCACTACAAACTATAAGAGCTGATGTTGATTATCATCATACAACTGCTCTAACAAAATATGGAGTTCTTGGTATTAAAGTTTGGATATGTAAGGGTGAGAATATAGAAATCAACCAGAAAAAAGTATCTTTGGATAGAGTAGTTAAAAACGCATAATATTATATATTACTAATTTTATTTGCTCATAGTGTGTGAGAATGGTATTGTTATCACCTAATAGATGGAAGTATAGAAAACAATTTAGAGGTAGACTTAAAGGTATGTCTACTAGAGGTAATCGTGTTGCCTTCGGTCAGTATTGATTAAAAGCAACTACTGCTTGATATCTTACAAATAGACAGCTTGAGTCTGCTAGAAAAGTAATTGTTAGGGTAACAAGAAAAATTGGTAAAATCTGGTTTAGAGTGTTTACAGATCTTCCATATACTAAAAAAGGTCTAGAAATGCCTATGGGTAAAGGTAAAGGTGAGGTTGATACATATAGAGTGAGAGTGAAGCCTTGAAAGATTATCTTTGAAATAAGTGGAGTTGATAAAGCTACTGCAAAAGAAGTGTTTAAGCAGGCTACATACAAACTACCTTTGTCAACTACGTTAGTAGAAAGAGGAGAAATTAAATAAGC
>Ga0307934_1001193_pt1 | contig 16649 bp, 11 predicted proteins | sample OrgLakmetageno90_FD_201838 | JGI IMG/M metagenome (GOLD analysis project Ga0307934, IMG submission 201838) | Saline water microbial communities from Organic Lake, Antarctica - #90 | ecosystem: Environmental > Aquatic > Non-marine Saline and Alkaline > Saline | place: Antarctica: Organic Lake... | reverse complement strand
ACCCAAAGTGAGCAGCAAACTCTAAGAGGTCTCGACCTTTAAATAAATCTTTCATGGTGTTGTAATTCAAGATACTAAGTTAATAATAATTATGCATGTAAGTACCGACCTCTATATAATTAAATTCAAAACTTAATAAACATTAAACTTACCCTTATGAAAAGTTTAAAACAACTTCTTATTGTTGGCATTTGCTTATCTTCTACCACTACTTATTCACAACAATTTGCAAATACCACTTAGCAACTATACAGTGGAAACACTGTTGCATTGTATTATAAATTCAATGCGAATACAATGTCATATAGTACTAATAATATCAATTATACTGCAGGATCTACTTATCAAGAGACTGGAAGCACCTTGAATATTACAGATATTTTACCAAGTGTTTGTGGAACAAGCACTGGAAGTTATTCATTCACCATTTTAAGTAATGTCGCAACATTTACTGAGATTTTTGAGATTTGCGGACAAAGAAGGGTTGAAATGAATAATTACAACTGGATTAAACTGATAGCCACAGGCATTTCTTCGGAACTTGGTAATCGTGAAGATTTGGAACCGATCTATCCAAATCCTTCGAATGGAATATTTAAAGTTCCGTACAAAAAGGATCATCATGGAGTTCAATTTTCAATTCTTAATCAAGTTGGTCAAACGGTTTTTAGAGATGAATTAACCGTCCCTCAGCAATCTATTGATTTGACGAACTACCCGAAAGGAGTTTATTATTTCAAAACAGATAATGAGAAAATTAAGACTCAACGCATTGTTTTATTGTAGACTTTTAACGATGACAAATCTGTTTTCATGCTCCGTTAATGGTGCAATTGAGTAACTAGCGCTTTTAATCGATTAAAAACAGTTTGGACGTCTAAAATCCCCTCTTCTCCCAAGAATAATAAATTGCACTGCTATAACTATAATCTTCTGCCCTAAATACTAAACCTTCCTCAACAGGATTTTGATGGACGTAATTTATCTTTTCTTGAATAACTTTATTCCTCCATAACTCAATTGGTTTATTGTTCTGACTCCAAAACTGAAAACCATTAACGTTAGAACTTTTAACTGCTTCAAATTTAAAAATTGCTAGTAAATTCTCTTTCCTGCTTACTTTTGGATTATCCTGTATCGCTTTCACGATCTTCTTACTCGTAAACCTTTTAAAATCATCTAAAATTAACTCCGGTTTTCGTTCACCAACACTGCGAAAAACCAAATGAACATGGTTTGTCAAAATACACCAAGCTGCTATTCCCATTCCTTTTTACTTTTGGCAATAACTGAAACTCTCTAACAATATCTCTTTATATTCAATTCTTGTAAAAACGTTTAGCCATTGTACTAAAGCAAAACTTACAAAATAGAACCACTTAGGGTTCCGCCAATAGACGGACAGGTTTGAAACTTATAATTTCTACTCTTAACTTACACACACGATGCAATAGCATGGCAGCGAGGGGATACCTTTGGTTTAATAAAAGTTAGTATATTAGATCCACAAAATAAATTAGGTGTAGGTGACACAATAATGTGGAGTAATAAAATTTATGAGTAAAGATGAAGAGATTAATTTTTATATTACTTATCTCAGTTGTGCCTGGTTGTAGTACTAAAAATGACAATGAATCAAACAATAAAAACAAACTTGAAAAGAAAAGTCATGATGTGAGATTCAAAAATGGGCGTTATGAAATGAGAAAAATTTTTGAAAACGAATTTTTAACAGATTCAGTTTGGTACTACACGGACAAAGAACTAAACGATTTAGCTACAATTGTTACCGTTGTTAAGTTACCGAAAAACTATAAAGTGAATCAAATTATTAACTATACTAAAGACAATATAGATACATCTCGGAGTGTTTTTTATCAACTTGAATATGGCTCTAAAGATTCTTTCGCAATTAGTTTTTATTCTGATTTTCAAGACTCAGTGAGCTTAATTTTAGGAGACCTTGACGTCAATTATGAACTGTTACCAGGGCTGAAATCAGATACGTTTACCGGAAGTCCAGATCAATTCCATATCTTAAAAAAGGCTTATTATAAGCGAGGAAAATTTACTTTGTATGAATATGAAGACACTGCTTACAAAGCAATGCAATTATACATCCCCGACAGAATTTTAGTGCAGTATTAATAATAACCAGTTCCGGGAAATTTAATGTTTGACTATAACGAGAAGCAAGGAATAATAATGCTTCTCTTGACAATATGCTGAGAATAAAATTAACTGCTTTCAGCATAATTTAATTTTCACTTTTTAGCCAATAGATTAGTTTAAAACATAGAGTAAATTCAAAAGACTTTGTAGTCTTAATTGTGTTTCCTCCGCATTATTATATTTGACTATTTTTTATTGAACTATTAGTCGTTTGTGTATAATTCCTTTAGACATTTTAATCTTCATAAAGTAAACGCCTTTAGGGAAATGTGAAAGGTCAAATTTTATATAATGTTTATTTTGTTCAAACTGCATATCTATTCGTTGTCCTTTTAAATCATATAGGTGCAACTGTAGTTTATTACAGTCCTCTAAGAAACTTTGTAAAGTTACTACACCATTTGTTGGATTAGGAAAAAGAATAAATCTACCTTGAAAAGCGTGATTCTCAAGTTTCGTTATTAACTGAGCTTTATAACAACTACTGGTATCTACACAGTTATTTCCTGAAATTTCAACTGCATAATAGCTACTATCTCCAGGTATGAATATTTTAGAGTTAGCTCCGATTATAGGAGTAAATGTAATAGATGTGGTATCGCATCTTAGCCATTGATATGAAACTGATTGTTCATAAGCGATCAATGAGTCTAAACTTACCGTTACTGAAGCATTCAAAACAGGATCGACGTTTAGAGTAAGAGTAACGATTGAATCGCATCCCAATTTAGCAGTATTCAAGGTATCCATATAAGTTCCTGATAGAAACAATTTTCGATTATTTAAGATAAATGTATCTCCGTAACAAATGGTCTCATTTAAATTTGTTTGAACTGAGTTTAATACAGTTAAATTCAAAGCAACAATTGAATCACAAGAATTTATATTATTCAATGTATCATAATAGATACCGGTTTGATATATACTAATATTATTAAAATAGAAAGTATCCCTGGAACAAATTGTCACATCAATCACATTTGTGATTAAAGGTTTAACAAAGAGATCTAACGTTACAGTAGAGTCACAACCACGGCTATTAGTAAAAGTTTGGTTATAGCTCCCTGATAGTCCTAACATTCTACCAAAGAAAGGAATTGTGTCACCAAAACAAATTGTATCCTTATAGTTGGTAGAGTCAACTTGTAAAACAGTAAGACTTAATTGAGTTATTGAGTCACAACCTAAATTAGATATTAATGTATCATAATAAATACCTGATTGAGTCAGGTTCTGACTATTGAACCGGTAATTGATATTTTCGCAAATTGATGCCAAAACCCTTGTTGTGTCGATGGCCGGTAATACTGAAAGGCTGAAATTATATACTGAATCGCAACCTTCTGAACTTATTAAGGAATCTGTGTAATTTCCAGGTAATGTTAAAATTTGCCCCCTAAAATCAAAAGAGGTTCCCGAACAAATTGTTGCCGAATCATTGAAACTGTGAGAACTTCTTACAAACAAGAAAAACTCAATTATCGAGTCACAGTTATTCGTATCTGGAATGATTAAACGATGAACTCCATTGGAATTGAAAAAATTGCCTTTAAATTCGAAAGGTAAGTCATTACTGCAAGTTGTGAAGGGTCCTGTGAATTTATATGGAATATCTCTAAATAAATCTAACGTAATCAAGGAGTCACACCCAGTGGTTTGTGGAATTAAGTGATGATAAATCCCACTACTGTAAATTGTTGTATCATAGAAAAAATAACTCTCAGTTAGACAAAATGTATCTATTATAGTTTTCCTTAAATAAGAATTTGCTACTAATTCTAATTGTATCAATGAATCGCATCCATCATATGCGGTTGAAGTGTCAATATAGACTCCAGAAGAATCAATAATTTGACCTGCAAATGTATATGGAGCTCCTTCGCAAATAGTATCTCTAATTAATGTCTTATTTTCGGGTAAATAAATAAGATCTAGTATAAAGATTGAATCGCAACCTGTTGAAGCATTGATAGTATCCGAATAGTAACCGCTTATATTTAAGCTATTTCCCCTAAAAATATAAACATCTCCAAAACAAGATTCTACGAAAATAGTATCTCTAAATACAGGAAGTACACTTAAATTTAAACTTACAATTGAATCACAATTATTGCTATTCTGCAGTGTATCAGAATAAACTCCCTGATTAGAATAACTACTTCCTTGAAATTGATACGATTGCCCTTCGCATATTACCTGATATATGGTATCTTTCGAAGAACTTAATACATTAATAAGTTTAAAAGTACTATCCACACAACCAAAACCATTCGTCTCAATTAAACCCAAACTTTTCATTCCGGAAGAAGTAAATCCCAAAATAACTGAAGACGAGTCTGCGCCAACCATTCCTGCAATCTCATTCGGAGAATACCATTGAAATGTGGATGTATTATTTCCTGCATGATACATTTTTGTAAAATCCTGTTGACAAACTGTATCAGGACCTATAATACTTGCGATTGGATGAGTTCCAACCAGTATTGAGTCTTGAATAGTGGCACCTATTCCACAACTGTTAAACACCTGCACTGAAATTGAGTTAAATCCAGCTAAACTCCATTGTACACCGATAGTATTTGTACTTTGCCCACTAACTATCATCCCTCCAGAAACATTCCAATTGTAAAATAAACTTGGTGAGGAAACAGTATAGTAGTTAATTGCCGTATTTAAACAAGTTGTATCTTGTCCAAGAATTTCAGAGTTTATTTGTTGTCCAGAAATGTAAATAGTATCGAGCACTGTTGTATCACAACCAACCGTATTTGTTTCATGCAAGCTAACTACACCAAGGCCCGAACTACCCCAATTGACTAGAATTGAATTAGTTCCTTGTCCAGAGGAAATTACTCCGCCGTTTACTATCCAATTATATGATGGCCTCTGCTCCCGCACGATTGCATCGTGTGGTTTAACAACTATTTTGCTATTAGTATTCCATTTAACAATTGTAAGCTCCCCCAAAACTAGTACAACATACAAGTAGAATTTTGTTTTCCGACGAACTTAATCTCATTAAGACCATGAGTCAACGTTAATAAATCCTAACGCAAAGTTTTTAGCAAACCAAGATCTCAGCAAAAACAGCACAAAATCCTATTATTCTGCATATTTTTTTAATATTTACTATAAATATCTTTTATGTTAAAATTAATGTGAATAAATGTTTCATATATAATCTTGTAAAAAATGTAATGGTAAAACATTCACTTGATTATTAAATAAGCTTTATTATGCTAAAGAACTTTTTAGGAAACAGTCCCATGTGGTTTAAATTTACCATGGTCGGCTTTCTAATTTTTAATGTCATTTCACTTTATCTCTTAGGTCCTGTAATTACTGCTTGGATTTTTATTGGCGAGTTCATTTTTACACTAGCCATGGCTTTAAAGTGTTACCCCCTTCAATCTGGTGGTCTTTTAGCTATTCAAGCTTTAATACTTGGTTTAACCTCTCCTGAAATGGCATATACAGAAGTAAATCAAAACCTTGAAGTGATTTTACTTTTGGTTTTCATGGTAGCCGGAATTTATTTCATGAAACCCTTGCTGATGTTCGTTTTTAGTAAGATTTTTATTAAAGTTAAATCTAAAGTCCTTCTTTCCCTACTTTTTGTTTCCCTATCCGCCGTCTTATCTGCTTTTTTAGACGCTTTAACGGTGATGGCGGTTTTAATCAGTGTATCCGTTGGTTTTTATGGCGTATACCATAAAATTCATTCAGGTGTAGAAGATTACAATGACAACGAAATTCTAGATAAGGATGAATTAAGTGGCGAGACATTAATTCAGTTTAGAAGTTTTTTGAGGGGTTTGATTATGCATGGTGCTGTTGGAACTGCATTAGGAGGTGTTTGTACTATAGTTGGTGAACCTCAGAACTTACTGATCGGCGAGCGCATGGGTTGGGACTTCGCAGCATTTTTCTTTCAAATGGCTCCTATCACTATTCCGGTATTTTTTTGTGGCTTGTTGACCACTGTCATTTTAGAACTAACCGGTTGGTTTGGTTTCGGTGCTAAACTCCCAAGCACTGCAAGACAAATTATAAAAGCTTATATCGATGAAGAGGATGAAAAAAGAAAACCAAAAGAAAAATATGCGCTCTGGGTACAAGGGGTTTCGGCAATTTTACTGATCATCAGTCTCGCCTTGCACATAGCTCCTGTAGGTTTTATCGGCTTGGGTTTAATTATATTTCAAACAGCATTCATGGGCATAACCGATGAGCATGCTTTAGGTCATGCATTTGAGGAGGCACTTCCATTTACAGGCTTGTTAGTTGTTTTCTTTGTAATTGTTGCCATGATTCACGATCAACATCTGTTCTCCCCCATTATAGAATGGGCACTGCAGCAAGACCTAGAACAGCAGCCAAGTTTGTTTTATGCAGCGAACGGTTTTCTGTCTGCCATTAGTGATAATGTATTTGTTGCTACCATTTACATCGGAGAGGTAGATAAAGCCTTTCAAAGTGGCGCAATAGACAGAGCTCATTTTGAAAAATTAGCCATCGCTATAAACACAGGAACAAATTTACCAAGTGTAGCTACTCCAAACGGGCAAGCAGCCTTTCTATTCTTGTTGACCTCGTCTGTTGCTCCATTGATTGGTTTATCTTACGGTAAAATGGTCAAAATGGCATTTCCTTATACCATTGTTCTAGGGTTAGCCGGTCTGTTAGGTGTTATTTACTTTCTTTAAAAAGGCTGTACTACTAAAAATTGTAACTCCTATTTTTTTGTTGGGAAGAAGTAATCTTTTTTAAATTACCTGCCATTAATTTATGGAGTTGAACAATAAGAAAAAGTAAACGGTTCCAATTTAAAAGAACCAATTTAAGGTCACTTTGATGCCGTAGTCCTATACTGACAGTACTTTCAAGCTAAAAAACTTCCTACTTTATTAACAAATGGACCTACTTTTCAACAAAACCCTGTGTTTTCGTGGGAAAACCTTGTGCCGCTTAGGTTTTAGTCTATATTTGTAAACGCTTCATCGAAGTATTAATCATATTTATTTACTAAAAAAATTTTAACATGAACAAATCAGAATTAGTCGACGCAATGGCTGAAGGTGCTAACTTATCAAAAGTAGACGCAAAAAGAGCATTGGAGTCATTTTTATCAGTAACTGGAAAAGCGTTAAGCAAGAAAGATAAAGTTGCTTTAGTTGGTTTTGGTACTTTTTCAGTTTCTGAAAGAGCTGCTAGAAAAGGAAGAAACCCACAAACAGGGAAAGAAATTAATATTGCTGCAAAAAATGTAGTGAAATTTAAGGCAGGAAGCGAGCTTTCTGATCACGTTAAATAAGAGATTTCTCTATTTTAAAAACCCTGCTTCGCCTGAAGCAGGGTTTTTTTATGCCCAAACTTTTCTTTTACCTTTGCTGTTTACCTTTTATGAGAATCGATAAATACATTTGGACCATTCGCTTATTCAAAACAAGAAGCCTAGCCAGTAAGGAATGTACATCCAATAGAGTTTTGATCAACGATGAAATCGTAAAAGCTTCGAAAGAAGTGAAAACCGGCGATACAATATCAATTCGAGTAAGCCCAATTTGGAAAAGTTACAAGGTTTTGGATTTTCCAAAATCCAGAGTTGGCGCAAAACTAGTCCCTGATTTTGTTGTAGAAACGACAGATGAATTAGATTTAGAAACGCTAGCTACTGCTCAAGAAGTCCAACGACAAATGAGAAATCAAGGCTTTCGAGGTCGACCTACAAAAAGGGACAGAAGAAAACTAGATGATCTGGAATTTTAACAAAAAAATAAGGCTCCCAATTTCTTGAGAGCCTTTTGCATTTTAGATGCAAATGTTCGTTTACTATTTTTTACCCTCCATCTTCTTTTTCATTTCCAAATATTTTGCATCATTCCCTTCAATAGCATATATTTTAGTTAATGAGGCAATTGTATTTCTATCTGTTTCATCTATACCATGCGCTTTTTCTAGTGCAGGTTTAGCTAATTCAAAGAATTCGTTTGCTTTTGCAGAGGCAACTTCATATTTTTCTGTTTCATTTAAACCGTAATTAGAAGCTTTATTATTCCATTCTACTGCTATGTTAAAGTACATGGCTCCTAAATTATAAGCGGCATCAAAAAAGCTAGGATCTAACTCTAACGCTTTATTATAATCTGCTGCTGCGGCCTCTTGATTTCCAAGTTGATCATTAATTAAGCCTCTGTTATAAAACATACTTTGGTTAGTAGGATCATTCGCAATAGCTTTATCAAAATTAGCCATCGCTGCATCCGTCTGTCCACTCAATAAAAGATAATTTAACTCCTCTCTTGCCAAATCAGCGTTATCCGGATATTGCTTCAAGCCGTTTCGAATTGCCTCTACTCTTTTTACAGTGTCTCCTCGAGATTCATAAATGTTTGCTATGTATAAATGAACGTTCGGGCCACCATATTTTATTTGTGTTAAAGCGGTATACAATTCTAAAGCTTCATCGTATAACTTTAATCTTTCTGCCGCTAATGCTGAATTAAACAGACCCAAAGAGTCTACTCTTCCCATGTATGCATTAATCTCAACAGAGTTTTGTGAATATTCTTTTGCCTTTTCAAAGTCCCCTTTTTGAAATTGCTCTACACCTCTATTCACGAAAGCATTTGCTAAATATGGAAATTTCTGTCCCAAAATATCCCTCATGTATGATTTGTCATCGTACTCCGTCGCACTGTTCATGATATAACTAGCAAACTTAATTTCATCTGCTTCATTGTCTAAATCTAATTCAGAAGCACCAGGCGCTTCAATATTATATTTTATTGCCTCTATGTAGAACTTATAACTTTTCTCTAGTGAACCAGGAAATTTACTAGAGCATTCCTCATTAGGAGCTAAAGCAGCATTAAAATAAAGGTTACCTCCGTAATACCATGTTTTAAGAAGCTTAGAAGTGGATTCGTCTTTTGTCACTATCTCTATTGCTTCTATGCCTTTTTCTAGCTCACTGCAGTCCTTATCTCGTTCGTAAGACTTATTGTAGTTGTAGGCACTCACTAATTTTGCTTTCTGAGCAGTAAGACTTCCAACGGTTAAGGAAGCAATTGCTAAGGACATTAATTTTAAATTGATATTCATCTTCTTATTTTTTCAAATTAAATTTCAAGGCTTTAATACAAATTCTTTGCCATTATTCCGCATCCGTTGTATCCGATTCATTGGAAACATCCGTTTCGTTGTCTGAGGCGCTATCTAATGCATTTCCTTCTTCGCCTTCTAGTCCTTCCAGATCTTCCACATCTTCTTCCACAGAAACTTTAGCCACAGCCGCAATAGAGTCATTTTTTCTCAAATTAATCAAACGCACTCCTTGCGTGGCACGTCCCATAACTCTCAAATCTGTAACAGCAATTCTAATAATCACTCCAGAACGATTAATGATCATCAAATCATTTTCATCGGTAACATTTTTAATTGCAATTAACTTTCCGGTTTTGTCAGTTACGTTTAAGGTTTTAACTCCTTTGCCACCTCTATTGGTTACCCGGTAGATTTCTGAGTCATCTTCAGGATCATTTAAGAAACTTCGTTTACCGTAACCTTTTTCAGAAACCACTAAAACTGTTTCTTCCTTAGCTTCTCGCACAGTAATCATTCCAACCACTTCATCCTCTTCGGCCATCTTTATTCCTCTAACACCTGCAGCGTTTCTGCCCATAGGTCTTACCTTGCTTTCATTGAATCGAATAGCACGACCACTTCCTATGGCCATCATAATCTCATCCGAACCATTGGTCAACTTTGCTTCCAATAATTGATCCCCTTCTCTGATGGTTATGGCATTAATTCCATTCGTTCTAGGTCGAGAATAAGCTTCTAAGCTTGTTTTCTTGATGACGCCTTTTTTAGAACACATTACAATAAAGTTATTGTTGATGTATTCTTCATCTGTTAAGTCTTTCACACAGATGTATGCTTTCACGTTATCGTCTGGCTCAATGCTAATCAGGTTTTGAATTGCTCTCCCTTTGGATGTTTTCGTTCCTTCAGGAATTTCGAATACCCTCATCCAATAGCACTTCCCTTTTTCTGTAAATATTAAAAGGTAGTTGTGCGTGGTGGCTACAAATAAATGCTCTAAGAAGTCAGCATCTCTTGTTGCTGATCCTTTGGAACCTGTTCCTCCCCTATTCTGTCTTCTATATTCGGAAAGTTGCGTACGCTTAATGTATCCCAAATGTGAAATAGTAACTACCACTTCCTCATCTGGAATCATGTCTTCAATGCTGAAATCCTCTGCAGAATACTCAATCACAGATCGTCTTTCGTCTCCGTATTTATCTTTTACTTCTTGTAATTCCGTTTTAATGATGTCCATTCTCATGTCCTCATTAGCTAACACAGCTTCTAAATGCTCTATTAATCGCATTAACTCGGCGTGCTCTTCTTTTAACTTGTCTCTCTCTAAACCTGTTAACTTCTGTAAACGTAAATCTAATACCGCTCTTGCTTGAATTTCAGACAAACTGAAATTCTCCATTAAGCCATTCCTAGCGTCATCAGTCGTTCTGCTTGCTCTAATCAATTTAATTACTGCATCTAAGTTGTCGATGGCAATAATTAAACCTTCTAAAACGTGCGCCTTGTCTTTTGCCTTCTTTAGCTCATACTCTGTACGCTTTATAATTACCTCGTGTCTGAATTCCACGAAATGGTAAATCATGTCTTTTAGATTCAACATCTCCGGTCTACCGTTCACCAATGCAATATTGTTGACGGAGAAAGACGTTTGAAGTGAGGTATACTTAAAAAGATTATTCATTACCACATTGGTAATGGCATCTTTTTTCAAGTCGTAAACAATCCGCATTCCGTTTCTATCCGATTCATCGTTTAGATCCGCAATACCTTCAATTTTTTTATCGTTTACTAAATCTGCCGTCTTTTTAATCAGGTCTGCCTTATTAACAAGGTATGGAATCTCTGTGACTATTATTCGTTCCCTTCCACTGTTTGTAACTTCTATTTCGCATTTCGCACGCATTACAACACGTCCTCTACCAGTTTCGAATGCAGAACGTACACCTTCGTAACCATAAATAATTCCACCAGTTGGAAAGTCTGGCGCTTTGATGTGCTGCATTAATTCCGAAATCTCAATATCTCGATTATCGATATACGCGCTAATTCCATCAATTACCTCCGTTAAGTTATGAGGTGCCATGTTGGTTGCCATACCTACAGCAATTCCCGATCCTCCATTCACTATAAGTTGAGGAATTCGGGTTGGTAGAACAGTAGGCTCTGTCAATGAGTCATCAAAATTCAACCTAAAATCAACTGTGTCCTTATCTATATCAGCTAACATGTCTTCTGATATTTTTCGCAATCTGGCTTCTGTGTATCTCATTGCGGCAGGACTGTCGCCATCTACCGAACCAAAGTTACCTTGTCCATCCACCAACATGTATCGTAACGACCATGGCTGTGCCATTCGCACCATTGAATCGTAAACTGCCGTATCTCCGTGCGGATGATACTTACCCAACACTTCTCCAACAATTCTAGCCGACTTTTTGTGCGGTCTGGAAGATAGAACTCCCAAGTCCTGCATTCCGTACAAAATCCTTCTGTGAACAGGTTTCAACCCGTCTCTCACATCTGGTAACGCTCTACTTACAATAACCGACATGGAATAATCAATGTAGGCTGACTTCATTTCGTCTTCAATGTTGATCTGAACAATTTTTTCTCCTTCTGCCATATTTACAGTATTCTTAAGTACTAAATTTCAATCCAAATTTGAAGATTGAACATAGCTACTAAACTACCGATAAATAACGCCTCCAAGGGCTTAAAATGGCACTAAATACTAACAAAATTTTGTTGATAAAAGAGCTTTGGTTCGTCTTTTGCTTGGGTGGGTTCAAATATCTTTGATTGGGATGTCATTGATTGGTAAATTTCATTTTCTTTACAACCAAAAGGCACTCCAATACGTTTATTATAAAAGAACGAAACATTATGGAATCTAATTTTTCACAACGAGTAAAAGACGTCATTACCTACAGCAGAGAAGAAGCTTTGCGATTAGGGCATGACTACATAGGTATAGAACACCTATTATTAGGTATGATTCGAGAAGGACAAGGAAGCGGAATTCAGATTCTAAATTCTCTCGGTGCAGACTTGAACGAATTAAGAAGGCGAATTGAAAGTTCTACCAAAGTAGGTAACAGTTCAATTAATCATCTCTCCAATATTCCCTTAGTAAAACAAGCGGAGCGGGTTTTAAAAATAACCTACTTAGAAGCGAAGCTTTTTAACCAAAGCTTAATTGGAACGGAGCATTTGTTACTGTCTATTTTAAAAGACGCGAATAACATTGCAACGCAATCGTTAGAGGAGCAGAATGTATTCTACGAATCTGTAAAAGATGAGTTAGAAAGCATCTTATCCAACAAGCCTTCTTCTAGTCCAAGAAATGAAGTTCCAGGTAACCCAACGAATGACGATGATGATTCTTCAGGATTTTTGGGATCAGGTGGTTCTTCCGGAAGACCAAGCAGCGATTCTGGCGCCACAAAGGGTGGCGATTCAAAATCAAAAACACCTGTATTAGACAACTTTGGTCGTGACTTAACATCCATGGCAGAGGACGGAAAGTTGGATCCCATTGTTGGTAGAGAAGCCGAAATTGAAAGGGTCTCACAAATTTTATCGAGAAGAAAAAAGAATAACCCAATATTGATTGGTGAGCCCGGAGTGGGTAAATCTGCCATTGCAGAGGGCCTTGCACTGCGAATCATACAAAAGAAAGTTTCTAGGGTGCTGTTCAATAAAAGAATTGTAACCTTAGACTTAGCTTCTCTTGTTGCCGGAACAAAATACAGAGGTCAATTTGAAGAGCGAATGAAAGCGGTAATGAATGAATTGGAGAAATCTCCGAACATCATTCTATTTATCGATGAAATTCATACCATCGTAGGCGCCGGAGGTGCTTCCGGATCATTGGATGCTTCTAACATGTTCAAACCTGCTTTGGCAAGAGGAGAAATTCAATGTATTGGAGCAACTACCTTAGATGAACACAGACAGCACATCGAAAAAGATGGAGCCTTAGAAAGAAGATTCCAGAAAGTATTGGTAGAGCCAACCTCGAACGAAGAAACCTTTCAAATCTTAAATAATATAAAGGATAAATACGAGGAGCACCACAACGTAAATTACACGGAGGAAGCTTTAAGGGCTTGTGTGAATCTTACAGACCGTTACATGTCAGACAGACATTTGCCCGATAAGGCAATTGATGCTTTGGATGAAGCCGGTTCGAGAGTGCACATTACCAACATTAAAGTACCACAAAACATCATCGAGATTGAAGCCCAAATTGAAGAGGTTAAAATCGAAAAAAACCGAGTAGTACGAAGCCAAAAATACGAGGAGGCTGCTCGATTGAGAGATTCGGAAAGACAATTAACGGAAGCTTTAGATAGTGCAAAGAAAGCGTGGGAAGAAGAGACTAAAAACCACCGTGAAACAGTAAGTGAAGATGATGTTGCTGAAGTAGTGGCAATGATGACCGGCATACCAATGAAACGAGTTGCCCAAAAGGAGGGCAAGAAGTTGGTGAAAATGTACGAAGACATTCACGAAAAGGTAATTGGTCAGGAAGAGGCTATCAAAAAAGTGGTTAAGGCCATACAGCGAAACCGAGCAGGACTGAAAGATCCGAATAAACCAATTGGTTCGTTCATCTTTTTAGGACCAACAGGAGTTGGAAAAACGCAGTTGGCAAAAGTGTTGGCAAGACATCTTTTTGACAACGACGACGCGTTAATTCGAATCGACATGAGTGAGTACATGGAGAAATTTGCCGTGAGTAGATTAATTGGAGCACCTCCGGGATACGTGGGTTATGAAGAAGGTGGACAGTTGACTGAAAAGGTAAGAAGACGCCCCTACTCTGTTATTTTACTAGATGAAATTGAAAAGGCACATCCCGATGTATACAACCTTTTACTTCAAGTGTTAGATGACGGACAAGTGACGGATAGTCTAGGTAGAAAGATTAGCTTCAAGAATACCATTATTATCATGACATCAAATATTGGTGCGCGACAATTAAAAGATTTTGGTGCAGGTGTTGGATTTTCTACCCAAGCTAAAGTGCAGAACAAAGACAAATACGCAGACGGTGTAATTCAATCCGCATTGAAAAAAGCATTTGCTCCAGAATTCTTAAACAGAATTGATGATATCATGATTTTTAATGCTTTGACGAAAGAGCACATCAATGAAATTATAGACATAGAATTAGAAGGACTCTACAGCAGAACGAAAGAGATGGGATTTACAGTAGAAATTTCAGAGCCTGCCAAAGACTTTATAGCGGATAAGGGTTATGATCCAGAGTACGGTGCTAGACCTTTAGCAAGAGCTATTCAAAAGTACGTTGAAGATCCATTGGCAGAAGAAATAATTCAATCAAGATTATTGGAAGGAGACATGATTAGCATTAAGCTCGACGATAAAAAAGAAAATATCAAAATTGATATCATTAAACCGAAAAAAGTTCCGGAAGAAACAAAAATACTTCCTGAGGCTAAAAAAGAGGCTAAAAAGGAAGATGATACCGAAGATAAGTCTGCTGATGAATAATTAATTATACATGGAAAAAAGTCCAATTCTTAAAAGAATTGGACTTTTTTTGTGCTTTGGCCTAATTAAAAAAAATTAGCTTTCAAATCTTAATTTAGCACAGCTTAATTTATCAAAAACCACGTACACACGTCGTTGTGATTAGCTTTCAAATCTTAATTTAGCACAGCAAAAATTTAGATTGATATGAAAAGCCAACGGTTGTGATTAGCTTTCAAATCTTAATTTAGCACAGCAGTTTGAAAAACAAAAAAGTGAACGTTGTCGTTGTGATTAGCTTTCAAATCTTAATTTAGCACAGCCTGGCACATGCACATGCGTGCTGATTTAGCGTTGTGATTAGCTTTCAAATCTTAATTTAGCACAGCATAAGCATTCAAGTCCCCCTCTGCTACAGGGTTGTGATTAGCTTTCAAATCTTAATTTAGCACAGCAACAAACTTGTTTTCTAAAACACCACTTTCGTTGTGATTAGCTTTCAAATCTTAATTTAGCACAGCAAAAAGAAGTGCAGCGCAAACAGGCACCAGGTTGTGATTAGCTTTCAAATCTTAATTTAGCACAGCGTATGCTTTGTTTTGCTCCTATATGTATTAGTTGTGATTAGCTTTCAAATCTTAATTTAGCACAGCAAAGCAATTAAAAAAGTTCAAACATTCAATGTTGTGATTAGCTTTCAAATCTTAATTTAGCACAGCGCAGTGTGCATTTATTAATACATATAGTAAGTTGTGATTAGCTTTCAAATCTTAATTTAGCACAGCAAATGGTTATAGTTTAGAAACTCTTCTGTTGTTGTGATTAGCTTTCAAATCTTAATTTAGCACAGCCTAATTTATTCGATGCCTTGTGTAAACTATGTTGTGATTAGCTTTCAAATCTTAATTTAGCACAGCTTGTACTCATTCGTCAACGATACTCCTTCAGTTGTGATTAGCTTTCAAATCTTAATTTAGCACAGCAAAGAATCTACCAAAGCTTCAGCATAGCTAGTTGTGATTAGCTTTCAAATCTTAATTTAGCACAGCAGGCTTTTCAAACGTAAGCTTCTCAGCCAAGTTGTGATTAGCTTTCAAATCTTAATTTAGCACAGCGATTAGGTTTTTAACTGTTTGATTAATAGGGTTGTGATTAGCTTTCAAATCTTAATTTAGCACAGCATTCGTTAACTACGATACTATGTCCTACCAGTTGTGATTAGCTTTCAAATCTTAATTTAGCACAGCTGATGATTACGATTTAATTATTAAGAAGCTGTTGTGATTAGCTTTCAAATCTTAATTTAGCACAGCACAGTAGTTGTGGATGCCGGAACATACGTAGTTGTGATTAGCTTTCAAATCTTAATTTAGCACAGCTCTTTCATTTATCGCTAAATCAATTTTCCCGTTGTGATTAGCTTTCAAATCTTAATTTAGCACAGCTAATGCTATTGCTGCAGATACAATTAGTAGGTTGTGATTAGCTTTCAAATCTTAATTTAGCACAGCTCTTTTTTTCTTTTAGTGTTTATTTCCTCTGTTGTGATTAGCTTTCAAATCTTAATTTAGCACAGCTCTTTTCCGTTTTTGGTGATTTCTGCAGGAGTTGTGATTAGCTTTCAAATCTTAATTTAGCACAGCCTGGAGCATTTTAACGTTTCTGTATGAAGCGTTGTGATTAGCTTTCAAATCTTAATTTAGCACAGCAAACAACAACATAAACATGTGCCCCGCTATGTTGTGTATAATACCTCGATTATCCAGACCACTAATGATTGATTCTTAATTGATTTTTATGCTGCATTTTGGTATTTAATTTCTGGTTTCTCTCCTGTTCCTTGGTGCTTTCTGTTATTGTATTTATCTATC
>Ga0307934_1001187_pt1 | contig 16690 bp, 12 predicted proteins | sample OrgLakmetageno90_FD_201838 | JGI IMG/M metagenome (GOLD analysis project Ga0307934, IMG submission 201838) | Saline water microbial communities from Organic Lake, Antarctica - #90 | ecosystem: Environmental > Aquatic > Non-marine Saline and Alkaline > Saline | place: Antarctica: Organic Lake... | reverse complement strand
GCCTGAATTTCATCGCATCACGCCACGAACAACTTTTCTTGTCTCTTCTCGAGGGTGCTGGGAGGAACAACAAACTGTGAAGGCCATGGTTGTCGGCAACCTTTCTGATCCTGGGAAAAATCCTGACGGACAGAGAGTCAAAACCCACCAGTTCCTTGCCGCGTTGCGAAGGTCGGAACTCGTCGAGATTGTCACGCTGGATTCCAGTCGGAGCAGGGCCACTCTGTTCTTTCGCATGTGGGGTCACTTGGGCGAAGTTGACAGAGTGTTTCTCTTGCCTGGAAAGCGCCTGCTGTTTCTCGCCGGAGTGTTTTTCCGGCTCTATAAAGCTCTTGTGCGGCCCTCTCCCGTCTTTCATCTTGTGGTGATCGGGGGGTGGTTGTCGCGATTGAGTTCTAAACGAATCTTTGGCTGGGCGCTCGGGGCTTTTGATTCAATCAGCCCTGAAACCGAGGAGATAGCGAAGGGGCTGAAATCGATGACCCCAGAGATTACTGTGCTGCAAAACTTCAGGGTATTTCAGGGTTCCACGGAACCCTCAGCCGTCGCTCCCTCGCAGCACATGAGGTTGGTCTTTCTCTCACGGGTGACCAGGTCAAAGGGTGTGTTTGAGGCAATTCAGTTAGTTCTGGCGCTCCATAAAAATTCTGTCCCTGTGCACCTCGATGTTTTTGGCCCACTGCTTTTTGACGATCCCTCTGATGAGAAAGCGTTCCACGAAGGGCTCCAGAAGACGGGAGGTTTGGCGCACTACGCGGGGCTAGTCGATCCAGCCAATGTGATTTCTCTTCTGCGCAACTACGATTGTGTGCTGTTTCCTTCAACCTACGAAGGGGAGGGTTTTCCGGGCATCATCGTCGAAAGCGTGCTTGCTGGCACCCCTGTGATTGCGAGAGACCACATGTTTTTATCACTGCTTAATGAGAAATATGACTTCGGATTTGTTACGCCCGGGGATTTCGTGGAAGACACTTCTTCCATTTTACGAGCGGGAAAACACCTCTCCTGGAGGCAAGAGTGGGTTTCTTCAGAGCGATTCTTCGAGCTTGAGGAACTTTTCGGGTACCCGGCATTCGAACGGTGGATTAGCGCCGTTCTTCGCGTTACTTCTCGGTAGCGCGATGAAACGCCGACCGGCGCGAGCCTATGGCCTGGCGCGAAGGCCGGGCCTTGCTACTGGCCGCGATGCGTCCCAAAGCGAAACCGGCCAAGAGAAAAATGTTTGCGCCATCGTCAAAGTTTCCCGAGAACTGAAGGTGGATAGCCCAGAGGGCCAACAGCCCGGCAAAAAGAACCGAGTATTCGTCCTGAGCGGCCGCAAGAACAGTCTCTCGAAATGCCATGAGTAAAAAAACACTTATCGACAGGAGCGCGATTATTCCACCGGTCACGCCGAAGGCAAGAAGCATGTTGTGGGGGTGCGTCAGGGTCGTCGGGTCCCAGAAAGAAATGTATGAATCGCCAGACCCCCAGAGTATTCCCAGCCCGTCCGGCAACTTGTCCAGCACTGATGGCCACAGGTCCGCCCTCCCGGAAGAGCCCGTTCTCGCCAGAGGTGGAGACGCAATTAGCTCCGGGGCCCGATGAAGGGTGTAGAACGCCACCGAGACAAGCCACGAGCCCAGAATGAGACCGCCGCCAAGCGCGGCGACGCGAAGATAGCGTCGCGATTTGCTTGCAGCAAAAGCAAGCAGGATTGCGACTCCAAAAATAGTTGCGAGCAATGCTCCCCGCGAGTTGGAGACAATTACCCCAGCAATAAAGATAATGGGAGCAGCAACTAACCACCATGACGGTGATGAAAAATATATCGCCAGCGCCACGAGAGCCGCGGTGCCCATCATGAGGCCAAATTCAATCGAATGGACTGAGTGGAAAGTGAAAGCCCCCCGGGGGTTGGGGCCTGTTATTAGAGCCCATAAAAGTTGAAGGGCGAAAAGAGACAAAAACCCCCAGAGCATTCGTGGGCGAAGCGTCGTGGCCAAAGTCCCTGAAAAATAGGCAAGCGGGACAAGGAGCAGCATGCTCGCTAAGTCAAGGGTGGGCCTGCTCCAACCTGTCGCCTCAAGTGAGCGGACAAAGGTAAAAACAATGCCAAAAGTTCCCGCGACTAGGGGGATAAAAAACCTTGTGTGCCTCAGGCCGTTCGCCAGAAAAAGCTTTTTTCGTAGAGCAAAAACCAATGCAACCAGGGTTGTCAGCCCGAGGACCAGAAGTTGCGCGGGAATCCCTAAATCAACACCGAGGGGCGAAAGGAGGCTCCTTGGCGAAACGTAGTACGAAAAAAAAAGCAACAAAAAAACTAGTGACCCGATAGTTTCTCCAGTCCCGGCGCCACCCCTTTTCCCCCGGCGGGCGAGCCCGCTCGTACTAGAGGCCACCGGGTCCCTCTACCTCGCCTGTGGGCCTGGCGGAAGAAGGTGGCAAAAACTCGCCTGAGACCCAAAAATCCTGATTTGCAAGGGCCTTGCTTGCGCGGCGGCGGAGAAATTCTGTAGGGGACACTCGAGTGTGCCTACAAATGCGGGGATCGATCATTACGTCCCATTCTGTGCCTAGGTTATTAACCTGATTGCACTCACGGTGGTGCTGATGTTTCTGGAGTGGTGCCTTTGAAAAAAATACCTGTTTACCGTTGTCCATTCTAGGTAGGGATTCCCTGCCTCGCCGGTTTTCGCCGAACAGCTCGCACCGACGGAGTCAAGGTGTTCCGGTTCCGGCGACAGCACTGGCACTTAATGGAGGTGTCTCGCACGATCGAGTGCCTTTGTTAGAACGGCATGTTCCACGTCTTGGCGATCTTGATCTGCTCGTTGCTTGCCCTCCACGCTCCCTGGAGGTCACGGTAGGAGTCCCAGTCTCCCGAAGGTGAAACAACAGTGGCCGACCGTGGTGGCACCCAAAGGAAATCCTGTGGACGAAATGCGTAGATTTTCTCGATTGATGCCGAGAGGTAGGCAATTGCAGGAATAAAGGTTCCTTGGCCGGCGACAAGGCTCACTGCTGAACCGAGGGCAACAACATCCGTGTTGAAATCCGGCTGGTTCGCTTCCCAGAACATTTCCTTCTCTTCAAGCCACGACGCAAGAGCCTCAAACATGGGGTTGGTATCTTCTCGGACAATACGAACTTTTGACCATTGAGCACTCATGATCACCGCGGTGTAAAAAGCGAGCGGTGGTGGAACGTACGCAGGATGAGGTCGTCTCGAATAAACATCACCGCCTCTCATGTGAATTGTCAGGATGTCGGCTGGTGGGGCTTTCGTTGGGGTGGGAATCTTCACAAGTGACAGGATGTCACCGCGTGCCCTTCGAGCAGCCTCCGAGAAGTCATGAACAGCCTCTGGAAGGAGAAAAGAGTCGTGGCTGATCACGGTATTTTGCCAAATTGTATTGCCCAGCCCTCTTTTAGCTGCAACGGGCACTGAGCCGCCATGCCACACAGTGTTTTTCGTAGCCAGCCATTTCGGTGCGGAGATTTGGACGGCTCTGCTGGAGGGGAACCCCTTGGTCATGTGGTGCAACACAATGAGGCTAATAATGTGGTTGCCAAATCGTGGCGCGACCGTTTGGAAAAACAACGTGGAGGGCGGGCGTGTGGATTGTGACCTAACGCGCATGAAACGATTCCAAATTTTCTTTCGTTGGTGAGCCGCCGGCATGGCAACGTTGAGCTCACTGCTCGTGTCGATGGGTGCAGAAGCGCTACCACCAGGAGAGTCGAGGTTTTCATAGAAAATTCTGAGCACCAGACGGGAAGCAAACACTCTCCACATTTCTGACGGGGAAAAGATGCGAACAGCTAGCGACGACCATGGGGTTGTGAGCGTGATCATTTTCATGTGTACTCACAATCCTTTCTGTTTCTTTCTGTCCGGAACTGGTCAAACATCTGGCAACGAGTCAGGACCGCTACAACTTCATAGGTACCGCAGGGGTAAGAGCCTCAAAGGAGTTTCGAAAGTGGGCGCGCCCTAAAAGCAATATAAGCTTCCCAGATTTTGAGCTGGAATCTTGTTTTGCCGATTCTGGACGAGTGCATTCCGTCTTGGTACGCGCCGTGCCGCCACTGCTTGCCCGGTCTGCTTCAGAACTTAGTGGTGGCGGGAGAGTGTCGCCACTCGGATGACGCGGCACTCATGACACACATCTGCTGCCAGTGGTGACGCGTGACAGGTTAGGGTGTTGAAAGTGTGCACTCAGTGTGGGCAATCGTTTTTCACCAGAGCGGCGTGGATCCGAAAATGGAGCGACTCCTTGAACACAATCAGGCTATTGCCCAGGCAGAGGACTGGCGCCGTAGCTGCTGGCAGAAGCCCTTTGAGGGGAAGTTGCCGTGAGTGATGGGAGTGCAAAACTGTCCGGCGATGTGGGACGACTCAAGCACTGGGGTGGGGAAGCTGTGGCATTTGTTACCGGCCAGGCCTGGCGCAACCTCACCGACAACTTTCGGGACCAGACCCGGGCTCGGGAGACTTTCCGGACTCTCAGGGGGTTGCGAAGGGTTCTGCCGAAGAGGCTGTTTGATCTCTTTCTTGAAAAACTGACCTCAGTTTCATGGCCTTACATCCTTACTGACCACGGTTTTGGTCGATCTCTTAGTTCGTTTGACCGGGGAGAACTGTGGCAAAAGCTGGAGCCAGCTCTCGCTCTTTTTAGAGCGAGAGGATTCGAGGTCGTGCTCACGGGGGGGGCGTTGCTAACTCTGTGGCGCGATGGCAGGCTCCAGAAGTATGACGATGATCTGGACATTGTCCTCTACCGCCGCGGGGCGACCATCGAGGAAGTAGCGCGAGAGCACTCGAACCTTCCGCGGTCGTTTAGCGAGCTTGACTGGAGTGTGAGGCACTCGGAGAGCAGCTTCCACAACCAGTTTTCTCTGGGGGACACCCTCCCAGGGGTAGATGTTTTTCCCATCTGGGATGTCGATTCGGAAGACGTCTTCGTCTACGCCGCGGGGGTTCTCCCGCGTGATGCAGTTTTTCCCGTCAGTAGTTTTCTCGACTCTGACCAAGTGATTCCGTTCCCTCAGGATCCCCCGAGGCTCCTAGAGCTTTTTTATGGCGACTGGCGCACACCCGACAATGTGTTCAAGTTTGATTGGACCGCGGCTGTCCGGAAGGGCCATCTAGCCGAGTACCACGCTCTATTGGGTACTTTCCGAAAGTAGTTGGAACCGGGGGTGCGCCGCCTGGAAGCCTCTCAGCTTTCTTCTGGCGCCTTTCCCGCCGTTGGAGGCAGCCACGCCAGATTCCTCAGCGTCTTTTCCCGCAGGCTTTCGCGTACCCTTCGTATTTCCCGGGCCAAAGGAATAAAGCCTGATGCAGAAAGTACTGCGACCATAATTTTTCGGACTCTTGACACTTGCGTGATTCTGCGTCGGCGCCGAATAGTGGCCGTGGGAAATTTTCGGAGAGCCGCTTCGTTACTCGTGAATTCTCGCCACCAGTCTTTTTCGGCTTGGGCCGAGGGGAAAAGCGGCAACGGGTTCAAGCCCAAAGCTTCGTGCTGGCGAGTGACTATTCTCTGCACACATTGATCGCGGGCCTGAGTGTCGAATTTGGTCGCTTGACTTGGGTGAATTCTGTAAAGGGTCAGAGGTTCGGAGAAGTTCTCGCATCTCCATACAGCAGCTAACCGGACCCAGTATTCAAAATCCTCTGCCAACGCGAATTCTTCATCGTAATAACCAGGCAGCCCGTTGTCCCAATTTCTGCGAAACATGACAGAAGGATGACCGAAGGGGTTGTTAAACAAGATGCTGAGTTGGATGTCGTCGTTCGAGATGGGGAATTTCCACATCTTTTGTCGCTCGCCAAAGGTTGCCATCCAGCTGCCGATAAGGCCGTAGTCGCTATGAGACTCGAGAAACGCGACCTGCTTCTCAAACCGCGACTCCACGGCAATGTCGTCGCTATCGATTCTTGCAATGTATTTTCCCGCCGCCGCCGCGATTCCACGGTTCAACGTTCTGACGATGCCTTGGCACTCGCTATTCGAGATGACTCGGATCCGTGAATCCTGAAACTGCTGACAGATTTCCAACGTTCCATCAGTTGAGCCATCGTTCAGAACGATTAGTTCGAAGTCTTGAAAGCTCTGATGCAGGACGCTGGAGATGGCGTTCGCCACAAATTGTTGCCCGTCCCGGACGGGAAGCAGAACAGACACAAGGGGCCCGGAGCGCACCTTATCCACTGTTGGAACCCTCCACACCGCGCCCACCGCGCGAAGCGGCGCCCGACAAAAACCTAAGCTCTCTTGCCATCGCCGCATTGTTGTGAATCACTGAACAGTGGCCTTCCACCTAAGGTGCAATACTAACCAAAAGCTTCCCGCTGCCTACGCTTTCGCCCTCCGTGATGTCGACCATGAGTACTGTTCCACCAGCTGGAGCCACTATCGATTGTTCCATTTTCATCGCTTCAAGGACAACGAGCAGGTCTCCCTTGATGACAACGTCACCTTCAGAAACGAGAACCTTCACAACAGTTGCTTGCATGGGGGAAACGATGCTGTTTGATGTTGAGGAATCGGACTCCCGATTCTTTGCCATCCTCTTTGGTGCTTTGAGCCGACGGTTGGCTGAGCTCTGCCCGGCGAAGATGCTGGAGGGGACGCCCACCTTGAGTCTTCTGCCCTCTACTTCTACGACCACGGTCCTATAGAGGTCTTCCTCTAAGTCGCGGTCTTGGATAGAGCCACTCCAGGGCGGAATCTGGTTGGTGAAGTTACCCTCAATCCAGGTGGTGTGAACGGCAAAATCTTTGGCGTGCACGGCGATGAAATCTGGTTCTTCCACAATTGCTCTGTGAAAGGGCAACACGGTGGGAAGCCCTGCGACTTCAAATTCGGAGAGAGCCCTGCGGGCTCTCTCGAGGGCATCTTCTCTGGAGGAACCCGTGATGATGAGTTTTGCCAGCAGCGAATCAAATGCGCCGCTGACGACATCGCCGGTGGTGACACCGGAATCTACTCGAACCCCTGGGCCACCAGGAAGGCGCATGGTGTGGACGGGGCCAGGCATAGGGAGAAAGCCATTACCGGGGTCTTCTCCATTAATGCGAAATTCTATGGAGTGGCCTTTCGCTGGGGGATCGTTATAGCCGAGGGCTTCACCCTCGGCTATGCGGAACTGTTCCCTGACAAGATCGATGCCGGTGACTTCTTCTGACACAGGGTGTTCCACCTGCAGGCGGGTGTTCACTTCGAGGAAAGAGATGGTGCCATCTTGGCCAATGAGGAACTCACACGTCCCCGCACCCACATAGCCGGCCTTTTTGAGAATGGCTTTGGATGATTCATACAGCGTGGTGTTTTGTTCATCGGTGAGAAATGGCGCAGGTGCTTCCTCGACCAGTTTCTGGTGGCGACGCTGGAGAGAACAGTCCCTGGTGGAAATAACCACCACATGGCCGGTGGCATCGGCAAGGCACTGTGTTTCAACGTGCCGGGGGCGTTCGAGAAACTTTTCCACAAAGCATTCACCACGGCCGAAGGCCGTGATGGCCTCTCTGGTGGCAGAGTCAAACAGGTCGGGAATTTCTTCCATGGTGCGAGCCACTTTGAGGCCTCTGCCGCCACCGCCGTAGGCAGCCTTGATGGCAACAGGGAGGCCGTGTTCTGTGGCAAAGGCGATGACCTCTGCCGCGGATTCGAGCGGACCATCGGTGCCAGGAGCCAAAGGGGCACCGACTTCTTGGGCAATTTTTCTGGCCGAGACTTTATCGCCGAGCGCCCTAATCGCATCGGGGGAAGGACCAATCCAGATCAGCCCAGCGTTTTCGACCGCTTGGGCAAACTCGGCATTTTCTGCCAGGAAGCCATAGCCGGGGTGGATGGCGTTTGCCCCGGTGCGCTGCGCTATGGCAAGAAGCTTTTCGATCACCAGGTAGGTGTCGCCAGAGGTGGTGCCATTCAGGGCATAGGCCTCGTGGGCGAGGCGGGTGTGTCTGGCATTTCTATCTTGGTCTGCGTACACAGCGACAGTGGATATGCCGGCATCTTTTGCGGCTCGAATAATACGCACTGCTATTTCGCCACGGTTTGCAATAAGAAGTTTGGTTATTTTCGTCATCGGCTCTGTGTCCTTGCCGCCCCTAGAGGGGGATGTTTCCGTGTTTGCGGTCAGGCCCCGGAACAGACTTTGTTTTCAGGGCTCGAAGAGCCCTGATCAGCGTGCTTCGTGTTGCTGCGGGTTCGATCACGCTGTCAATTTCGCCACGCTCAGCAGCAAGGAAGGGGGAGGCAACGTTGTAGGTGTATTCGCTGGCCAGTTTCTTGCGAACATCGTTCACATCTTCCCCGTTTTCCTCAGCAGCTGTGATTTCCCCGCGATACAAGATGTTCACTGCCCCTTGGCCACCCATCACGGCAATTTCTGCACTGGGCCAGGCAAAGTTCAAATCGGCACCCAACTGTTTGGAGCCCATCACAATGTAGGCACCACCGTAGGCTTTGCGGGTAATCACTGTGATCAGAGGAACAGTGGCTTCGGCGTAGGCGTAGAGGAGCTTCGCTCCTCGACGAATCACGCCGGTCCACTCTTGATCTGTTCCTGGCAGGTATCCCGGAACATCCACCAACGTGATGATGGGCAGACCGAAAGCATCGCAAAAGCGCACGAAGCGTGCGGCTTTTTCGCCCGCATCGATATTGAGTGTGCCCGCAAACTGTTGGGGTTGGTTTGCTATGACCCCAACGGGCTGGCCATCGATGCGGGCGAAGCCAATCACAATGTTGGGCGCGAAAAGGGGTTGCACTTCCAAGAAAGAGTTCGCATCGGTAACTTTTTCGATAATGCCGACGACGTCGTAGGGCTGGTTAGAGCTATCGGGGATCGCACTGTTGAGTGTTCTATCTCTATCCGTGATTTCTAACTCAGCATCGGCCACATACAGCGGCGCACTTTCGTGGTTGTTTTGGGGAAGATACGACAGCAGCACCCGCGCATAGTCAAAAGCATCTTCCTCATCTGCTGCGAGGAAATGAGACACTCCAGAGACACTGTTGTGGGTGAGGCCTCCACCCAGTTCTTCCATGGAGACATCTTCACCAGTCACGGTCTTGATTACATCCGGTCCGGTCACAAACATCTGACTTGTCTTATCGACCATAATCACGAAGTCCGTAAGTGCTGGGGAATAGACAGCCCCGCCTGCGGCGGGGCCACACACAATAGAAATCTGTGGAACCACACCGGAGGCTTGAGTGTTCAGCCGGAAAATCTCTCCATATTTACCCAGAGCAACAACACCCTCTTGGATGCGGGCTCCGCCCGAATCCAAGATGCCAATAATGGGAACTTTGGTGCGAAGCGCCAGTTTCATGATCTTGATGATCTTGTCTCCAGCCACTTCACCCAGTGACCCACCAAAGATGGTGAAGTCCTGGCTAAAGACAGCAACCGGGCGACCATCAATGGTGCCGGTGCCGGTGACGACCGCATCGCCGTAAGGGCGGTTTTTCTCCATCCCAAAAGCTGTGGTCCGGTGACGGACAAATTCGTCGATTTCGACGAAAGATCCGTGATCAAGTAACAGAGCGATGCGCTCTCTGGCGCTCAACTTGCCTTTGGCATGCTGTTTTTTGGCGGCTGCTTCGCCACTGGCGGTGACCGCTTCGTGGTGGCGCTTCTTAAGATCTTCGATGCGCGACTGCGTCGTCGCAAGCTCTTGCGAGCTTTCTGAATTCTGCATAGTTCCCCATCTTATGGCCCAAAAGAGTGCCGGTCTTTGTTTCTGCTAGACAACACAATGCCCACTTTGTGGGCATTGTGGGTCAGCGGTGTGGGTTGGCGACCAGCGCTGTCTGCGCTCGAGCTTGGGGGTTGATTTCTTTGGCAAGAGACAGCGACAGTATGAGCGCTGCAGGAAGCATGACGTACGCAAAGACAAACGGGTTGTCGGTAACCGCAAGTAGGGCGATGGCTGGCAGCAGAAGGATGGAGGCAAACACGCCATCGTCTGCCCTCTTGCGATACAACCCCACAAGCGCAATCCACAGCACCAGGTTGCCGGCAAGGAACAGGGTGAGGCCTACCCACCCAAAGTCAAAGAAGATCCTTAGGTATTCGTTGTGGGGGTGGTGGATAGCGAGCAGTTCATCTACCAGGAAGCTCGAAAGCCCTGGGCCCTGACCAAACCAGTTGATGCCAGAGGGTAGCTGTTGGAACAGGTGAGCCCAGGCTTCTGCCCGGTTGGTTGTGCCAATGCGTGCAAGGACGCTTCCCTCGCCAAAGAACTGCGAAAGGCCCTGGTCGCCACTGTCGAGAAAACGGTTGCCCACAAAGAACCACACGAGCACTGCCGATGCCAGAGCAAACAGAGCGGCGAGCGCTCCTTTGATCCACGTGGCAACCGGGAGGTGTCGGGCGGTGAAAATAATCAGCACGGCAGCGACAACCGCTGCAGTGCGGACATCACACAGCAGGATGGACACCAGAAGCAGCCATGGTGCTGCGTAGTCGAACAGTCCTCTGGGGGTGTGGGCAACAGCCCACACCATGAGAACCACACCAACCAGTGCGTAACTGGCTTCGCCATAGAAATCGGTGCCAAGAAGAAAAATGACAATCTTGGTTAGTGGAACCACCACCACCACCACTCGCATGGTCTGCACTATCGCCGTGCTGCCTCTGGGTGTTAGCCAGTAGGGGGCAGCAAAGAGCGTTGCGCTAAAAGCCACCCAGACCAGGCCATTTTGCAATCCTTCAATACGAAAGCTGGTGGCAAGGGCTATCGCGCTATAGACCAAGAAGGGTAGACCGCTAATGGCCGCCAGAACAAAAAGGGTTGGGGCCTTGCCACCCGGTGAGTCGGGGTTTGATCGCATGGCAAGGGCAGCTGTCAGGGTACACAGCGCAAGGAAGCCTGCCAGCAATGCTGCCAGGCCGGTCATGAACGCATTGAGGGTGAAGCCGCCAATCCAGAGTGCGGTGGGAACACGAATCGTCACCAGCCAGATAAGCGCGAGAGCCAGAAGGCCGGGAAGAAGCACTCGTTGGCTGAGAACAGTGATGCTTTTCATGTCACCTTTTCCTGGAACTATCCGAAGCGACTGCAGGGGACGGGTGGCGTGAGGGTTGGTAGCGAGCATTGCGACGTCTTGTAAGTTCCAGAGCAATCAAATGTTTCTTGTGGGCCAAGGGGTTCTTAACAAGCAGTTGGCCCCACCGCATTTTTTGTGGTGGGCGAAAAGAATCCCAAGTCGACCAGGAACTTTCACCCCAGCTAAACGGGTGGTCTTGCACTGCCCAGTAGGCCACAAACCTTTCTGCACCCCGCGGGTCAACGACCCACGGGGTCAGGTTCTCTGGGGTCACATCTTCTGTGGAGAGTGCGGAGCGAACATCAGCCACCAGGTCGTATCGACCGGCCGTGGTCATCCACACGCTGGTGTTCATCAACGATGCTTCTAAACCCAGGGTGGAGCGACCCACCACCACATAGTCAGAGCGTGCCACCAGGTCATAGGAGTTCACCGGTTCGTTATGCCAGAGCACTTCCACCGAAGGGTGGCGTCGCTGCAGAGCGGCGACGCGTGCGACTTCGCGGCGAAAGTACTCGGCACTTTTGTTGGTGAGGTTGGGGTGAACGCGCAGCGTGCAGTGAATGCCACGGGGCACGAGCAGATCAAGAATGTTCTCAAACGCTTCGTATTGGTCACTCCACGAGTGCAGATCCCACGATGCCCCGTAGGAGGCGAATTCGTCCACGGACGACGAGAAGAACACCGCCCGTGGGGTGGTGTTCTTCTTTTGCTCTGTGGTGTGAGACCACCCTGTGGAATACACGTTGAGGCTTGAGCCCACCGAGGTTCGCTCGCCAAGCCACGTGGAGGCAAGGGTGGTGATGGTCTTTTCGCTGATGTTTTCGAGAACATCGTCAATTTCGTGCTGGGTTCCGAGGCGGTCGTGGACCTGGGTTGCCCCAGCATAAAAAGACATCGGCAGGGCGCGACCGATTTCATAAAAGCGAACGGGTGTTCCGGCCGCAGTGCACGCTTCCAACGCGAGCCTTTGCTCGGGCACGCGGCCGTTGGGAACATAGACAGCGTCGTAGTGGTGTGTCGCTAGGTGGCCACCCAGAGCGTCATAGACGCCACGGGCACAGGCCACCATGACGGCATAGGTCTTGGCGTGTGCTCCGTGGGTGATGTCGACTGTGTCGGTGCGAAAATACGTCACCAGATCCGACATGGTCGCCTCGTGCAGCTCTTCTGCAACGCGAGGTGGGAGGGCTGAGGTGCGTTGTTGTGTGTTTGCCAGTTCGAAGACAGGAACGCCAAGTTCTCGAAGTGTTGTGCCAAGGGCATCGGGGAGCGTGTTTTCCCCCATCAGCTTGGCAAACCACCGTGGTGGCAAGTCTTGGTTGACGTAGGAGAAAGCACTGATGTCGGCTATCTCAACATCGTGGCCCTGGTCGATGAGCCACTGGGCCAGAGAGGCAAGAACGGATCGTGGCCTTTGCGTGCTGCTGCGGGAATACACAATAAGAGTTGTCATAGCCTGCTCTCATAGAGCTCGAGGTAGGCCTGTGCGACAGCCTCAGGATGTGTCAGCGCGCGAGCGCGCTGACATATCGCCTGGCGCCTGCCCTGCTCCACCTTCAGGTTTGCGGGGCTGTCTGCGAGTGTGGTGAAGAGCTCGCGGAGTTCTTCACCGTGGGTGAACACGAAACCATCGTCCATATTCTCGACCACTTCAGGGAGCCCCCCTGTGTTTCGAACCAGGGGCAGCACCCCTCTGCTGGCTGCTTCATATGCTACCGAAGGCGAGTTCTCTGCCAGGGAGGGAATAACAATTGCGTGGGCGGTGTCAAGGACCTCAATGATCTGGGCTGTGGTGAGAGAACCCCGCAGGGACACCCCCGGTGTCCCTGCATACTGTGCACCGCCTCGACCAATGAGGGCCAGCGTGTTTCCCCGGGTGTGGATGCCACTGTCCGTGAAGCTTCGAACAGCGAGGTCAACGCCTTTGATCGGGTCATCGAGGTGGGCGGCAATAAGAACGAACAGCTTCCCCGAGCTGCTCGTGAGGTTCGAAGGATGTGCGGAGTTCGCGGACTCCGAGGGACCTCGGGGCTTTGTGGGGGTTTGTGCTTCGGGGCTTCGCGGTGTGTCAAAGAACGTCGGGTCTATCGGGTTTTGAATGACAGAAATTTCTCGAGTACCAAGAATCTGGCTTTGTCTGGCGCGGGTGGCTAACCAGGCACTGGGAGAAACAAGGGCCAGATTGCCCCAACCGTCAATGGCGCTTTTCTTTTCCTGGAAGTGTCCTGTTACGGTGCCCTGGAACACGCTGTGAACCGCAGGACAGTTATGGCAGCCGGTCTGAAACCCTTCACAGTCAAAAGAGTGATGACATGCACCAGTCAGAGGATTCATATCGTGAAGCGTCCACACCAGAGGTGTGGTGGGAGACCACGGGGGCTTCGCCCACTCGATCACCCCATTGATCCAATGGAGGTGAACGAGTGTGGTGTGGGGATCAATCGTTGCCACAGTGCTGCGCTCATCGCGCTTTAGCGAAATGAGCGCAGGGAAGTCTGGTTTTTTGATGAGGTAGTTATCCACTGCTGCACTGAGGGTGTGGTGGGGGAGAGCCAGTGGGCTCTCTCGAAGGTCGGAGTCGAGGGCCGATAAGACCGGTGCGCTCCAGCCCAAGTGTTCTTGGGCTGCACTGAGCCTGGTGGCAACGACACCGGCACCCCCGGAGCGGGAGAACGTCACGTGGGTCACCTGTTTCGTCACCCGATAACGCTATCTAACTTGGGGGTGCTGGCATGGCCCCGCTCGCTAGGCTAGGTGCGACCCATAATCGAAGTGAGGCTCTGGTTTGGCACTCGATACACCCGTGACGTTCATTATCTTCAACCGGCCAGAGAAGGCCGAGATTGTTTTTGAACAGATTCGCGAGGCCAAGCCCCGCCAGTTGTTCATCATTGGCGATGGGGCCAGGGCTTCAAAGCCCGGCGAAGAAGCCACTGTGGCATTGGGTCGGCACATTGTGTCCCAGGTTGATTGGGACTGTGACGTTCAGGTCAACTTTGCCCCCCACAACATGGGGGCCAGGCGCCGCGTGGCAAGCGGATTGGATTGGGTCTTCTCGAACGTGGAAGAGACCATCATCCTGGAAGATGACTGTCTTCCCGAACCGAGCTTTTTCCCCTACTGCGAAGAACTTCTTGACAGGTTCCGCACTGATGAGCGCATCGCGCTAATCAGTGGCAACAACCACCTCAAAGGTAAAAAGGTCTCACCCGAGTCCTACACGTTCTCCGGTACCGGTCACACCTGGGGGTGGGCGACCTGGAAAAGAGTCTGGGAAGGGTTTGGCGGAGAACACGGTCTGAAAGATTCGTGGACTAAAGCGGAGCGCACACACATTCTTCGCCAGATACCCAGCCTCACCTGGCGCATTAGCTTTGGCCGCATGCTCAAGCATGCGGCCCACCTTGATGCGTGGGATATTCCTTTCTCTGTGCACTGCCAAGAAAGAGGGTATGTCTCTGTTGTTCCCGAGGTGAACCTGGTGACCAATATCGGCTTTGGTGTGGGTTCCACCCACACCAAGTTTGAAAGCTTGACTTTGCAAAGCCCGAGCGAACCCCTCGAGTTCCCTTTGCGCCACCCCACAATCATTGAGGCCAACCATTACCGGGATGCTGTGGAGACGCGGTTGTTTTTCTGGTTGCGGTTTTCCTACCCTTTTCGCCACCCCGTCGATTTCGTGATGCGCTACGTGCGCTACTTCCTGCTTCTGGTGCACTCGAAACGTACCGGCGAAACGGGTGCGCTTCCGCCCGTTGGTACTGGTTCGAAGCACTAGGCTTTTGGTCATGTCAGAATCACATGCTGCTTCGCGCCGTTTTCAGGTGGAAGACACCGTCATCACTGATGACAGTCTTCCTTTCGTCATCGCCGAGATTGGAAACAATCATCAAGGCGCTGTAGAAATTGCTAAGCAAATGATTCGAGCGGCAGCGTTTGCGGGCGCAAACGCTGTGAAGTTTCAGAAGCGTGATAACAAAGCCCTGTTTACGCAGGCAGCCTTCGATGCGCCCTATACGAGTGAGAACGCTTTTGGTCCCACCTATGGCGCCCACCGGGAAGCGCTGGAGTTTGGCAAAGACGAATACGTCGAGTGCATCGCCGAGGCTAAGCGCAACAACGTCGTCTTTTTTGCTACTCCGTGGGATTTCCCGAGTGTCGACTTCTTGGCGGACTTAGACGTTCCCCTGTTCAAAATGTCCAGTTCTGACTTGAAGACTTTGCCTCTGCTCAAATATGTGGCATCCCACAAGAAGCCGATGATCATTAGCACCGGTGGTGGCACGATCGAGGATGTCGATCGTGCGGTGGAAACTGTTCTGGCAGAGGGTGCCCCTCTGACCGTTATGCAGTGCACCGCGGGCTATCCGCCGAAGTTTGAAGAACTGAACCTCCGGGTTATCACCACCTTCCGTGAGCGCTACCCCGATGTGACCATTGGGTATTCCGGTCACGACAGTGGAATTGCGATGGCATTGATTGCCTATGTGTTGGGTGCCCGGGTGATTGAGAAACACTTCACCCTGAACCGCGCGATGCGCGGTACAGATCATGCATTCTCTTTGGAGCCTGAAGGTCTGCGCAAAATGATTCGCGACCTTCACCGCGGATCAGAAGCTCTGGGTGATGGTGTGAAGCAGCCCTATGCCAGTGAAGAGGCACCCCTGAAGAAGCTTGCCAAAATGATTGTTGCCGGTGGAGATCTGCCAGCGGGGCATGTTCTGAGCATGGATGACCTGGATTACCGGGCTCCAGGAACAGGGCTTGCGCCCTCTTCTGCTGATCAGATTGTGGGCAAAGCGTTGACTCGTGCGGTCTCACAGGGTGAACCTCTTGCACTGAGCGATGTCGCTGCTGGGTAGTCGGCTCTCTGGCCACACCATCGTTGTTCTCGGAGCGGCGGGTAATTTAGGACCCATATGGGCGAGATCCATTCTGGAACAGCATGGATCTGTGGTGGCCTGTGGTCTGGGTGTGGGTGAGGATGGTGGTCTTGCCGCTCTGGGTGCCGGGTTCCCCGGGGCGTTGAGCTTTCGAGACTGCGACATTACCGATTCCACTCCTGGTGCCTTCGACTCGGTGACAGAGGGCCTGGAGCCTGGGTCGATAAGCGGTGTTGTGCTAAACGCTGGGACTGATTCTGTGCCGGGGACCGGAAAACTTGCCTTGACCGACTACAGCGTCGAGGAATGGCGACAGCTTTTTGATGTGAACGTTTTTGGTGTGGTCACTTTCTTGAACGCTATGGTTCCCCATTTAGCCAACCCCAGCTCGGTGGTGACCGTCGGGTCTATGTATGGGGTGGTGTCGCCCAAGCCTGCGCTCTATAGCCATTTCAATGACGGCAAAGGGTCGATGAAAAATCCTGCCTACGGAGCATCCAAGGCAGCACTGCTGGCAATTACCAAGCAATATGGCACCTACCTCGCCCCCCAGGGAATCCGAGTCAACATGCTGACCCTCGGTGGGGTGGCAGCCGGGCAAGACCCCACCTTTGTTTCTCATTTCACTGACCATTCGCCCCAGGGGCGGATGGTCCCCCGTGAGGAACTCACGGGGTCTTTGGTGTATCTCCTTTCGGATGATTCCCTGTCGATGACAGGACACAACATGATCGTGGATGGTGGGTACACAGC
>Ga0307934_1001186_pt1 | contig 16705 bp, 14 predicted proteins | sample OrgLakmetageno90_FD_201838 | JGI IMG/M metagenome (GOLD analysis project Ga0307934, IMG submission 201838) | Saline water microbial communities from Organic Lake, Antarctica - #90 | ecosystem: Environmental > Aquatic > Non-marine Saline and Alkaline > Saline | place: Antarctica: Organic Lake... | reverse complement strand
TGAAACAATTCATTGCAGATAAATATTTGGCGCAAAAGCTAAAAAGAGTCAATAGAAAAGTTGGTGCAATTAATCTTGCTACAGCAAAATCTGCGTTATTGGTTTATGACGCAAGTAATGCCGGTTTTGAGAAAAAGGTGAGAGGGTTTGCACGATTTTTAAAGGAAGAAGGGGTGAAAGCAGACACCATCGGATTTTATAAGTTGAAAGGAAAAGAAGATCAACGGCCGACGGATGAGCTGGGCTATATGTACTATGACAAAAACTGCATTAACATTCTTGGCTTTCCCAAAGACGGTAGAATTTTAAAAATAATCGGCAAAGAATACCACTTGATGTTCGATTTGAATTTTGATTCTATTTTTAGTTTGAAAGTCATCTCTTCCCTATCCAAATCTCACTTTAAAATTGGCCGTTCAAAAGGGTATCAAAGTGCTATTTGCGATTTAACCATCAGTACTGAAAATAAAGAATTAGATTATTTTTTAAGTCAAACAACGACTTATTTGAAAATGATAAACAAGAAATAAGATGAATACTATTAAAGGCACAGGAGTAGCATTGGTTACTCCTTTTTTAGAAGATGGGGCAGTTGATTTTGACGGCCTTACCAACTTGGTAAACCACGTTATTGAAGGAGGATTAGATTATTTAGTAGTGCTAGGAACAACGGGTGAAACGGCTACGTTAAGCACAACCGAAAAAGATCAAGTCTTAGCACACGTGAAACAAATTAATAATAGTAGACTACCAATAGTGATTGGTATAGGTGGCAATAATACTGCAGCAATAGTAGAAGAATTCGAGCGGGTAGACTTAAATGGAGTGGACGCTATTCTATCTGCAAGTCCGTATTACAATAAGCCGACACAAGAAGGCATTTTTCAGCACTATAAAGTATTGGCAGAACATGCTCCGCTACCATTAATTTTATACAATGTTCCGGGTAGAACAGCATCTAACATGACTGCTGAAACCACACTCCGTTTAGCACATACGGTGGAAAATATTGCAGGGATCAAAGAAGCTTCGGGAGATTTAAATCAAGTAATGGACATTGTGAATGGAAAGCCGGAAGACTTTTTGGTGATTTCAGGAGAAGACGCGCTAAATTTTCCAATTATTGCTTGTGGCGGGGTAGGAGTTATTTCTGTTTTAGCAAATACGCTGCCCAATTTGACATCCAATGTAGTAAAAATGAGTTTAAACTCGGACAACGCCGAAGCTCGCAAACTACACTACAGTTCTTTAGACTTTATCAACTTGCTTTTCGCAGAAGGTAATCCTGCAGGTGTAAAAGCAGCCTTAAAAATTCAAGGAGTTTGTGGGGCCGATGTTAGAATGCCTTTAATGAAAGCTTCTAAAGAGCTGACCGAGAAGTTAGAAAAAGAATTAAAAAGTTTGGTCTAAGTTTTTTTAAAACCTGATTTTACAAATTTCCCGAACGATTCTCTGCCTTCTTTCGAAGCTAGCGACTTTAACTCTGACCAAAGACTTTGATTTTTCTTTGCTTCGTCTAATTCTTTCTGAATGTTTCGAGCTTCCAACGGTTCTCCTTTAATTCCTAAATCTGCGCTTCCTTTTGGAGTCTTGGAGAGTTCGTCCGCAAGATCAAATCGCTTTTTTGCATCTTTTTTATATCCAAGTTGCTCTTGCAGCATTCCCAAGTTGTTTTGTGCTACTGCATCTTCGGGATCCAACTCAATGGTTTTTTCGTAATCTGTAATGGCTTCATGGGTCAATTTATAATGGCCTCTAATGTAAGCTCTACTCGAATAGCGGTAAGGCTTTAAAGGTTGTAAACGAACTGCTTCGTCCATGTCTGCCAAGGATTCTTTTTTCTTTCCCAAATGAAAGTACACTACTCCTCTTTCACTCCAATAATCTCCGTTTTTGGGGTCAGCCTTTATGAGATTGCTAAATATTTTTAATGACTTATCGTAGTTGCCGGCTTTTAGCTCAGTTACTCCTTGATCAAATTTTTCTTGGTACTTATCCATACTTTCTTAACGGAAGCCGCTGCGTAATGTTTAAATTCGAAGTAAAATTAAGTTCAAAATATGAGTACACAAAAAACAGCATTGCTTTTTGGAGCTACAGGTTTGGTTGGAAAGAAGTTGTTAGAATTATTGTCACAAGACGAGAGGTATGCGACCATACGAGTAGCGAATAGAAGTAGTAAGAATTATTCTAATAAAAAAATTGAGCAAGTTGTGGTAGACTTCGATCATTTGAAAGATTACTCAGACTCATTTAAAGTAGACGATGTTTTCATTTGTTTGGGAACCACCATTAAAAAAGCCGGCTCTAAAGCTGCGTTCGAAAAAGTAGATTTAGATTATCCAAAAGAAATAGCAAGTTTAGCTAAGGAAAATCAAGCTTCACAGCTCGTGCATATTTCTGCAATTGGAGCAAATTCAAAATCAAGTAATTTTTATACAAAAACCAAAGGAAAGGCTGAGGAGTCTGTTTGGGAAGTTGGACCTGAAAACTCATATGCAGTTAGACCGTCCATGCTTTTCGGTGACCGAGACGAGTTTCGTTTAGGAGAAAAGATTGGGATAGTGTTGATGAAAACGTTCGGTTTTCTGATGATTGGCCCGGCGAAAAAGTACAAAGGTATTTACGACGAGGAGGTCGCTCAAGCCATGATTTTTATTGCAAATTCAACACCTAAGCAAAAGGCTTTTAATTCAGACGAGCTAAAGGCGATTGCAACAAATTTTTAGACGATAAGTAATGAACATACCGAAAAGCGAATTTAAACGAGTGGTGATTATAGGAGGCGGTTTTGGCGGCTTACATATTGCTAAAGGGTTGAAAAATAAAAATTTTCAAGTTGTGATGTTAGACAAAAATAACTATCACACGTTTCAGCCCTTGTTGTATCAAGTAGCTACTTCGGGTTTAGAGCCTGATTCCATTGCTTACCCCATTCGTAAAATCTTTAAAAGTCAGCAGCGCTTTCACTTTAGAATGGCAAATGTGGAGCGGATTAGCACTTCTGAAAATATAGTCAAAACCGATATAGGTGACATATCTTACGATTACCTAATTATTGCAACGGGAACAACAACCAACTTTTTTGGGATGAAGGGCGTGGAAAAACACGCTATGACGATGAAGTCTGTTTCTGAAGCGTTGGATTTACGGAGTCTGATTTTGCAAAATTTTGAGAAAGCATTGTTAGCAAATGAAGAAGAACAAGAGAGCTACATGAATTTCCCAATTGTCGGTGCAGGACCAACGGGCGTTGAGTTGGCTGGAGCATTGGCAGAACTGAAAAACCATATTTTGCCTGCTGATTATCCTGATTTGAATATTAATCGAATGAAAATTCAGGTGATTGAAATGCAAGACGAGGTCCTTAAACCCATGTCTGAAAATGCCTCTAAAAAGGCGTTGAGTTACTTGCAAGAGCTTGGTGTAGACGTCATGTTAAATAAATCTGTTGCAAGTTTTGATGGGAACAAGTTGACTTTTCAATCTGGAGAAGTACTAGAAAGTAAAACGTTAATATGGGCTGCTGGAGTTAAAGGCAATATCATAGAGGGTTTTCCGGAATCTATTATTGACAAAGGAAGGTACGTTGTAGATCGGACGTCGAAGGTGAAAGGCACAGATAATGTTTATGCCATAGGAGACATAGCACACATGACAACTCCTTTGTTTGAGAGGGGAATGCCGCAAGTAGCTCCTGTGGCAAACCAACAAGGAGACTGTTTAGCCAAAAATTTGATTCGAATGGCTAGTGGGAAAGAGCCTGAATTATTTGAATATTTCGATAAAGGCTCTATGGCAACCATTGGTCGAAACAGAGCAGTGGTGGATATGGGTAAAATTAAATTTCAAGGAACCCTAGCTTGGTTCGTGTGGATGTTTGTTCACTTGATTTCATTAGTAGGTTTTAGAAATAGAGTAGTCACTTTTTTTAATTGGAGTTACAACTATTTTAGCTTTGATAGAGGTGCACGATTAATTATTCGAAAGTTTCAGCGCTAGCAGATTAATTTCCTAAGTGATAGATGGCATCTCCTTGGTTCACTAATGGAGAGTTGGTGTGTCCAATAATTATTCCCGTTTTTGGTGCTTTAATCTTTGTTTGGAAATTGCCGAAAGGATCAGTGATTCGTGCCATTACTTCTTTCTGTTCCACATGGTCACCGGAAGTTTTGTCCAAGTGAAGAATTCCTGAACTTTTTGCTCGAACCCAAACACTTTCCTTGCAATAATTAGAATCTTGATTTTCTACTTCAAAATCAATCATTCCATAATGTGCCAATACTTTTTTAGCACCTAAAATACCTTGTTCTATGGAGTTCTGATCAAACCTCATAGATTCGCCGGCTTCATATACCACAATGGATTTATTCATTTTATTTGCTTGCTTTCGAAACGTTTTGTCAATAAATTTAGACTCGAGGCTGATGGGGGCGTTAAATATATCCGAAATCTCTCTCGCTCGGTCATCGCTTGGGTCGAAACGGGTTTGTGGGTAGTTGTAACGGTTGGCTCCTCCCGTATGGAAATCAATACCAAAATCAATTTCTTGAAGTACCTTGTGCGTTAGGTTATAAGCCACTCTAGAAGCTAAAGATCCAGTTAAGGAACCTGGAAAACTTCTATTAATGTCTTTTCCATCAGGTACTTCTCGAGAAAAGTTAAGGAATCCGTAAATGTTCATTACAGGAATTGCAATTACCGAACCGCACTTTAATTTATCAAATACCTTTTGATCAATTAGGCGTCTTACAATTTCAATCCCATCAATTTCATCTCCATGCAAGCCTCCACTCAATAAAACGGTCGGACCTGGTTTTTTACTTCTATAGGCATAAATAGGCAGGTCTATTTCTGTTCCCGAAATCAGTCGGGCAATGTTCAAATTGATTACTGCCTTTTCACCATATTTGATGATTTGATTGTTGATGGAAAGTTTTCGATTCATTGTTTTATAGAGGTTAGATTTGAGAAGTTAGAAGTGAGAATCTCGGTAGGATAGGATTAAAAATTCATGGCAGGAATTGCGAAATGTAAGGAGTAGACAATCCATTCTACATTCGTCATTCAAAATTAAATTAATCTAAACTCCAACCTTATCTTTCAACTTCGCTTTTACACCTGCACTTCTTTCGCAATATTCAATAATTTCATTGGCAATGTCTTTTTTTGTGGACTTCTCAATTCCTTCTAATCCCGGAGAAGAATTTACTTCTAGAATTAAAGGACCTCTTTCAGATTGAAGCATATCTACTCCGGCTATACTCAAGCCCATAGATTTTGCTGCTTTTATTGCTGCTGCTGTTTCAGCTCGTTTCAGTTTAATGCTGCTACTTGAGCCGCCTCGGTGAAGATTTGATCTAAATTCTCCTTCTTTGCCTTGTCGTTTCATGGCGCCAACTACCTTTCCGTCCACAACAAAGGCTCTTATGTCTGCACCTCCTGCTTCTTTTATAAACTCCTGAACTAAAATGTTGGTATTCATTCCCATAAACGCTTCAATTACCGACTTTGCTGCTTGTCTTGTTTCGGCTAAAACTACTCCTAAACCTTGCGTTCCTTCTAAAACTTTAATAATTAAAGGGGCCCCACCAACGGTTCGAATCAAATGTGGAATATCATTAGGATGTTTCGCAAAGGCGGTTTTCGGAATTCCCAATTCTTCACGAGACATAATTTGTAAACTTCTTAGTTTATCTCTTGAACGAGTTAATGCAACTGATTTTACAGTTGTAAATATTTTTTGCACTTCGAATTGACGAATGACTGCAGCTCCATAAAAAGTAACCGAAGCTCCAATTCTAGGAATAACGGCATCGTAATCCTCTACCTTCTCATTGCCGTAATACAGATTAGCAGCTCCACTTTCATTTACCATATATAGTTTCGTATGGTCAAAAACTCGAACCTCATGTCCTCGTTCTTTTGCAGCTTCAACTAATCTTTTGGTTGAATATAATTCTTTATTTCTCGATAAAATTGCAATTCTCATAGTGTTATTTAATTTCTATACTGTTTTTATAGATACGTCCACAAGATATCCTTTTGCAAGAACTTTACGTCCAATAAGAACGGGATACCTCATTTTTTCTCGATTGGTTAAGCTTAAGTGGGTAGTCGTCAATTTTCCACCAAGTCTTATTTTGGTTTTTAAAATAAAACGCTCTTCCATTCTTCCATTACTACTTCGAACCTTTTTCTTATAAAAGTTGGATGTCTTGTAAATCCGATTTACAAACTCCTTTTTGGAAGGGTCTAGTAATTGAAAGTAAAGCTCTTCTACATTGTCTTTCGTTTCCGTCCAAAACTTGTGTGCGTGAATGGCGGTGGAATATGCACCTGTATCAATCTTGGCCTTTATATTTTCAATACCTAAGTCGGGAAACGTAATAATTTCCGTTCTTCCTAATGTTATTTTTGCCTTGTTCAAATTGTTTATAAATAAGTCTTTCAAGAATAAGAAATAATCGCAGTATTGCAAGGAGAAACGCTAATTAATTCACAAATTTGTTGAAACTTTAAAAATCAATTAATGTCTGACGATAAAAAGATAATTTTCTCGATGGTGAACTTAACAAAGTCACTGCCATCCGGGAAACCAATTCTAAAAAATATATACCTTTCTTTCTTCTATGGTGCAAAAATTGGCATCATCGGTTTAAATGGTTCTGGTAAATCAACTCTAATGAGAATCATTGCAGGTGAAGAAAAGAGCGGCTACACCGGCGACGTTGTTTTTTCGGATGGCTATTCTGTAGGAATGCTCTCGCAAGAACCACAATTAGACGAGACTAAAACGGTTCGAGAAATAGTAGAAGAAGGCGCTGCCGAAACCGTAGCGGTTTTAAAAGCTTACGAAGAGTGCAACGAAAAATTTGGAGATCCGGAAGTATTAGAGAATCCAGATAAAATGGAAGCGTTAATGAAAGAGCAGGAGCGACTTTCTACTCAAATTGATGCATTGAATGCCTGGGAATTAGATACTAAATTAGAACGAGCAATGGACGCACTTCGTTGTCCTGAGCCGGATGCTTCAGTTGCAAACTTATCAGGAGGTGAACGCAGAAGAGTTGCTTTGTGCAGACTGCTATTGCAAGAGCCAGACATTTTGTTATTAGATGAGCCAACTAACCATTTAGATGCGGAATCGGTGTATTGGTTAGAGCAGCATTTGCAGCAATACAAAGGAACTGTAATTGCCGTAACTCACGATAGATACTTCTTGGACAATGTTGCAGGTTGGATTTTAGAATTAGATCGTGGTCAGGGAATTCCTTACGAAGGCAATTATACCTCTTGGTTAGAGCAAAAGTCGAAACGCTTGAAAGCAGAAGAAAAGACGGAAAGCAAGCGAAGAAAGAATTTAGAGAAAGAGCTAGAGTGGTCTCGAATGAACCCAAAAGCAAAACGCAGCAAATCCAAAGCACGTTTAGCCAACTACGATAAGTTGATGGCAGATGGAGGAAAGGAGGAAATTCAGCAATTGGAAATCCCAATTCCAAATGGTCAACGTTTAGGAAACGAAGTAATAGAAGCAATCAACGTATCAAAAGGTTTTGGAGACCGATTACTTTATGAGAACTTAAATTTCAAATTGCCACCTGCAGGTATTGTCGGAATTATCGGTCCAAATGGTGCAGGAAAGACAACCTTGTTTAAGATGATTATGGGGGAAGAAACTCCTGACTCAGGAGATTTTAAAGTAGGCTCTACGGTAGAATTAGGCTATGTAGATCAGGCGCATGCAGATTTAGACCCTGAAAAAACAGTATTTGATGTTGTTGCCGGTGGTAACGACCAAATGGAAATAGGCGGAAAGATTGTGAACTCGAGAGCTTATTTGTCTCGCTTTAATTTCAACGGTGGCGATCAGAACAAAAAGGTAGGGGTATTATCTGGTGGAGAAAGAAACCGATTACACCTAGCTATTACCTTAAAAATTGAAGCCAACGTTTTACTACTCGATGAGCCAACCAACGACATTGATGTTAACACACTAAGAGCGTTAGAAGAAGGAATTGAAAATTTTGCAGGTTGTGCGGTTGTTATTTCTCACGACAGGTGGTTTTTAGATCGTATTTGTACGCACATATTGGCTTTTGAAGGAGATGCAAATGTGTATTATTTTGAAGGTGGCTTTTCTGAATACGAAGAGAACAAGCGAAAACGTATGGGAGATCAACCGACGAAGTTTAAGTATAGAAAACTGGTGAAGTAATTACGAATTAGAAATTTTTGAATTACGAATGTTAAAGTGCCTTTCGATACACTTTATTAGGACACTGAGTGTTTTTGGCGAAGCCGAAAATGTATCGAAGTGCCCTAATAAAGCACTCAAGGTACTTTAATGAAAAAAAACAAAATGAGTAAAGTGTCCATCCCGAAGGGTTTTAGAGATTTTTCGCCTGCAGTAATGGCGAAACGGAATTATATATTCGACACCATTCGAAAGTCGTTTCAATTGTACGGTTTTGAGCAGATAGAAACTCCAACTATGGAGAACAGAGAAACGTTGACAGGAAAGTATGGGGATGAAGGAGATGGTTTAATTTTTAATGTGATGCAGAGGGGCGATAAGCTTGTTAATGAAGTTATAGCGCTAAAGAATTTAGATGAATTGACGTCATCCGAATTAACTGTGAAAAACTTCAATCCTAGCGTAAAAAACAAAATCGTGAATAATTTCTCTGATGGTGCGCTTCGCTACGACTTAACCGTTCCGTTCGCTCGCTACGTAGTACAGCACCAAAACGAAATCTCTTTTCCATTTAAACGCTACCAAATTCAACCAGTTTGGAGAGCAGACCGCCCACAAAAAGGACGCTACCGCGAATTTTACCAATGCGATGCGGACATTATTGGTTCAGATTCATTACTGAATGAAGTGGAGTTAGTAAAACTGTTCGATGAGGTATTGAGCAATCTGGGATTGAAAAGCTTTTCTATAAAGTTGAACAACCGAAAAATTCTAAGTGGCATTGCGGAGGTAATTGGCAGACCAGAAATGATTATTCCGATTACAGTGGCAATAGACAAGTTGGAGAAAATTGGCTTGGACAAAGTAAATGAAGAATTAGCGCAAAGAGGCTTATCAGCAGCTGAACTAGAGAAAATTCAACCACTTTTTAAAATCGAAGGTACTAACGATGAAAAGTTAAATCAGTTAGGCTCATTTTTAGCAGATTCAGAAATTGGATTAAAGGGAATTGAGGAAACAAAGTTTATTCTAGATACTGTTAATTCCTTAGGCTTAAAGAAAGCGACTTTAGAAGTGGACGTTACATTAGCTAGAGGATTAGACTATTACACCGGAGCAATCTTTGAAGTAGTATCTAACGAAGCTAAAATGGGCAGTATTTGTGGCGGTGGTCGCTATGCTGACCTAACAGGAATTTTCGGATTGCCAAACATGTCTGGAGTTGGAATTTCTTTTGGAGCAGATCGTATTTACGACGTAATGGAAGAGCTAGAACTCTTTCCTGAATCAGCTAGTGCTTCAACGCAAGTTTTGTTCATCAACTTCGGAGATAAAGAGGCCGCTTATTGTTTAAACCTACTATACCAGCTTAGAGCAGCAGGAATTCGAACGGAATTATACCCAGATGCAGCGAAAATGAAAAAGCAAATGAAATATGCTAACGATAAGCAAATTCCTTTTGTGGTGATGGTAGGTGAAGACGAAATGAATTCAGGCCAACTGACTTTGAAGAACATGGGAAGTGGAGAGCAGAGTAAAATTTCAGTTCAAGAATTACGAATTATGAATTTTTAAATTACCAAGGTGGCTATTCTGTCACATGGAGCGGAGTCGAAATGGACAAAATAAAAAACATCAAAATTTGAATTATTTATCACCAATGTTGAATTAAATCATCTTTTAACTTTCTACTTTTAACCTTTAACTCAAATTATGACCCACCAAATCACACCAGACCACCTTAGTTTAAAAGACATCAAGCAAATCATAGAAACCAACTCTAAGTTGGAATTAAGTCAAGAATCTACTGACAAGATTATTGCATGTCGAGAGTACTTAGACGATAAAGTAAAACGTTCGGAAAGCCCAATTTATGGAATTAATACCGGCTTTGGTTCGTTGTGTGACACGGTTATTGGTAAAGAGAGTTTAGAGCAATTACAGTGGAACTTAGTAACGTCGCATGCCTGCGGAATGGGAGACGAAGTGCCACAGGAGATGGTAAAATTGATGATTCTGCTAAAGATTCAAGGAATTTCTCAAGGTCATTCAGGAGTCCAATTGACCACTGTTCAGCGATTAATTGACTTTTACAATGAGGGTGTTTATCCCATAATTTATGAGCAAGGAAGTCTAGGTGCTTCCGGTGATTTAGCGCCATTAGCGCATTTGAGTTTGCCCTTATTAGGAGAAGGGGAAGTGGATTATAAAGGAGAGCGAATTTCTGGTAAGGAACTGAACGAAAAAATGGGTTGGGAAGCGATTCGATTAAAATCGAAAGAAGGCTTAGCCTTGTTAAATGGGACGCAGTTTATGTCTGCCTACGCTACTAATTTATTGTTGAGGTTAAATCACCTTTCTGCTTGGTGCGACTTTACTGCTGCTGCATCTATTGATGCTTACGATGGAAGAGAAGAACCTTACGATGAATTGGTGCACAAGGTGAGACCCCATCAAGGTCAGGTGGAGACAGCAAAAGCTATTTTAGCAAACTTAGAAGGAAGCGAAATTGTAAAGCGCTACAAAGCACACGTGCAAGATCCATATTGCTTTAGATGCATACCGCAAGTGCACGGTGCTTCCAAAGATGCAATAGCTTATGCCACTAAAGTTGTTGAAACGGAGATTAATTCCGTAACAGATAATCCGACTATTTTCATAGCAGAAGACAAGGTGATTTCTGCTGGTAACTTTCACGGACAGCCTTTGGCTTTAGTATTAGACTTTTTAGCCATCGCCACTGCGGAATTGGCTTCTATTTCTGAACGAAGGGTATATAAGTTGGTTTCAGGAACTCGAGGTCTGCCGGCATTTTTGGTGAAGAAACCTGGTTTAAATTCTGGTTTTATGATTGCACAGTATTCGGCCGCTTCTGCTGTAAGTCAAAACAAGCAGTTGGCTACTCCCGCATCCGTAGACTCTATCGACTCTTCCAATGGTCAGGAAGATCACGTGAGCATGGGAGCTAACGCCGCAACCAAACTGAAAAGAGTAGTGGATAATCTAGAAAAAATAGTTGGTGTAGAATGGCTTACTGCTTGCCAAGGATTAGACTTTCGAAAAGAGAAAAGCTCCCCTAAAATTGAAGCGATGAAAGCAAAATTTAGAAATGAAGTTGCTTTTATCGAAGAAGACCTGGTAATGTATCCTCTAATGAAAAAGAGTAGGGAGTTTGTAGCGAATAACTAGTTTTTTATAAAGAGCTACTTGAAGATGAATTTTGAGGAGAATGCTAACTCGTTAGCATTTTTATTGAATTTACGCTACTAATCTTCTGCGTCTGTATAAATATATCGCTCATTTAATTCAAATTCAGAATCTTCTTCTAATTCAATAGATGGAATTTGAAACCAATAAATACACTCATATGAAGTTTGGCAATTTCCGTTTGGAAAGAATTGGACTTCTACGGTAACAACTTCATTTTGCTTTGTAATTTCATACTTCATCTCCGGAAGATCACAACTTCTAACGTGTTTTTTTAAACCAATTAAAACGTTTTCTTTGAAATCAATTTTTGGGAAACCGATTTTTTTGCAACTTTTTTGTTCCCAATCTAATTCTACCGTCTTAAAATCTCTTCTTTTTTGGATCACTTGAAACTCGTCGTAAGGAAATAAACAAGCATAGTCCATTAGTTGTGACGGCAATTCTATCGCAATATCTTCCTCTACTTGTCCGTGCATATTTATTACCATTAAAAGGGAAAGGGATATTAATATTATTCGAATCATGATCGTATTTAGGGTATTTTATTAGTGATCTGCAATAAAAAACGTTGAAAAGATTTTTTCATGTTCAACCGCTAATTATTGGGTAGAAATAAAAAAAGGACAATCTGAAAAAGACTATCCTTCGAATTAAGTTATTCTATATTTTACAAATCTTCAAAACTAACATCTGAAAATCCACCAGTTGGCTTTGGTTCATCTGATTTACTTTCTTTTGATTTTTTTGGTGTAGGGTTGTCACTTTCTCTAGCTTCTCTTTGTTCGTCTAGCTCGGCTCTAGTCACAATTTCCTTACCTCCATTTAATTCAGAGATTTTATCAAGAGTAGCTTGCAGGTTTTCTTGAAAAGCGGCAAAGTCTTCCGGGTATAAAAAAAGTTTGTGTTTTTCGTAAAAGAATTTACCGTTCTCATTGTTGAATCTTCTTTTACTTTCCGTCACCGTCAAGTATAAGTCTCCTGATTTGGTAGATTTTACATCAAAGAAATAGGTTCTATTTCCCGCTCTTAGCGATTTGGAGTAAATATCATCGGTTCTTCGCTTTGAACCCTCGTTCTCATTATCCATCTTCAAGTGTAGTTTTTTATTCTATAGCTTTTGCTTTGTGTTAACATAACAAATCTAACAAAAAAAAATATCAAATAATAGTACTTTTTTCGAGATGGAGTGAGAAGGGAATAAAATTCCGAAATGTATTCGGAGATGCTAAAACATCAGGTTAAACGAACTCTATTGGCGCAATAGAAAAGTTTCAATACACTTATATCGAAACTATTTTTAAGAATACCTAAGCAGTTGCTTTCTCATCTTCTAGTAATTGTTTCTGGTAGGTATCATGGTAAATGCCCTTAGCTGCAAGCAATTCTTCGTGAGTTCCTTGCTCGGCAATTTTACCTTCATCCATTACTAAAACTCTATTTGCATGTTTTACAGAGGAAATTCGATGACTGATAATAATGGAAGTAGAGTTCTTCATCAGCTGTTTCAAATTGCTAAGAATCTCCTCTTCTGTTTCTGTATCCACTGCCGATAAACAATCGTCAAAAATCAGAATTTTAGGTTCATCAATAATTGCCCTGGCAATAGAAATTCGCTGCTTTTGACCACCTGATAAGGTTATTCCTCGTTCCCCTAACAACGTATCGTATCCTTTTTTAAAGGTCTTAATGTTCTTATCAATGGCAGCTTTTCGAGCTGCTTCTTCTATTCTAGCTTGTGGAATGTCTTGATCTTGTAGTCCGAACGAAATGTTGTTTCTAATGGTAGTTGAAAAAAGAAAAACTTCTTGGGGAACGTAGCCAATTTCACTTCTCAAATTATTCAAATTAACCGTTTTAATATTCCTTCCATCTATTAAGATTTCTCCATCTGTCGCATCAAATAAACGGCAAACTAAGTCGGCTATGGTAGACTTTCCGGAACCCGTTTTTCCAATAATCGCTAACGTCTCGCCTTTCGATATTTCGAAGTTCACCTTCTGCACCGCTTTTGTTCCCGATTCAGGATAAACAAAAGAAACGTTCTTAAATTCAATTTTACCTTCAATAGGAATGTTGGTTTCCGAAGAGTTTTGAATGTCAGGTACTGTTTCTAAAAACTCATTAATCCTAGTTTGAGATGCCGCTGCTCTTTGTACAATGGAAGTAACCCAGCCAAGTGCGGTAACTGGCCACGTTAGCATGTTCACGTAAATAATGAAAGCAGCAATATCTCCAATCGAAATGGCATTTTCCATTCCTCTTGTTTCAATCACTTTTAAACTTCCCATGTAAACAGTTAATATGGTGCTTAAGCCAATTAACATCATCATCACAGGAAAGAAGAAAGCCTCTAGTTTTACTAAATCTAAATTTCGATCCTTGTACTCCTCCGCCTCTTTCTTTAGCACAAGGTTCATGTATTTTTCTTTCACGAAAGATTTGATGATTCTGATTCCTGAAAAACTCTCTTGCGAGAAGGTCGAAAGAAAAGACAATTGGCGCTGAGTCGCTTCACTTTTCTTGTTGATTTTACTTGAAATAATATAGATTAGAATCGATAAAATTGGCAATGGAGTCAATGCGTATAAAGTTAATTCCACACTTTTAGAAAGCATTACTGGAACTACCATTGCAAAAAGTAGAATTAAGTTGAGCGTATACATAATACCTGGTCCTAGGTACATTCTAACCCTACTCACATCTTCCGAAATACGATTCATAATGTCTCCGGTATTGTTCTTTTTGTAAAAAGACATACTCAAGACTTGGTAATGCTCATAAATCTCATTTTTCAAATTGTACTCTACCAATCTGGACATTACAATGATCGTTTGTCGCATAAAAAAGGTAAAAATTCCCTTCATTAAAGCCATGATTAAAACCAAGCCAGCAAAAACGATTAACTTAGAAGTAAGTGGCATATCCTTGATATAAGGAGACAATAAGGTTTCCTTGGTTGCATTTAGTTTTGACGGTAGTTCCTCATCGCCTACAACTTGTTGAATTTCATTAGAATTTGCTACGGCATCGATGGCTTCACTTACGATTTGTGGTGGGTAAATGGCAAATACATTTGAAATCGCAATAAATACGACTCCCAAGATCAATCGGTATCGATATTTCCAGAGGTATTTATTGAGGTATTGTAGTGATTTCATATGCGTTTTTAGGGCTTTCCAAACTTGATTTTTATAGGTACTTTTGCACTCCGAATTGCATGACTGTATGCCAAGCAAATTTAGGATAATCTATTTTGTTAAATCAACATAAATTGAAGGAATGAAAGATGTTTTAGATCGAGAAGAATTAGCGGTTGACATGAATCCTGTTATTTCTAAAATGTTCAACACAGAACATGAGCAAGTTGTTTTTTGCCAGGATAATTCAAGTGGTTTAAAGGCAATTATTGCAATTCACAATACTACTTTAGGTCCTGCTTTAGGGGGAACTAGAATGTGGAATTACAATAACGAAATGGAAGCGTTAAACGATGTGTTGCGACTCTCCAGAGGAATGACCTTTAAAGCATCAATTAGCGGACTTAATTTAGGAGGGGGGAAAGCCGTAATTATCGGCGATTCTTACACTCAAAAATCAGAAGCGCTTTTTAGAAGATTTGGAAAATTCGTGGAAAGTTTAAGCGGCAAATACATTACCGCAGAAGATGTCGGGATTTCTCCAAAAGACATGGAGTGGGTAAACATGGAAACAAAACACGTAAGTGGTTTGCCGAAAACATTGGGTGGAAGTGGAGATCCTTCCCCAGTAACGGCCTATGGCGTATACATGGGCATGAAAGCTGCAGCTAAAAAGCAATATGGTTCCGATAATTTGGGCGGCAAAAAAATTGTCGTTCAGGGTGTTGGTCATGTTGGTGAAACATTAGTGAAGCACCTTTCGAAAGAAGGGGCATTGGTCACCATAGCAGACATTAATCAGGAAAGGGTAGCAAGAATTGCCAAAGAGTTCGGAACACAGGTAATAGAAGGCGATGCGATTTACGATACGGACATGGACATTTATGCTCCATGTGCTTTAGGTGCTACATTGAATGATAACACCATTGAGAGATTGAGGTGCAGTGTTATTGCAGGTGCTGCAAATAACCAACTACAAGATGAAATTTTGCATGGCAGAAGATTAATGGAGCGAGGCATTTTGTATGCTCCAGATTTCTTGATCAACGCCGGTGGTCTTATTAACGTTTACCGTGAAGTGGTTGGGATTTCTGAAGCTCGAGCAATGGAATTAACTGAGAACATTTACCAAACCACTACGGACATATTTAATCGCTCTAATGCAGAAGGGTTAACACCGCAAGAAGCTGCCATGGGAATAGCGAAAGATAGAATTCAAGCAATAGCAAAAATCAAAAGCGTACTCTAGCAAATGCTAAATAGAAGAATACTTCGAGTTAAAGTTTTACAATCACTTTACGCCTATTTTCAATCGGAAGGGTCAGACTTAGTAAAAGCTGAAAAGTCTTTGAAAATGAGTATTGATAGAGTGTATGAATTATATTTACACTACTTGATTTTACCAATTGAATTAGCAAATGCTGCGGAAGTTCAAATGGAGGAGTTCCGAAATAAAGCGTTGCCAACCGAGGAGGATAAGAACCCAAACCGGAAATTTGTAGATAGCTTTTTGGTTCAATCATTGAGAGAAAACGCCGCGTTACAACGAAAAGTGACCGATTACAAAGTCTCTTGGGGAGCGGATCCGGATTTAGTAAGAAAGTTGTGGAAGAAAATTAGAGACTCTAAGCTCTACCAAGATTTTTTAGAAGAAGAGAATACTTCTGCTTCCCATCGGAAGTTTGTAGAAAAAATATACAGCAACTTTATTTTAGACAACGACGATTTTTACAACCACTTTCAAGAGAGAAGTATTTTTTGGGATTTCGAAGATAGCGATTACTGCATCCACATGGCGATACGTTACGTTGGTAAAATAAAGGCCGTTGATAAGTATAAGGCGCTGCCAGAAATGTATAAGGATCCTGAGGAAGACGACCGTTTTGTCAAAAATCTGTTTCGAAAAGCAATCAACAACAACGCGGAAAATTCAAAGCTGATTGAAGACAAGACGCAAAATTGGGAAGTAGAGCGAATCGCTGTCATGGATGTTTTATTAATGAAAATGGCCATTACAGAATTTCTTAACTTTTCTTCAATTCCTGTGAAAGTAACCATGAACGAGTATATTGAATTGTCGAAACAATTCAGCACGCAAAAGAGTAAAGTTTTTATAAATGGAGTTTTGGATAAACTTTTAGCAGAATTTAAAAGAGAAGAT
>Ga0307934_1001184_pt1 | contig 16710 bp, 15 predicted proteins | sample OrgLakmetageno90_FD_201838 | JGI IMG/M metagenome (GOLD analysis project Ga0307934, IMG submission 201838) | Saline water microbial communities from Organic Lake, Antarctica - #90 | ecosystem: Environmental > Aquatic > Non-marine Saline and Alkaline > Saline | place: Antarctica: Organic Lake... | reverse complement strand
GCCGCCTGGTCCACAGCGGCCGCCAGTGTTTCCTGCGTTTCGGCCGACACTGCCCGGGCTTTGCCGTTTATCGTGATCTCTATCGAGGCCTTGCCTCCTCCGGGTAGGCAGCCCGGCCCTCTTCCTTGCCCGACTTCAATCCGGCATATGATCTGGATAGATACTCTTGCCTGAACACCAGGAATTGATCAAAAAATGATCTTTTTTAGCTGTGTCAACCGGCAAGATGACACACGTATTTTTAACATAATCGGAATAGCTTCAAAAAAATGAGTTTGGCTTGGGTCAGCCAAGGCTTTGCCTGCTATATCCCGATGGAGTCACTGATTCAGGATTAAGGTAAGCCTAAAAAGTCCAGCGCGACCTCTTCATTGCATGGAATAAGTCACTACGCCATGAGATGAGTGTTTACTCACTGCATGCAGTTTTGAAGGGCAGTGTGCTGAACCGGCGCTGCGGTATATTTGAGAGACCAACGGGATGATCCGGTACGCCGGCGCTTCTGGAGCCAGCCTCGGCCTCACGCTGGAGTTGTCAGTTTCAACGGCGTCTGGTGGATCAATAGACTGAGCAAAGCATTTAGTTTGTCCAGGTCTTTGCCCCGCTTGCGGACCTTCTTCACGCCTTTTTTGAGTTTAGTCCATTGCACCGGGGTCAGAATCACAGCCCCAGGTCGTCAAAAGCCCCCTGTTCGTTGCTGTAACGCTCGCTTTGACCGGCATCTAATTCTTCCATAGCGGCAACGGTCTCAGCGTTGGGCACCTGCACCATGGCAGTTTTAGGCAGTCCCATCCCTAGTAGATAGCAAATTTTGTAAAGCACGGTAAACCGTCATTCGTGATATGCCCATATCCCTGGCAACCTGAGCCTTTGTGCTTCCACTTGCCATGCGCGTGTGGATTTCGGCTTCATCGACAGTTTTCCGTCGGCCCCTGTAAACGCCTTTGCCCTTAGCAACCTCAATGCCGGCACGCTGCCGATCCTTTATAAACTTCAGTTCCATGTCCGCAACCATGCCCAAGACAGTGATCATCATGCGACCCATGTCACCCTTAGTCGTGATATCGGGCTCAAGAATGCGCAACGAGGCGCCCCGAGCATCCAGCTCATGGACTAAATTCAGTACGTCACGTGTAGAACGACCGAGACGGTCAAGGCGATGAACGACGAGCTCATCATCACGGCGCAAGAACTCAAGCACAGTCTCCAGCTCGGTGCGCCCGTCGCGCGAAGCACCAGAAACCGTTTCGGATCGGATGACTTCGCAACCCGCGTCGGTCAGTTTTCCGATTTGAATATCTAAATCCTGGCTGGCACTGCTAACACGTGCATATCCGATACGGGGCATAGTGTTTTGTCACATTAGGGTGGTTTCGATAATGATACTGTAACAAAATACATTTAACACCCAATAGTGACGCTTTTAGGTGTCACACTGCACCATCCCTTATGGGTGTACTCTATTGTGACGCTTGGTGCGGCCAAAGTTGAACGGGCATTAGTATTAGAACTGAACATGGTGGATCGTGATCGTTAAATAGACACTGGAGCACGCAGTGCTGCTGACTACTGATATTCTATGCGATCACCTTCTGAAAATAACAGCCGGCTCGTGTTTCACATTTTCGGTGCATTGGCCGAGTTCGAGTACAGCCTGATTCGTGAACGAACGATAGCGGGACTTCAGGCGGCCAGGGCACGAGGTCGGAAAGGAGGGCGTAAGCTTTCCATGTCTGAATCCGACATCAGAAAAGCAGCAGCAATGCTGTCCGATCCAGACATTACGAAAAAAGAGGTGGCTGAACATTTTCGAGTTTCCAGAACTACACTCAACGCATCTCTCCAGAGATACACTCAAACCAACACACCACTCATTGGCATGAGCTATGGGAACGGCAGGGAGACTATATGACGAGACTAGCCCCATTGGTTTTTTTGTTAGAAGCGCAGCGCCAAACTAAATGTCGAGTTCTGGTGTTAATGAGGAATAATTAGGGCTTGCCCTGTAATTCATCGGAGTAAAATAATGACACGGATGCTTATTTTGGGCACAACATTGATTGCCTTGGGTGGATGCGCTAACTCCTATACTTGGGTGAAACCCGGAGCGTCCGTTGCCGATTTTTACAGCGCAAAATCATATTGCGACGCAATCTCAACAGGCGCGACGCCAATGGATTATTCTAATCCCGGTTCATCTTCCACATACCATTCAGGGTCGGTATACGGATCGGGCGGTGGATACGGAACTTATTCTGGGACTTCCACAACGTATTATGACAACTCGGCTCAAACTATTGCGAATCTTGGTCAAACCTTTCAGCGTCAACAAATATTTAATGATTGTATGAGGGGGCGCGGGTTTGTGCCTCAACAAGTAAAATCAAGTCGTCCCACTGACAGATCGAAACATGCCGGTTCTCCTCAATCCGGTAATAATCCACCGAAGAGTAATGAGTTGAAATGGGAGGAGTCAGCAGTTGATAATTATAGTGCGACGGTGATCTTCGACAACATTAAACTCTTATCGCAGCCTAATTTTGACGCAAAGCAACTGGATAATATCGCGAAAGGCGAAAAAATAGAAATCGTAGCTGAAGCAGAAAGTTTTTGGTTTAAAGTCCGGTATAAGTGGCAAGAGGGTTACGTCCTGCAACCATGGGTAACCGCCACTCCTTAACCCAAAGAAACAGGCGCCTTTTCAAACTAGAACAATCTCGTGATTTTTGGCGTACTCGTTGCGATAGCTGATGAACCTGACTGGCGCTGTCAACGCGTGCATATCCGAAATGGTGCATCGTCATAGTTAAATTGGGTGAGGCTTGAATATTTTGTACAGGGGACTAATAGCATACCGTGCAATCACCTTTTAGAAACGACAGCAGCCGGGTTAGAAGTTTGGGTTGTGTTCCTTCAAATATTGCAACAACAAGCTTTTAGATAACTGAGTTATAACTCCATTCTCGTCGATTTCATCAATGTCGAACGCATCCCAGTACGAGAGTGCGTATCTGGGAAACACTTCAAGCAATTCGTAATGATTTTGGCCGAGAGCGAAGTACAGGCTTTCTCCGTTATTTATCGCTATACATATTTTGCGACCATCACTGCCCTCTCGCAACGGCTCAAAATTTGGGTTATCCGCAAAATCCCAAGCTTTTTCAGCCTGCTTTCCGGTGTGAAAGTTCTGCGATATAGAGGATAGGATTGCAATCCGCATTTCATGGCAGTCAATTTTTATCCGCATTACAAATTCATTTTGGTGCGGATCACCAGCAAGGCGCTTGTCGGCCATTCTGATGTGCTGGTCAAAATAAACAATACCGTTCATTTGCGAGCTGGTCTTTAGGTTAGCAAGATGAACCTGGCTCTGACTGACACTAAGTATTGCCAAGTCCCCCTTTCCCATCAGCGGCACCTCGACAGTCTCTGCCTTAACGTGCAGGGAGCTTGCGCCCAAGTAAAGTGAAACGGCAGCGAGTGCCAATCTTAGTCTATTCTCCATCTTTTTTAACCCTCCAGTCTCATTCCATCGACAAGCGAAGCTGCGCCCCTGAGCGCCGATGATCGATCACTTCAAGAACTTGGCATCCGGCTTTCAGACCACCCCCGGCCAGGGTTTCCATCTCCACAAGAAGTCGCGTCTTCAAGATATCACATTTCCCGAAGCACTCTTCGGCGCGCTCCACACTGCGCATAATCGCGGTTATGGTGAACAAGCAGGGGGGGGGAGGGGAAAACGAAGCCAAGCCTCTCCTTGGCAAGTCACACCACTATGCAGGTGTCGCGCTAGCCTGACATCCGAGTCGGCTATAGGGCATGAACGGAAACCCACTCAAAGACCCTAACGAAAACAATAACAGAAAAAGCCAATTCAGCCTAAACTTGGCCCGCCTGGTTCATCATCGTCAAAGTCATAAGTTTGATAGCCGTTCTCAAGGTCAAAATCCCGCTGCGCTTTCTGTAGTGGCGTTAACTGCTCCGGCTCATCTTTCTTTCTAAAACGTTCTAACAAATCGTCAGAAACCGGAAAACCGAATTCGCGCATGAACTCTATTGTTTGCTCAATAAGCGGTCGTATTCGTTCTTGTAGACCGTCTAAATACTTGCTTTGACGTTGTCCCCGCTTCACAGCTTCAGCCTGCCTCGCTGCTTCCTGAGTCTGCTGCACAGCCTCTCGGGCTTCCCGCCCCTGCTTTAGCTCGATCTCGATTTCCAGCTTTTCGCTCTCGTCGCCCAACACTTCAAGTTCGGTTTCCATGTACCAAATTTGGCTTTTGTCGTCCTGAATGTCCTGAGCCATTAGTTCACGGATAAGATTCCGCTCTTGGCGCTCTTGGTTCTCGCATCCAATACGCGAGCTGCCAGCTTTCCGGCGCTCCATAGCGGCGGCGGTCGGCCCCAGGTGAACTGTCGGCTCGTCATCGAGGCCCTGGGCTTCATAACTCCGGTGGTCTACACGACTATGAACACCTGCCAACACCAACGCTTCGTTAACGAACGAAGCCCAACGGCCACGCTCGTAATCAACCGCGTTTGTGCTGCTAGTTTTCAAGTCTTCAAATTCTGGATCAATCCGCTTTTTGCTAGCGATCGGGTCTAGCTCGCGGGCCTTATTGCCGAGCTGTTTTTTCGGGTCATTCGTCACTTTGTTCGTAGTCGTTAACAGATGCGCGTGCCAGTTTTTGTTGCTGTTGCCGCTGCTAGTTTTTCCAGGCTTATGAAGCGCAACGTCAACCGCAATCTGGTAATCATCAGCGAGTGCCTGAGCGTAGCGTTTCGCCAGAGCTGACCGCTGGTCGCTGTTTAACTCATGCGGTAGCGCGATGACAAATTCACGGGCAACCTGGGCATCAGCACGCCCATTTTTCTTCTCTACAGCGTTCCACAATTCGGACCGCGAAGGCGTCCAGGTAATGCCGGCAGGCATGATAATGTCAGCCGACACCACATCACGTTTACGTGAGTAATCGTGTATCTCTCCAGTGCGAGCGTCGGTGATCTTTTCACCGGCGCGATAAGCTGCTGCGGCGGTCGAAGACCTGCCCGCTTTGCGGCTTATCAGCTTTACGTTGTGGTGGTAGATGGACACAGCGAACACCTTAATAGCAAACGATGAAGCGGGAGCTCAATTGTGCGCTGCGGTGGCTTTATGGGCTTCACGCAGTGACCGCCGGCGGCCGCACGCAAAATTGGGAACCAAGTTTGCTTTAAGTGCGCCCTTCTCATTAAAAAAAATTGAAAATTTTATTTAATGGCGGGGTCGGTGCGGTCGCTTGCGCGACTGCAGCGGCACCGTTAACATACGACAAACCAAACTATATTGGTATCCATTATGTCGCAAGAAGTCAACGAACAAGCACAACCAAAAAAAACCAGGGCAGCGCGCAAAACACCTGAACAACGGTTGGCTGAGCTTCAAGAACAGCAAAAAAAGATTGAAGCTGAACTGAAACAGAAACGTGAAAAGATTCTGCGGCAACAGCGGCAACAGCAAGCAAAGATGGCAAACGAACAACGCAAGATCGACACCCGCAGGAAGGTGCTTCTGGGCGCTGCTGTACTGCACAAGCACGAATGTGGCGAATGGCCACAGGAGCAACTGAATGCGCTCTTGAACGGCTTTCTAACACGCAACGATGATCGTGCGTTATTCTCAGGTCTGGAGCCGCTACCAGCACCAGAGCCAGAGCCAGAGCCGGCACCAGAAATCAGGGGGTATTAACCCCGCTTTTTCGGTTCGCTCTTTGTTTCACTGATCGCCTTCAGAGCTTTAAGCTCCCCGCGCAATTCAGCGGCCTCTTGAATGGCCTTGCTGGCCTTTTCTTCCAACTTCTCCATACGCTTGGTCATTTGTTCCGCTTCGCGCTGAGCGACCTCCAGGCGACTCTGACAGGCCAGTTCGCCAGCCCCCCGCTGTTGGGCTTCCTTCTCCGCCCGCTCCGCCCTGTGGGCCTGCTCCTGTGTCCGAATGTCAGCCTGCTTCACTTCTTCAGCAGCGGTGGTTTTCACGCCATCAACATCCGCCTTTAGCGCCGCGATATCCGCTTTGTGTTCTTTTTTAAGATCTGCCATATCGCCCCGCGCCTGAGCCTGTGCTGTGTCGTGAAGCGACTCCGCCCGCTGGGCTCTCTCAACTGCCGCATCAGTCCGTATCGCTGCTGCGGCTATCTCGTCAAGCGCAGCGTGTGCAGCAGCCTTGTGCTCCGCCTTTGCCGTAGAAAGCTCTGTCAGTGCATTGTGCCGCTCTACATCAAGGCTGTTTGCCACCTCATCCTGAAGCTCGATTTTCCGCTGGTATTCCTCGGCCTCAACTTCCAGGGCTTTGATGCTTTCCAGATGTTCGGCCACCTCTACTGCTGACTGCTCCTGAGCAGCCTTCAAGGCTTCGCGCTCTGCGCTCAATCGGCGTTCGGCTTCGCCGACGGCTGCCTGCCAGACAGCACCCTTCAACTGCTCCAGGCGATCATTGATCTCCTCCGGCACCTGAATTTCAGTTAGCGCGTGATCGTCTTTTTTAGACTCTTTCCACTCTTTTAAAATTGGCCCAATAGTCGCGAAGCTCCCACCTCCCAAAGCCTCCCGCACTGTTACCTGGGTAGGGTTCACACCCTGGGCTTCGAGTTTTTCCGCTGCTTCGATGATTTTTTCTTTATTTGAACTCATTTCATTCCCTGCTCTGTTGTATTTTGTAGTATTTATTATAATACAACATACAACGCAATACAACACCACCCGCAACAACTTGCATTTTATTAAATTGCGAGGGGGAAAACCGAGAAATAAAGCCAGGGCAGGGCGAAGGCCCTGGACACAGCAGCCAGACCAGGCACTACCGCGCTACGCTTGCTTGCCCGCTCACTACGCACGTTCGGAAAAGACCGAACCTGCTACGTTCACGCGCTGGATTACAGGGGCTTAGTTTGGTCTTGTTTGTTGAATGAGTGCAGGCTGGATTATATTTCGGGCAAGGGCTAATAAACGGGCTTCTATCTGATTATGGCTATTGCGTACAAGTCAGAATGTTTTTAACCAGCGATTAACTGTCGATTTATTCACTTCAAGCTCTTCAGCAATCGCTCTCTGCGTCATCCCCTGCGCCCTCATGAGCCGCGCGCTAAAACGCTTGTCCTCATACGCTGCGCTAGCCTTTTGGCCGCCTTCGCTACCTCTGCGGCTCTGTAGCGCCTTGAACCGCTGGTCGCTGGCTTCTATATCAAAGTGGTTCCACGTCCAGCGAGCAACGCTCTTTGCGATGTGATGGCACTCGCGGCGGTCTAGCGGGATTGGATGCTCGTTGTGTGTGTACTGCTGCGCCAGGTCATGCAGCTGTGCCTGGTAATAAACGAACCCGCCTTGCCGCGCCTCTGCTTTCCAGCCGCGAACGCTTCGGTATGCCAGGTGCCGCAGGTGATCGAACGTATCAACATTGCGCCCAATACCAACCCGCTCAGGCCGGTCTTTCTTATTAACGAACTTCGGCAGATCGAGCCATTCAGAAAGGTCATCAAGACAGTACAGGCCACCAACAGGGTGCCAGAATGTGCGCCATGCCTTGTGTATCGGATTCTTTGTGATTAGTCCCGAGTACCCTGGGTCAGCGTCCAGTTTCACCCGCATAGCCTGTTCAACAGCGGCTAAATAGCGCATTGGCCGCTGCCGGTCGTGCTGACCTAGCAGCACAGGCGCATCAAGCCCATAGCACAAGTGAGCGTGTCCGTTTTCGGGGTTCTGGCTCGTCCAAAACGGTTCTGGAAGGTGAACATCGTCCCAAGCAACGGCGGCACCGGCGCGGTCTACATCAAAGACCAGCCAGCTTCTAAGCCAAGGGGGGTTTATCTGGATAAACTTTTTTCGGGTAGCGGTAGCGCTGGGACGAATCATAAGGCCATAGGCCAAATTGTCCGAACAATACGGTTTTGAAGGTAAGCGTGATTCAAAAAGTTCTAATTGAGCAAGCGCCGGCATTTCTCCATTCCCGTTATGCCATTGTTATTGATTTGGTCACGGGAAAACCGGAGAATCTCAATAGGCCATCGGCCTATAAAAAGTAGGCTTTACGCCTACTTTTTGGTATTATGAAGTTCTCCGGTCTCGTCCATCAGCCGCCAAGCATAGGAATTCCGAGACCGATGGCTCAGCAAGCTGGCCGGCTTACTGAGCTACAAACCCCGCCCTAAAAAGCGGGGTTTTCTTTTTCTAAGCCTGATAATACACGAAAATTAGGCCGATACCCTACCCTCGCCCTGATTCCCTATTTTTCTTTTTGATCAGTCAGTTACTAATAAAAATTATCGCTAATTAGCCATTTCGCTAAAAACAAAAAATATCTAACTTTTCAGTTTGATACGTTCCAGGAATAATCGCTAATTAGCATTTTAGCGAAACTTACAGAGAACTTCTTTTGAGAGCTCGAAAAGCTTCTTCCAGAACTTCTTTTTGCTTCAAATCATGCGCCGCAGCCCAAAGCTTAAACTCACGTTTAAATTCAGGAGTTACCTTAAAGTTCAGGTCTACCAAGTGCCCTGCTTCCCGCTTACGTGTGTTAAGAGAAGATTGCCCTATCGTTTGGGATTTTGATGCTGGCTTACCCAGATCCAGATCTAAAGACTTAGCCACTATCGAATCCCCTTTAATTTTTCCGAAATACTTTTTATTAACACGCCTGCAACCTGATTGAGATTGTCGTACTTCGTTTCTGTCGCGCAAAAACCTCGATCAAACGCATCAATGTACCCCGTCCTAACTGGCACCGCTCCGGCCAACACTTCAAAGCCAAAACCGGATAATGTCTCTCGACTTTCTCGTTCTTGGGCATCACTCGTCGTTTTATAAAGAGCAAAAACAATTTTTTCGCTATTTAGCGATTCTGCTAATTCGCTAGCAAGCATCACTGAAGGCTCCAAGTCATCCATACTGCTACCGGTCGGTATAATGACCAAGTTAGCCGCTGCAGCTGCATCAGCGGTACCTTGCGTAGCATGAGGTGCACCATCAATTACGGTCAGGTCGTAACCCTTACTTGCCTCAATCGCTAATGCGGCCATCGGATATACCGCCGTTTCGATTTGAGGAACGATCCCAGCAACATTACGTCGTTTTTCCGCCCAGCGGTTCGAGGTAATCTGGCTGGCATCAATGTCTGCAAGTAAGACCTTCCACCCAGCCCGCGTGAACTCAACTGCCAAGGTGCGGCTAAGAGAGCTTTTCCCTACGCCCCCCTTCTGACTCACTACCGCCACTATCATGACCACTCCTTGTTATTAAATAGCATAATCTTTAAATAGCGTTTTCGCTAAAAAGCGATTTAACGATAACAGCAAAATTCTGTATATTCCATACCTCAAATTCAAAAATACTAAGCTAAGTATAAAATCTATAAAGACGTTATTTTTTCTATCGGTAGTTACAGCAGCGATCAGCTGGCCACTACAAGCCGAACCTGTCATTAAGCAATCCAACAGCGGCCTCTGTCATTCTGTCGAAAGCCGATGGTACGCACGCACAAAGAACTACACGCCGTTCAATTCCATAGACGCCTGCCTAGCAGCCGGGGGCCGGTTACCAAAAGGCGCGGCGCACAGGCCATCAGCAAAGCCAAAGCCTACTTCTAACCAGGACAAGTACAAACGATCAGCCTTCGGCCACGGCTGGGACGATACAGGTGGTGACTGCCAAAACAGCCGGGCAGAAGCCCTGATCGCCACCTCAACCACAACGGTTCGGTTCGCCACTGATAAACGCTGCCGAGTCGTCACTGGGCGCTGGATCAGTCCGTTCACGGGCGAGGTGATTCAAAATGCCAGAGGCATCGACATCGACCACGTTGTGCCGCTGGCCTGGTCTTGGGATCGAGGGGCGCGGCAGTGGTCGGACGACAAGCGTGAAAAGTTTGCCAATGACCCCGTAAACCTTCTGCCTGTCGAGGCCAGTTTGAACCGTAGTAAAGGCGCCAAGGGACCGGACGACTGGCTTCCGCCTGCGGGGCAGTGCGGCTACGTCGCTCGCTTTTACCGGATTTTGAAGCTCTACAAGCTTGAGCCGCGGCCGGCTGAAAATGAGTGGATACGAGTATTCCTGGAGGACTGCCGAAGCTGACTACCTGCTACATTGTCAGCGGCAACAAAACCCATGCTCAAAGCAACAAACATGGAATACGTTGCCGGTAACATGGATTTTGTTGCCCCTACATCTGAGGTATAGAGTTCTATGCGTGAGTTCAGGCCCAATGCCTGCCATATGGAATTCTGTGCGTCAGTTCAGAATAGGGCACCGCAGCAAATAGAATTCTGTGCGTGAGTTCGATGCCCAATTCGTGGCGTCAGTGACGGTTGATTCTGCCCCGATTTAACTTAGTGGTCATGACCACAGATTTCTATTCAGGTGTTTTTGAAACTCAATTCTGCTCCGATATTGGTTTGTGGTCGCGACCACTAATTTCCTTTGCCGTTAAAATTGATGCCTAGCGTTGCTCAATTCTGCTTTTGTGGGCGCGCCCACTAATTCACTTACTGTTGAAGTTGGCGCCTGGTGCTGCCCCATTCTAACTTTGTGGGCGCGCCCACTAATTCGTAACCGGGTATAATTGGGGCCTGATTTTTCTGATCAGGAATCAAGAGAATTATGAGGCAACGCCTCAGAAGACCGCTTTTGGCTTGAACCGTCCAGCCATTGCGCACAACAGGTCTTATGGTAAAGAGAGCGTCGCATTAGGATGTTTACGCCTCGACAAGCGCCCTATAGGCATATCCACGGTTTTTATCAGCACTGTCTTTATTTTCGGGCCCAAATATCGGCCTGTTTCTAACTGACGCGAAAGTTTGGATTGGTTGCAAAGCGAACATTCAGATCAGGCGCACAGAGGCGCGTAAATCTGGGGAGTGTGATGCATATTGAGATAAGTCCACAGGCGTTTCAAAATCGTCCGCAGTCACGGGGTAGAACCCCAACTATCTCAGCGGATCGCGGCAAGACTCTCGATAACTCTTAGTAATAGGCGTAGTAGCCATCAGCCCGGAGGAGTATATAAAGCGGTTGCGTCCCACTTGAATATCGAATGAAGAACGACCTAGCTTCCTCCATGGTCTGGCAAGCCCCCGATGAAGTAGACGCCTGATAGCGTAACACTAAACGCAAATTTACAGGTGTTGGTGCGAACAAAATATGTTTTCATCGTTTAGAGATCGCCCTAAGATAACGACTTGTCCAGGACGGAGATCCCCCATGAAAAAACTCTTATGTATATTTTTTACAGTTGCTTTCTTGAGTGGCTGCGCGACCAATGAATACAAGACTTACTATTCCGAGTATGTGGATCCCGTAGCTCATCCTAATCTCGATGAACTTAAGCCTGACTCAGAGCCTGAGTTGTTTACATCGAATAATCTTAATCAGGACGTGCTGACGATGCGATCCAAAGGTTATGCGGTTGTGGGCGAATCCGGATTCAACGCCGAATACGAGGATCCTGCTAACGCTATCAAACAGGCAAAGGCGGTGGGTGCAACTGTTGTTCTGGTCAACGTGGAATATACCAATACTGAATCATCGACAACGCCACTTCTGCTTCCCGATAATCGGACAACCTATTTTGCTGGAGGCTCGGCAACCACTTACGGGACAATGGTAGTGCCGATCAGCTCCAACACGCGTCGATACGACCAATATGGGGTCTTCTTCGTCGAATGGAAAGAGCGAGCTCGTTTTGGTATACAGGGCAAAGACCTAACTCCCAAATTACGCCGAAAACTGGAACGCAACACCGGCATGCTGATTGAGGTGGTAGTGGAAGATACGCCCGCCTTCAACGCAAATGTTATTGCCGGTGATGTCCTGATAGCGCTCGATGGTAAGACGATTCGCGACTATGAGGCGGCAGCTAAGATTTTGGGCGCGGTTCCGGAGTCCGCAGACAGTGCAGTAATGACCGTCCTCAGAAATGGCGAAGAAAAAGACATTACAGTAGCGTTTTAGAAAATTCCTTGGAAACGGGGTAGAACCCTATCGAGACGCTGTCTGGTGAGGTTACGGCGAGTTCTCGGTGAATCAAGGGCTCCATCTACGCGAGTGTGCGCTTTTGTTTAAAACCTGGCTTAGTCGGCCGTCTTTTCCTAGTCACTACAGAGTTGCGGCTTCTCCCGTATCCTGATCAAGGTCACACTCTTTGCCGAGTCATGTTTCTGTCTGAAAACGGTCGTTTTTTGGACGTTTCCAGCGCTGTCTCAAAAATGTCATTTGCAGAAGGCGACTGCACCAGTTCACCGGGCTGTCCGCCGAGTGTGCAGCGGACTTCTGACCGGCAGTTGTCAGTAAAGCTATGCACGATGCGTCACGCGACGCGGGAATTGCTCAGAACTCATCTGCACGGCGCAGCGGATAGCTCGGCAGTGTCCGAAAGCGGCCGGGGCGAGCGTTTCGGTCATTGCCCGCAAGTTCGGCAAACCGTGCTGCGCGCCCGTGCAGCCGACTCCTGAAATTTCGTGTAATTGCCTTTTGAAAATGACACCTTAAAAAGCCCAATTTTCCGTTGTTTTATGATCAACAATCACGTACAACAATCTATGAACATTAAAGGCACCTTTCATGATCATAGGTTATGCACGAGTCAGCACCCAAGACCAAAATCCGGATTTCCAGGTGGATGCTTTGGAGAAAGCGGGATGTGATCAGATTTTCCGAGAAAAAGTAACGGGCAAATTACGAGAGCGACCGGAACTGTCGCAATGCCTCCGTATGCTCAGGACGGGGGATACTTTAATCGTCTGGAAGCTGGATAGGCTGGCTCGATCTCTCAAGGACCTGGTCGAGATAGTCCAAGATCTCAATGATCGCGAGATCGGTTTCAAATCCTTGACAGAAGCTATCGACACGACCAGCTCCGGTGGCCGACTTGTTTTTCATATTTTTGGGGCTCTGGCTGAGTTTGAACACAGCCTAATTCGCGAGCGAACTATAGCGGGACTCCAGGCGGCCAGAGCCAGAGGACGAAAAGGAGGTCGCAAACCATCTATGTCGAACCACGACATCAGGAAAGCGGCAGCAATGTTATCTGACTCAAATATTACAAAGAAAGAAGTAGCCGAGCACTTTAAGGTTAGCCGAACAACACTGAACGCTTCGCTTAGCCGAAATTTGGAAATATAGGATGCAGGCTCCAGTGGCACGGCGCTAATTTTTCCTTTTTGAGCCAAGTTTTCTATTATTCTGCTGATCGTCACAAGGAAATAAAAGAGTGAAAGAAATAATTGGAAAGTTAATTGGAGCGGCTGGAGCATCACTAATTTTTGTCGGCGTGGGTGCGTTCGCTCTTCTGAGTCATGATAAACTCCTACTTTTTGCGGCTATGTTCGCCTCACTCTTTACTTTCTACGCGGCTGCATGGGGTAAGGTCAAAATACTTTGGCTATCAATTTTTGCAAGTTTAATTTGTCTGTCTCTTTTTGTGTTTTTAATACGGAGAAATGGATTGCTTTTTCTGGACGAAGCATCGTTTAGCAACGGCGATACAACCACTCCAATTTTAATGCTAATCACAGGATATCTATTTTGTTTAATATCAGCCGTTTTATCGTTAAAACTTTGGAGCACGAAAAGTAAAGCCGAGCTCGCGTGGCGTGAATGGAATCTTAGGAAGGTGATTGGAGTGCTTGGGGCATTATTGCTTTTCAGCGGCGCGGTGAATTTCTTTCTTCTGGTTTACAGTACAAGCCTACTTATTTGGACCATGTTCGCTGCATTCTTTAGTTTTTACGCAGCTGCGCGAGGCAGGGTTATAATGCTCTGGTTGTCAGGTTTTATAAGCTTGATTTTTGTATTTTCTCTTTTATCGAAATTTAAAGATAGTAGTGATGTCATACTCGAAAATTCAGCATTGATTGCAGAAGGCGCAGTCTTTTTTCTTGGAGTGATGATTTCAGGGGCTCTGCTCATATTAATGTCAGCCTTTTTATCATCTGAATTTTTTGGTTTAAGAGAAAAATCAGATGCGTATTTAATTTTAACCAAACCAAAAATAAAGTTCGATCCTTTGAAATCAAAAAACAAGATAATATCGATGCCAAAGGCCAAACCCAGAATTGACTGGAGTGAGTGGAATATTGGAGGGCGGATCATATTTATTTCTAGCTGCTTTGCATTTCTCTCCTTTTTGTTACCTTGGGTAGATATTGGGTTTGCTTCGAGGAATGGATTTAGTCAAGGAAGCTTTTTACTTGGCTGCCTATACATCTACCCGGTCTATAAACTGTTAACAGCGCAGGCTATTTCAAAATCTATAGGCTTTATGTGCTCAATGTTGGCAATTATTGGTGGATGGATATATTATTTTTCGAAAGAAATAGAGTTCTTTGGAGATACTGTTAACGCAGCTTCTATAGGTGTTGGAGTTTTTATTATATCAGCAGTGATTATGAGCGTTGGGATTTCAATGTATGAACCGTCTAATAGAGCAGCAGGGAAAGGTTCCGCTAGAAAGTCGATTAACGAAAAGTTATCTGAGAAATATCGAGCAACTTCAGAGCCTCATGTACAAGATAATCGTATACCTTGCCCTCAGTGTGCAGAGTTAATAATGCCAAACGCAAAGATTTGTCGATTTTGTAAATCTAATTTGAATGAGGACACTTCTGTTCTCTGACTTTAGAACGATTCTTTATGACCAAAGTTTAGAGGGCTAACCCGATATTGAAAGGAATTAAAACATTGAATGATAAGTTGGGATAAAGAACGGAGACTGACGTCGCGGAGAAGAGCCCGCGTCAGTAACATGAGGTTGAGGAGGGGCTATGTTAGAAGGGTTTATATTCGGACTGCTGGGCTCATTAGGCCTAGGTATTATAATTATCCTTCCAGCGGCCTGCATAGTCGCTTCGATTAAAGGAAAATCCGCTGAGAAATCTAAAGCACGTTCAGAGCTTAATGGGCAAGATAATCGTGTACCTTGCCCTCAGTGTGCGGAGTTAATAATGCCGAATGCAAAGATTTGTCGATTTTGTAAATATAATTTGAATGGATGAGCTCCCGTTTAACCTTAAAATAGACGATTTCACTAGGGCCTGTTGACGTTTCATTACATCGGCAGCCATAAAAAACCACAAGCCATGGCGACGACCCTCTCCTATTTGCGTTTCAATTTGTCATAGCGCGTCGCCAGCCCACGAAAATGTTTCAAGCGTGCAAACGCATTTCCCACCAAATTGCGGTGGTTATATAACGACCAATCGTAAGCGCCAATAAATCAGCACCTACATTCCGGCTCGCCGATTGCACACTGACTTCCTCACCCATTCCATGAGGAATCAGCATGACCCGCGGTAACGACCCTCCTGCTTTCTCCTCATTATCTCAAAGCAGGATTAAAGACTTAAGTATGTTGTTTCATAAATGCAAGGCCACACCTCATACAAATGGTGGCATTTTCCCATAATGCTAATTTTTGATTTTCGTAATGTCGGTATGCGACGCTATAGTCCCCCATTTTTTTTTCGTAGTTTCTTTTCGAAGTTTCTTCTATTTCCAGCATTTGTTTGTGAACGATAAGGGCTTTTTGATGATCGTATTTCTGCCGGTCTTCCTCGATTTTGTCTATTTTTTTGATTTGTTCTAATTCTTCTTCGTAATTGGGAAGTTTTATTTCGTTAAATTGCCTCATCGTCTCTTCATGGTGCTTCAAGTCGTTCTGGTATTTCTCATAGTTACCATTAAAAATCGCTTCCCGATGCTGCTTGCGCGCTTTTTTTGCCAATCTTAACCGTTTACTCAAGGGTTTTAGAAGGAACCCTATTGGGAAGCAAAGAACCAAAATCAGCAGAAGTACTACAAAGTATGAAGGGATCAGGTCAATATGCACAGACAGCATATTAGGTAGACCGTAGAAGTCTTCGAAACTTTTTATTGAGTAGGGGGTGCTGGCAGATTCTAAAAATATTATTGCTATTATCAAAGCGACCATGCTGATAGTAAATACGAAGTTCGCAAGGGTTTTAATCGAAGTTTCGGCGTCCAAACCTTCATCTAAAAACTCTTGCGTTTTCGGCTCTATGGGCTTCCTAGGTGGATTAGGTTTTTTCGGAATCCTGGCCCGATTTGCCCTTTTCTTTGCAGGCTCGATTCTGGCCCAAAATGACAGAATTTTGGGCGGAGTCGGCTCCACTGGCGCGCGAATTTTGACAGCCTCGGCTGTCAAAAGAACCTTGATCTCTTCAACAAGGGCTGTCGTTGTGGTCAAGCCAACATCAAACTGCAACGAAAATTTTCGACTAAACCACGCGTCAGCCAAGAGAAAGTTGGTTAACCCACCGGAAAACTTACTGGGTGTCGCTCCACCGCCCTCGATATCACCAACCGTTTGTGTGGTTCCTTCCAGTACAATGAGCTTAGCGCTTTTCCAGTCATGACTCGCACATTTTGGGCAACTAATACTATCCATCAAGAAGGGTCTCTGTCGTTGTGAAAATTCTGGGTCGGTTTCGGCTGCCCAATTACTTTTGCTCTACGACGATTTAAACCGGATTAGCTCTAAAGTACAATATCATTAACCTGAATCCGTGACTTCACGCGACTAAATTGACTATTAAAGTCTTTAATAACAATGGTTTAGAGGGTATAATGTCATATTATGCCCACTCACCCAGTCAGTGCATCAACCCATGCGTACTTTTACTCTCCAGCAATCAAAGACCGAAGTCTATACACCTCACGGCGGACTGGCCC
>Ga0307934_1001182_pt1 | contig 16726 bp, 13 predicted proteins | sample OrgLakmetageno90_FD_201838 | JGI IMG/M metagenome (GOLD analysis project Ga0307934, IMG submission 201838) | Saline water microbial communities from Organic Lake, Antarctica - #90 | ecosystem: Environmental > Aquatic > Non-marine Saline and Alkaline > Saline | place: Antarctica: Organic Lake... | reverse complement strand
AACTTGTGTAACTATACCATCTTCAAAGCTTGCTGACTCCATATCAAGATCTTCCAAATTGACAGGGTAGGCACTATCTCTCTGATAAAAGTCAATTATTCCATTTCTTAAAATATCAAAATCCGTAAAAACTACATTTAATTTTGATCTCTTAACATAATTCGAATACACAGGTGTCGCGATAGCAGATAAGATAGCAATTATAGAAATAACCACCATAAGTTCAACCAAACTAAAGCCTTTATTTTTATTTTTCATTTGAGGTATCATGTATAAGTTTATTTACTTATTATACCTACCTACCCCGCAAAAAGAAACTATCCAACTGCGAGTTAGTAAGCTTCACCCAAGTTGGTCTACCGTGATTACATTGCCCTGAGTTTTCAACTGTCTCCATCTGCCTAAGTAGATGATTCATCTCTGGTAAAGAAAGCTTATCGTTCGCTCTTACAGCCGCATGACAAGACACCGTGGCTAATATATGATTGAGATAAAACTCTACGCTTTTGGTCTTACCTGAAGTGCTGATTTCTGTAGCTACATTTGAGATAAGATCTTTAATGTCTTTGGTCTTTACATAGTTTGGTGTAGAGCGAACAAGTACTGCATCATCTGCCACTATAGATATCTCAAACCCAAGCTTTTCAAATACCTCGATATTTTCATCAATAGTTGCCACCTGCCCACCTGCTAGCTGACAAGTCATTGGCATAAGTAGGTTTTGCTTGAAATTTTCAGCATCGGCGTGCCAAGTCGTTTTCATCTCTTCGTAAAGGATCCGCTCATGAGCTGCGTGCATATCTACAAGCACTACACCGCCCTCTATTTGTGAAAGTATATATATTCCATGAATCTGACAAATTGCTTGACCTAAACCGCCTGTTTGTGGGGATGTGTTATCTGTGGTTGTAGAGTGTTGGAACTCTTGCGGTTGGCTAGTCTGTGAGAAACTTAGCTCATTTTTATTTTCAAAATCTTGTGCTTGAGCTTTAACCTCTATATCAAGACTCATATTGCCTATATTGAGAGGATTGTTATTCGCTTGTGAAATATCTTCTGAACTTACCGAATGCTCATCATCAGCTTGTACATCTGCACTAGTAGTAATTGTTTTCTTGACTTTGCTATATAGAAAATCATAAATAAAGCGTTGGTTACGAAAACGAACTTCACTCTTAGCTGGATGGACATTCACATCAACCTCGCGATGATCCATATCTAAGTACAATAAAAATGCAGGAAAACGATTACCATACATCACATCTTTGTAAGCACTCTTAACTGCATGGTTGACAATCTTGTCCTTGATGATGCGACCATTTATATAAAAACTTTGCATATCTGCTCTAGCACGATTGTACCGAGGACTTGCAACCCATCCCCACAGATGAGCATCACCGACACTCTCATCTATATAGATAGCGTTTTCAATAAACTCACGACTATATAGGTCAAGTACACGATTGTATTTTAACTGACCATCATTTGCAGCAAAGAGACTTTTTACCTCTTTACCATTGTGAATGACCTTGAAAGCAATATTAAAATAGCAAAGCATATACTTTTTGAGTAGCTCGAATATATGTAGAAACTCTGTATTGTCTTTTTTAAGGAATTTGCGTCGTGCTGGTGTGTTGTAGAAAAGCTCTCCAACTTCTATAGTTGTACCTGTTACATGAGCTGCTGGAATCACTTCATTTGAGATATTGTTTATCTGCCAGGCATCATCTGCTAGCTTGTGTTTTGAGATTATCTTAACCTTTGCTACTGAGCCAATACTTGCTAATGCTTCACCACGGAACCCCATACTCGCTACTGACTCTAGCTCATCTAGATCATAAACCTTGCTAGTAGCATGAGGAGCTAACGCTAGAGATAGATCATCTTTTGAGATGCCATTGCCATTATCTCGGATACGAATAAATGACTTACCACCCTCTTGTATCTCGATGCTTATATCAGTAGCATCTGCATCTATAGAGTTTTCTACGAGCTCTTTGATTATGGATGATGGTCGCTCAATCACTTCACCTGCGGCTATTTGATTAGCTAATACAGTGGGTAGAACTTTTATATTACGAAAATCTTGCATATAAGAATAAGACATCTTTTAAGTTTTAAAAAATTGTTAGGGAGATTATAGAGATTTTAGAAGTAAATCTCTATGTGTATCAAAGAAAGAGGATAAATTAGACTGGGCTTTTAACACCAAAATCGTAGTTATAACATTCTTCAAATAATTTTTGATTTGTTAAGTTACCTTTTTTATCTTGGTATGGATATACATTATCAGCTGTCAAACCACACTTCTCTTTCACAGTGTTAAATTGCTCTTCTGTGATTTTTTTCCAATGTGCATCTTTACCAAACCAGCCATAATAAGCTCTTACATCAAGACCTTTGCCACCATCAACGACTTTTGCATTTGCAGAATATGTCTTACCATCATTAGGGTTTAGTACACCACCTTTGTCATAGAAACCAGTGCTTTGTTTTTGCAGATTACCAGAGAATACTAATCCTTGTGTAAAGTTGGATTTATCTGAAGAGTAATCATATTTAAAGCCATTAATACTACCTGAGACTGATTTTATTTCGCCACCCTTTTGAAATCTTACATCCGGAGGGGTTATTTTGCCACCATCAACTTTCATAATTGGTACAGCAATCTTCATTTGTAAAGTACCTTTTTTACCAAAGTCACTATCTTTTGCAGCAATTTCAGAATGAATAATCCCTTGAATTTTACCACGCCCAGCATCTTTATCTTCATCAAACTGAACCCAATAGCCTGCGGCAGGATTACCATTGTCTTTTTCTGCATCTGCAGCATAAACTGAAGTACCGAAACCAGCTAGAGCTATCATTGTAATTAATTTAGTTTTTTTCATTATTTTCTCCTTGTATGCAAGTATTTAAATACACTTAACTGTAATCATGGTAGCAAAGTTATTTTTTTAATTCAAATGACTTTGCAATTATATTTAACAAATCGGCTTATAAAGCTTATAATCTATAATTATAATAATTTCTTGACTACATTTTTTGATATATACTGGAAAAATAATCACCAACTTTGGTGGTAGCATCGTTGTTAAACTTACTGATGGTGAAAAAATAAACGCCACAATGCGTAGCAACCTCAAAGGCGAGCTAACTGTTGGAGATAATGTCGAGCTAGAATACAACAACTCAACCTATGTTATAAACAGTTTTCTTGAGCGTAAGAATCTAATCTCTCGACCTAATTTGTACCAACGCAAAAACAAAAATATTGCAGCAAATATTGACCAAGCAGCTATCATCATCACACATGCTCCTGCACCTGTTGAACATTATATAGATAGATACCTTGCCGCCCTGCACAATAGCAATATAGAGCCGATAATAATCATCAACAAAGTTGATTCTCAAACTAAAGAAGACAAAGAACATATTGAGTATCTTTCAGACATCTATAAATCTATAGGCTATAAAGTTTTTTATATATCTGCTATAAAAAATATAGGTATTGATGAGCTTTTAAATTGTCTTAAAGATAAAACTTCTATATTCCTAGGGCAATCTGGTGTGGGTAAATCTGAAACTCTAAATACTATACTTGGCGACAAGATAATCAACACAAAACATATTTCTGAATCCACAAAAAAAGGTCGCCATACAACCACCACATCCACCCTTTATGAAATTGACGACACTACTGCAATTATTGATTCACCGGGAATACGAGAATTTGGCTTATGGCACATCACTAAAGAGCAACTTTTTAGTGGCTTTAGAGATTTCTCAAAATACAATGGGCTATGCCAATACAGAAACTGTGCACATGAAGAAAACTCAAAAGGTTGCGAGATTGTCAATCAAGTCGAAAATGGTGATATTCACCCTCTAAGATTTAAAAATTATCATAGGCTTTTAGTGGAAATTACGAAGTAAAGGCTATGTATCTATAATAACCCCACAAACCATTTTACTGATTAGAGTTTTTTTATTTATAATTAGCCAAGAACTCTTCTCTAAACTCACCAAACCTTTCTTCCTCTATCGCTTGGCGGATATCTCGCATTAGCTTCTGATAGTAGTGTAGATTATGAATAGTATTAAGTCTTGAGCCTAAAATCTCTTTGATCTTGTCTAAATGATGTAAGTAACTTTTTGTAAAGTTTTTACAAGTATAGCAATCACAGGTTGGATCAAGAGCTGAAGTATCTTCTTTATACTGAGCATTTCTTATACGAATAATCCCTTCTGATGTAAATATATGACCATTTCGAGCATTACGCGATGGCATCACACAATCAAACATATCTACACCTCTATAGACTGCTTCTACCAAGTCTTTTGGTGTACCTACACCCATAAGGTATCTTGGCTTGTCTTCTGGCATTTGATGAGCTGTATGATCGAGTACTTTTATCATTTCATCTTTTGGCTCACCTACTGAAAGACCTCCGATAGCAAAACCATCAAAATCAATTTCTTTAAGTGCTTGCAAAGACTCATCACGCAGATGCTCATACATACCACCTTGGATAATCCCAAAAAGTGCTGATGGATTATCGCCATGCTCATCTTTTGAACGCTTTGCCCAACGCATTGAAAGTTCCATTGAATCTTTTGCTTCTTTTTCAGTTGCAGGGTATGGCGTACATTCATCAAAGCACATCACAATATCTGAGCCTAAATCTCTTTGCACTTGCATTGAAATTTCTGGCGATAAGAAAACCTTTGAGCCATTAACAGGTGATTGAAAAGTTACACCATCTTCTGTAAGCTTACGCATCTTGCCTAGACTGAACACTTGAAACCCACCCGAATCCGTAAGTATAGGTTTATCCCAACCATTGAACCCATGTAGAGAACCATGCTTTTTTATAATCTCTGTACCAGGACGCAACCATAAGTGAAATGTGTTGCCTAATATAATATCAGCACCCATTTCTTTAAGCTCTACTGGTGTTACAGATTTCACGGCTCCATAAGTACCTACTGGCATAAATGCAGGGGTTTGGATATCTCCCCTTGGGAAACTAATAGTTGCTCTGCGTGCTTTACCTTCTTTTTTTAGAAGATTGAATTTCATTATTGTCATAATTTACCTTTTGCTGAAAGTCCCTAACAGATAAGATGTCATGCTGAACTTGTTGATTGTATTTAAGCTACTTCTTACCGATAGTCTTTTTGTATTCTTAATTTATAAATAGCTATACTATAAAAATATTGCAAACAAAGCAACAAAATAGCTAGCCAAGATATTATGATAATAGTATTATTGTTTACAATTATTTAGTTTTTTCAGTAACGAAACAGGACAATTATGGATTACTTAAATTTTAGCTTGTTGATATTTGCATACCTACTAGGGTCTATCAACAGTGCAATTATCGTTTGTTATATCTTTAGACTACCATCTCCAAGAAGTATTGGCTCGGGTAATCCAGGTACTACCAATGTACTTCGTATCGGAGGTAAAGTTCCTGCGGCAATTACGCTACTTTTTGACATTCTCAAGGGGCTTGCTCCTCTGCTTATAGCTAGAATGCTTACAGACAATGAGTTTATAATCGCCTGTACTGCACTGTATGCTATCTTGGGTCATGTATTTCCGATATTCTTTGGTTTCAAAGGTGGTAAGGGTGTAGCTACACTGATTGGTACACTATTTGGCTTTTGGTGGGCTTTGGGGCTTATCTTTGTAGTTACATGGTTTATAGTTGCGGTGATTACTCGCTATTCTTCATTATCTGCATTGGTGGCGACTGTGGTAGCTAGCGTGTCTGTAGCATTTGTAGCGAATTTACAAGTTGCAGCACCATTTTTAATAATAGCAGCGATGATACTCGCAAAGCATAAAGGTAATATTCAACGACTAATAAGTGGTCAAGAAAGCAAAATTGGCGATAAAACAAAGGCTAAACAATGATTCAAATCAAAAATCTAAAAAAAGAGTATATTACTAATGATACTAGTAATTTAGTCTTAGACAATATCAATCTTGAAATCAATCAAGGCGAGATATTTGGAATAATTGGGCATAGCGGTGCTGGTAAAAGTTCACTACTTAGATGTCTAAATCTACTAGAGGAACCTACTGATGGTTCTATCTATATTGCGGATGAAAATATAACTAAAAAAAACCCTTCTCAACTAAGAGCATTCCGTAAAAAAGTTGCGATGATATTTCAGCATTTTAACCTACTATCATCTCGTACAGTATTTGAAAATATTGCACTACCATTAGAGATACAAGGCACTTCTAAGACTGAGATCAAAAAGCGAGTACACGAATTGCTTGATTTAGTAGAGCTGCCAAATAAGGCAAATGCCTACCCTAACGAACTAAGTGGCGGTCAAAAACAAAAAGTAGCAATCGCAAGATCTTTAGCCCTTAACCCCCTAGTTCTTCTATCTGACGAGGCAACTTCTTCGCTTGATCCAACTTCTACAAAGCAAATTTTAGCATTACTAAAACGACTCAATAAAGAGCTTGGTTTGACGATTGTACTTATTACACATGAGATGGATGTAGTTAGAAAGATATGTGATCGTGTAGCTATAATTGATAATGGTCAAATCACAGAAATTGGTAAAACTTTAGACATATTTTTGAACCCTCAAAAAACCGTTACTAAGTCATTTGTAGAATCAAGCATCCACACAAAAGTGCCTGATGATATTGCTAGTAAACTATGTGATAATCCGTATAGCAATGAAGATACTTACCCATTAGTACAACTTACTTTTTATGGTGATAAGGGTAAAATGCCTATCATTGCTGAAATATCGCGTCAGTTCAATGCTAGTGCAAGTATTATTCAAGCAAATATCGAAACGATACAAGATCAGATAGTTGGTATTGCGATTTGCCATATAACTGGCGAACGCCAAGACTGGGAAGATGCTCTCAAGTTTCTTTCTAACCAAGAAGTAAATTTAAAGGTATTAGGTTATGCACCAACAAACGATTAATCTCCATGAGCTTGGACTGATAGCTCAATCGACTTGGGAAACTATCTATATGGTTTTTATAGCTACCGTTGTAGCTGTGATTGGTGGCGTACTTTTAGGTATACTGCTTTATGTAACTAAAGATAGTAAAAACCTACTCGTAAAAAGTTTTAACAAAGCTTTTGGAATGGTTATAAATATAACTAGAAGTATCCCGTATATTATATTACTAATACTTTTGTACCCTTTGACACGCCTAATAATTGGCACTACAATTGGTACTACTGCATCTATAGTGCCATTAGCTATTGCAGCATTGCCATTTTATGCTCGCCTAACAGAATCAGCTCTGCGTGAGGTTGATAACGGACTAATAGAAGCTGCTAAATCTATGGGTGCTACTCGTTGTCAGATTATATTTAAGGTACTATTACCTGAGTCAAAAGCTCTACTAATTGATGCCGCTACTCTTACTTGTATATCGCTGATTGGTTTCTCTGCTATGGCTGGTATTGTCGGTGGTGGTGGTCTTGGTGATCTTACTTACTTCAAGGGCTACAACTACGGTAACTACACCCTGCTTTTAGGTGGTGTGATTGTGCTAGTAGTATTAGTTCAGCTTACTCAGTCATTTGGCAACTATCTTATATCTGCAAAGAAGCTAACTTCTCTTTGGGTTGTAAGTTGTGTCTTAGTTATTGCATGTGGTGTTCAAATTTTCTCAAACTACAGTGCCGCAACAAATACTAATCAAATAACTGTCGGCTACATAACTAGCCCACCTCAAGATGCTATTATGAAACTTAGTCAAAAAATAGCTAAAGAAAAATACAATCTTGATGTGAAACTTGTTACCTTTGGTGATTACAATATCCCAAATAGAGCTTTAAATGACAACGAACTACAGGCTAATGTATTTCAGCACATTCCATTCTTAGAAGATCAAAATAAGCAGTTTGATTACAACATTACTTCGATAGGCAAAACATTCTTATATCCAATGGGTGTATTTTCTAAAAAGTATAAAAATCTAAGTGAACTAGCTAATGGAGCTACGATAGCTATCCCGAACGATCCTACAAATCAAGGTCGTGCTTTGATGATTATGCAGGATATGGGTTTGATAAAACTTAAAGATGGTATAACTTGGCAAGCAACTGTAGATAGCATAACTAGCAATCCTAAAGACCTTAAAATTGTTGCATTACAAGCCGATCAAATCCCTAATAATCTCGGCGATGTAGATATTGGTGTAGTCAATAATGACTATATAGATAAAGCTGGTCTTACACTCAAAGATGCTTTATTTGTAGAGCCAAAAGATTCTCCATTTGCAAATATCATCGCAGTCAACGAAGATCAAAAAGATAATCCTAAACTAAAAAAATATGTGAAAGCTTTAAACAACGATCAAATCAAGAAAGTGGCTGATAAGTATTATCCTAATGATGCTGCGATTACTGCTTGGTAATTGTTTTTCTTACTAGGAATTGGTATTAAGCAATACTACGGACAGTATAAAAAGACTAGTGTGCAAGGCTTTGGGCATATTAAAAACTGTCCGGAGTATCGATTAGGTGTAGTTTAGCCTTGTTCTACGATTACTTTTATAAGTGCTTTCACCGCTCATAAAGATGCTTTTTCTAGGCAAAATTATAAATAAATAGCTAATTTTTATAAATTAATGATTTCGCTAGGTTTTATTCTACCAAATGCTTATAGCTAGGTTATAATGATTTACATAAGATTCATTCATTAACCAAAAAAAATATTATATTATGTATAAAAAAATTATCCTCTCGTCTATATTTGTTTTTAGTTTTATTCCAAGTTTTGCAGAAACACACAAAACGCCAGTTATCATGGATACTGATATGGGGTTTGATGATTGGTTAGCTATCGTCTATGTTGTAAAAAACCCCAGTATAAATGTTAAAGCAATTACTGTGGACTGTGTAGGTGAAACATCTTGTAAAACAGGTGCTAACAATGCTACCAAATTAGTTAGACTTGCAACAAATGGCAAAAAAGAGATTCCGGTTTTTACATATCAAAAGACAGCAGGTCTTATTGGTTACAATTTTGATTTCAGATACCCCAACTTCATATCAAGCATAGCATCCAATATGCAAGTTAAAGATTTTGATGACTTGAAAGGCTATCCATACAATAAGGAAATATCTCCAGGAGAAGCGATTTATGATATTGCCTCTACATCTGATGAGCCAATATCTATTTTATCAACAGGAACCGCTACAAATATTAGTGAAGCTATTGAGATTGCAAATAAAAAAAATAATTTAGAAGGATTTAAAAAGGGCATAAAAAGAGTCTATAAAGGTGGTGGTGCTTTTGGTGAGCTAAATGAAATTGGGGAGCTGACAAACAAAAACCAACCAGGTAACATTCCTATGAATCCAATATTTGAGTCGAACAATTCAGAATCTGAGTGGAATATTTACCCTAATGCTTTAGCAATGCAAAGATTATTGAGCTCTAATATTCCTATCACATTTTTACCACTAAATATGACTGATGATGCTAAAATAACTAAGAAATCATATAATATTTTTAGTAATGGAGATACATCAAAAAGTAAAAAGTTTGTTTTACAAGCAATAACTGATGTTATTGAATCTCTTGGAGGGTGGGATATTGCCAAGCTTGAGTACTGGGATCCTGCAGTTGTAGTTGCTGCTTTAAATCCTTCATTAATCACTAATCAATTTTATAATCAATCAATCTGTATACAGCTTGCAGGAGCGGAGCATACAGTTAATGTCAATGATGAAGGAGAGCTAGTCAGTCTAAAATTCAATTATTTATCACCTTTAAATGAAAAGTATCAATATGCTGCAACCTTAGTAAATCTACCCATAAATAAAAACGGTTCTCTTGTATGCGATCAATTTGGTCTACCATCAAATAATGCTAATATTATTTATAAAATTGATATTGATGGATTTTATGAGGAATTTTCCAAGTATATATAAAATATCTCAAGGTAGAAATATTATTTTGAGCGTTTTACTCTTAGTTTTGTTTAACTCTTTACCTTGCATTTAACACTATCTTGATAGCCACAAATCATAAATCCAGAATTATCTAAACTAATAGATGACCAATAACGACTCTGTCCAGCTTTTTCCGTAGGATCAATAGTTAATTCCACATTATTGTTAAGCTGATCCAACTTATAAAGCTGATCTGATACATTTGTTTCTTTAACTAAAAGTTTATCATATTTACCTATTTTAGCTTCAAGAAAAGTTACCAACTCATCATCCATAGGAGCTACAGACTCTCGATCTATTAACTTGTGCTCGCCATTTTTTATACCAAAAATTTCAAAATCTGCTTGACTCGAATTTTGCAGGTTTTTTAAATGTAAAGTGATAGATTTAATACCAATACTAGGTTCTGCTTTAAGTTGAGTATCATTAGATGAGTTTGCACTCGCAGTACCAAATATACCAATCAAAGATACTGTACTGATTATTTTTAAAATTTTCATAACGCTTAATCCTTTTTGTTTTATTGTTAAATATAGAACTACTATATGCAGTAGCTCAAAATAATTAAAACAAAACTAAGTAATAATTTAAGGTAAAAATGTTTTTTATTAACTGATATTGCAAATACGGTTTGGACAACTAATAAATATCAAGATTAGGATTATAGGTATTAAATAATTAGATGTTTATTCTCAACCTTTCAGATGCCTATTAGCAATCTCTAATAGTCTATGAGCTTTTTTAATATTTGCTTGTGATTTCGGATTGTCATAAATCTCATACTTATATACACAGAGTAGTTTTTTAGCTACTAGAGCTGCAAATTCTTTGCGTGAACGAATAGTCTTACCAACCTTTTTTAAATCTTTGTATAGCGACATAATTGCTAATTTTTGTGTAAGTATATTAGGAGCATTTGGTAGCAGTCTAAATACTATATAAAAGATAACACCACCCATAATCAATCCACCACATACAGATAATGACTGTACTATGTCAAAGCTCATGTGATTGTCTGGCTGAATTATGAAAACAAATCCTAAACAATACCCTAATCCATACATCTGCAGTTTAGGGATAGTTAAGCCAACAACTCCGATAATCAATCCACCGCAGAACAGTAGTAGTAAAAGACTAAAATTATTGCTAGCAAAGGCGAGTATAGCAAGCTTGATAAGTATCGCAAACGGTACACTTATCAAAAAGCCAACAATGATATTTTTAACTAAAATTATCGAGCGAGGTACTCCAGCAAAAAGTTGAGATATAAGAGTCATTATTATTATAGCTAAAAGTAAGCCGATATTTTTGGGATAATATGTCCACATCGTAGTAGTAATCAAAAATATAGAGATATTACGAATAGTTGCAGTCAAAATAATAGCAGGATTGTAGTAATTTTTTATTCTATATGGTTTTAGATTGATAATTGATTTTTTAGAATTTTTAAGATTGCTATATGCTAGAAGTAGCTTTATAACAGCTATTGTTATATTTCTAATTACCAAAGAAGTATCAGCATTTAAAGATGCTCTTAAAGCCTGTATGGATTCTTTAGGGTTTTTGTTTTTATCAATCGTCTTTAGTAAGGTGTTTAGTGTGTTTGCTGATTGTATAAAGTTTTTACTAAAGTCATCATTTCTACCATAGTCTTTAATTAGCTTGAGTGTGTTTAAGGCTTTATTTGAAAATATGATGTAGTTATTTCTACTATTAAGCTTTTCATAAATATGTGCTGTACTATCATTGTGAACTGCTATCACAGAATCGAGTATTTCTTTAGTTGCTATATTTACACAAAACTTTTTAGAAGTAGTATCTGTAAGTGTCGTAAGATGCTTGATAGTCGCGTCAAAGATAGTATCACTATGAGTACTACAAGTATTTTCTACAGTGCATGGAAATACAAGAAAACTCGCCACGCAAGCCGATACAGCACCGATGCTTATCTCTATAAATCTAGCATAGGCGATATGGAAAATTTGAACTTCAGTAATGTGCTGAGGATCTACGATAGAATATAAGACTATAAGTATCGCGGTTATATTACCTAAAGCAACACCATATATAAAGTTTGAGTGATTGATCCCTGCAGAAATTAACGAACAAATAGTTAGAAAAACAGCTAAAGCAAGTATGGTAAGCAGTATATGCCCAGTCAAAAAAATAACTATTAGACAGCCAACTACCAGCCCTATAAGTGTAGCAACTATAAGACATACGGCTTTTTCTATCACAAAACCTGCTTCTGGCCTTAGCTGTAGAAATAACGCTGCAGTAATTGCCCACATTGGCTTGTAAATATCTAAGCTCAAAGATACTAGCAGAACTATAGTTACAGCGAGTATAAATCTAAAGCTTAGGATTAGGATTTTGTGCTTGTTAAATAATGAGATTTTGTGCATTTAGAAACCATCTTTAAGAGGACATTTAAGTATTTAAAATAAGTTTACACCACTTCATCTTTTAGTAAAGATTATAGCGGCAGTTAGCTATAAATTTGCGTAAAAACTGCCACTATTTAGCAGTATTTGATAATATATATATACAAATAATAAATTCCACAAAATTATGTTTTTTAAAAATCTAACAGCATTTAAAATTGAAGAAATTGACATCGAAAAATTTGATGAATCACTCGATAAACTAGCTTATATCCCATGTAGCAAAAGCCAGAAGTCTACGCGTGGGTTTATCAGTCCTATTCTAAAAAACGATGAGAAATGTTTACATAAATTTAACCATTTAGCCGTATTTTGTTTCTTTAATGAAGAAAAAATATTGCCTGCTCAAGTTATAAATGAAGAGGCGAAAGAATATATTGATGAGCTAGAAAAAACAAGATCAGTAAGTAAAAAAGAAAAAACTGAAATTAAAGAAGATGTCGAGCAAAGATTGTTGCCACAAGCCTTTAGCAAGTACAGAAAAACTTATGGTTATATTGATTTAATCAATAATTACCTAGTTATGGATAGCGTATCTGATAAGCAAATCACAGAGATACTGGAGTTATTACACCGTTGTGAAATAAAGCTTGAGCCAATAGTAAAAGAAGAAACTGCAATTCTAACAGAATGGTTTACTGAAGGTACTAACCCACTAGATATAGAGATAGGTAATAAATGTAAGCTTACAAGTGATGTCGGTGATGGTGTTGCCAATATTTCATGCCAAGGCAGCTCAATGCTTAATGATAATATCAGATCATTTATTGATGCTAATGGGCATATTACCGAGCTTGCTATTGTTTGGCGAGAAGAGTTGAGCATGACTGTAAATACCAAGCTACAACTTAAAGCCATCAAATTCATTGATCTGGTCAAAGATGACAATCAACATAGTCATGAGGCAGATTTATTACTTATGTCCGATGCGTTTGCAGAGCTAATTGGATCTATGAAAACATGGACTGTAAGCACAGCAGAATAGCATAAAAAAGGCTTACAAAGATGCGTGCTTATGAGTCCAATAAAAATTGGAGAAGACTATCGCTTATTCTTTCATCAACTCTATGCTAAAATATTCTCATAAAAACACTCACTAATACTAGCAATATATGAAAATCAACTTTTGTGCAGGTCCCGCTGTAGTACCTACTGAGATTATATCAAACCTTCAAGAAATGATGATTAACTACAAAGATACAGGCGTGTCTTTATTGTCAATATCTCATCGTGATAATGCTTTTGAAGAAGTACACACTTCTATTCAATCTAATTTACGCAAGATTTTAAGTATCCCTGATGACTACTCTGTGCTACTTATGCAGGCAGGTGCTACGGCACAATTTGCAGGCATTCCGATGAATTTAAGTGACAAGTATGGCAAAGCCATGTATATATGTAGCGGTCAGTGGTCAGAAAAAGCCGCTAAAGAAGCAAGTAAGTTTATGGCTGTAGATGCCGTGACTTATAACGATAGTATTGATACTAAATTTGAAAGTGATAAATACGACTATATCTACTATACAGATAATGAAACTGTTGATGGTTTTCAGATAAACGAACTAGCTAGATCATGTGATACCGAGCTTGTGTGCGATATGTCATCAAGCTTTTTGTCTAAGCCGATCAATGTAAATGACTACGGACTTATATATGCAAGTGCTCAAAAAAATGCCGGTATACCAGGACTTACCATAGTTATACTCAAAAACTCTCTTATAAAGAAAAAAACTAACCTACCGATAGTCTTTGATTACTTTGTTACAGAAAAATCAAACTCTGTATATAATACTCCTTCTGTAATTTCATGGGTAACATTTGAGCTTACGCTGAACTACCTGTTAGAGAAATTTCAGACTATTGAAAATATTGAAATATTTAGTAATAATAAAGCAGATCTACTATATTCAACTATAGACAGTTCTAAAATCTACAAAAACTCTATAAACCCAAAATACCGTTCTAATATGAATGTAGTGTTTCAGCTATCTACAGAAGAATTGACTACCAAATTCTTAGATGAAGCAGATAAATACAATTTCTATGGTATAAAAGGACATCGCTTGGTTGGTGGTTGTCGCGTAAGTTTATACAATGCAGTATCTTATGAAGATGTAGAAAAGCTTGTAGAATTTATGAAAAGGTTTGAGAATGAACAATAATAAAATAATCACAATAGATGGACCAAGTGGTGTAGGTAAAGGGACATTAGCTAGAAAGTTAGCTGAGCATTTCAACTATGATTTGCTAGATAGTGGTGCTATATATAGATTAGCTGCTTTACATTGCCTAAATGCAGGTGTTGATGTCGAGAGTGCTGAAGATGTCGCTACGCACCTAGAAAACTTTGATATAAAGTTTGAATCTAGTGATGCGGGGCTTATGATTTATCTAAGTGGTGCGATAGTTACACCTAAAATCAGAACTGAAAAGATAGGCATGCTTACTTCTAAAATAGCTACCTACCCTATTGTTCGTGAGATGCTTTTTGAAAAGCAGAAATCTTTTGCGACAGAGAAAGGTCTCGTTGCTGATGGTAGAGATATGGGTACAGTTGTATTTCCTAACGCCAAACTTAAGTTTTTCTTAGAAGCTAACTCAGAAGTACGAGCTCAAAGACGCTTTGATGAGCTACAAGCAAAAGGACAAAATCTTGATTTTGAAACTATCAAATCTGATATCGAAAAAAGAGATTACCAAGATAGAAACCGTAAAGTAGCCCCACTAAAGCCTGCTGATGATGCAATTATAGTCAATACTTCAAACCTTTCTATAGATGAAGTGTTTAAGATGGTTTTGTCTAATCTGCAATTATCAGCTATATAGTAGCCCTTTTTTAGACAAGTCACGACTTGTCCCTACGCGTGTACTAGAATAGTATACAAATAAGTAGTTTACGAAGCATTTCTTTACAACGGAATATCTTAAAACTCAAATATACTTATTATTTCTGGTAAAAACACATTAGTGTTTAGTAGTTACAAAAAGTAAATGATTAGAAAATAAAAACTGTTTGAGCATCGCGAGTTTTTTATTTCCTATTTACTTTTTGACTACGATAGGCGTAGTGCTAGTACATAGAAATTCTCTTCTTTAGACATAGGTTTATACACATCTTTTCTAGTTACATGATCGTAGGGGCAGATTCTATATCTGCCTGCTTGATATCGTAGAAATAGGTTCGAAATAGGTTCTACCCCTACAAAAAAATGCGGTCATTCCGTGGCTTACTTCGACTCCGTGGTCACTGAGCGTAGTCGAAGTAAGTAGCGCTATGACGATACTTAAAAAATTTGTGATAAAAGTAAGGAGATTTCCAGCACGACTTGTAGGGGTTGTGCCTTGTGCCAACCCGTTTATCTAGGTGGTGGGCAACCACAAGGGTTTGCCCCTACAGAACCAATACATATTAAAAAATCTGGATTAAGTATATGAATTCGTGAGATTTTTGAAATATGTATAAACCTATGTCTTTAGAGGAGTACCATGCTTGCATGGGGAGGTGTGGCTTGCAATAAAAAATAAGACGCATCAACTTTAACTGTGATTGGTATAATTTGTCAAATCAACTAAGAAAACATATTTTTTAAAGCTGATAGGCTTTCCTTTGAGCTAGCCTTACGATCTTCAAGATTTTCTTTTTCACCACCAACCCAATGAAGATCTGTCTCAGGTAATTCATCTATAAACCTACTTGCTTGGGTTTTTATTTTCTCACCAAACCTATTGCGAAATTTAGTTAGAGTAATTGTAAGATTTTCTTTAGCTCTTGTAATAGCTACATAAGCCAAACGACGCTCATCTTCGATAGAGTCTTCTTCTATACTTTGTTGATGTGGCAAAATACCCTCTTCCATACCCATGATATAGACTTTCTTAAACTCTAGACCTTTTGATGCATGCATTGTTATAATCTGCACTTGGTTATCGTTCTTCTCATCATTATCGCGATCTAGCATATCTATAAGTAGCATTTTATTTAGTACTGTAGATAGCGAACTCAAACCATTATAAGACTCTCCATCTATCTGGTTTGTAACCCACTTAATAAGCTCAAGTACATTAGCATACTTAAACTCCGCTTGCTTCTCTGATGAGCTAGAATCCGTAAGCCAGCGACGATATGCAATCTCTTCAAGAAAATCACCTAAGATCTTTTTAAGCTCCACTGATGAGATACTACTTACAATCTCTTGCTGTGTTGAAAGTATCAAATCCTTAAATCTTAGCAGTTTATTTTTAGTTTGATCTCGCAAGTCTGGAATATCATTAAGATTGTATAGCACATTAAAAAAACTACAGTAAACATCTGATGCAAAC
>Ga0307934_1001176_pt1 | contig 16794 bp, 15 predicted proteins | sample OrgLakmetageno90_FD_201838 | JGI IMG/M metagenome (GOLD analysis project Ga0307934, IMG submission 201838) | Saline water microbial communities from Organic Lake, Antarctica - #90 | ecosystem: Environmental > Aquatic > Non-marine Saline and Alkaline > Saline | place: Antarctica: Organic Lake... | reverse complement strand
TTGCATTCGTAAGGGCGTGCTCATTCTTGCACGCGCTGGCGAATGCCTGAGCTCGGTGCAAGTACTTTTCTCGTCAATGCACTCGGGCATTGCAACGGGATCATGGCGCTCGTCGCGCTTACGCTGTCTTCGGTTGTAGCGGCTATGAGCGCGTTTGCAGGCATAGAGCAATGTTGAATTTGGACACATCTTTTCAGAACGAATGCCCCTTAGAACTCGATCTCTAGCCTCTTCCCCATTGCTGGTGCTAGGTACATCTTTCACTTCTGTTCTCTTGCTTATGCGCCACCTGAAAGCTAGTGCAGGAGCCAGGAGCCCGAGTTCCTCTACAGTCAGCTCCAGAAAGTAGAAGGGATTGTGTTTTAAGGCCTTCGCTGCTATATCCTTGCCTATCAATAAGTGCACGGGCACTAGTCCATGTCCCAGGACATTACTTCGCCTACACCTAGACGGCCTACCTCCTAAATGTACATCTGAAAATCTAAAATCTAAATCTGAACTAAACGGCTATATTTGGCATTTGGCCTTCACCGTGCGCAGACTCTATCGCTGTTTCGTCCGAGTGGGCTAACAGTGGGCTAGAAGCTTCGCCTCTTACTGGTCAACATCTTCATCACCACCTTCGTCATTGCGAAGTGCATATTGCAACTCGAATTCGGTGTCGTCGTTAGAGCGAGCCACATCGCGGGCGTCCTGCGCACCATACATCCGAGCAAAGGCAGCATTGCTGTTGGCGGGGGAGAGCTCATCTGCCATAGCCGCAGCCGCAGGGCTCGCAGCTAACTCAGGATCCACGCGAATTGCGCGTGCTTCTTCCGCCAGGCTAGCTACTTGCTGGGCCGTGCGAATTGCTCGTGCTCGCTTGGCGTCGGCTTTTTTTGTAGCGGTTTCGGCTAGACTAAATGTTTTCAGATGTCGTACGTCATGCGGATCATTGAAGAGACCCGAGATATGCACGATGACGCACACGTTTTCGAAAGGATTTGCTCCGTTCATGACCTCGCGACAGGGCGTACACCGGCACGGAAGTCGGCGGCAGAAAATTTGAGGCCTCTCAGTTGCCCCAGCAGCAGGAAATCGAGCCTGATACTCCCATTTTGAATTGCTCCCAGGTATGGCGCGAAAGGTCTGAGAGCATAAAATTGCAACACAGTGAAAAAATAGAGTGGTGTATGGGGAGAGCAGTGCGACTGACCTTGCGGCGCATGTCTAGATTTGGGTGCTTGTCTTTGAACTCGTCGAGCCCGTCTGAAAAACCGAACCAGAGATACTGCCCTGAAGCTGACCACTGGCCGTCGCGAAGCCTCTCTGGAGGCTTTTGCATATTTGCCAGGCACCAGAGCTACATAGCACATCAGACATCAGACCAGATCAGACTAAAAAAGAAAGGGCGCCCATAAACAATCAGAACAGAACTGACCAAGCATTGGTGATAATTGGCAACGGAGAGCCACTTGAATGAGATCAGCAAGTACATCATGATACGAGGGTCCTTTCCAGCACTATCCTGAACGCCAGAGGCATGGTACGCCACAAAGAAACAATGGAAGATTTCGATTCCCATGGCATACTCAAACCCTCCCGGCACCTGTATTGAAAGAAGTATCTTTGAATGATTTGAACAGGAGAAGAGGAAATCCAAGATAAGTGTATGAAGAAACAAACCGCTTCCTCAGGACTGCGCCGACGAAAAGGCCAGTAACCCATTCGGCCAAAATTCGGGAACCTGATCATTAGAACGAACGAATGAATCAAGAAAAGACAGGTCATATTTCTAGAGCCAGTATTCTCAACTTACCCACGGTACGTCGACGCGTGCCCATCAGTCCAAAGACGAATACGCTTGAGGCCAGGAACCTTCCCTGAACTGCGCAAGTTGTCCACTACTGCACGCAATGCCTCATGGTGAAATTCAGCGCTAGATGTAGCTGGTGACCAGAATCGTACGTAATCGCACATTTCGTTCCACGTTTTCGTGACCTCGTCATACACTTTATACAGCACGAGCACCACATAAAGATTACACGTCGCATCGGACTCGCAGGTGGCCTTGAACCCGCTGCCAAGAATCATGGCAGATGCAAAATCAGCTAAAATAACCACTTCTGTGCGACCGCAATAATGATCACATTCAAGATGAAATTGCCGACGTAAAAAGCGAGCAAGCCATGTGTGGTGCAGGTAAGGTTTGGTTCGGGCTTTTACACTTTCAAGGAGTTCTCTCAAAGTACCCTTGTACGAACGCAGTCGCGTAGTTACAATATCATGATTTTTCCCTTCAATTGTAGACTGCCTTTTCAGCCATACCACCGGCTTACTCAAATTTCTTTCGGAGAAGCATTCACATCTCCCATGTGCGAGGACGTTGTCAATTGTGCAAACTTCACAAGGTGTTACGCCATCCACATCACCAGCACGAACGCAACACTCGAAGGGACGCATGTAGAAATCTTCATCTTGGCCTGTACGGCGCATCTCCGGAATAGCTTTTTTGGCGCAGCTTGCGTGGTCTGCAAACTCGGCCGTCGATGAAACTGCTTTAAGCCACGCAGAGCTTTGCTCATCGTCTTAGCAGCGAGCGCAACCAAGCTCGTTTCTTAAAGCGCGCACTTCACAATCCATGTCTACACATACGGGACACGCGCAGTCCGCGATCTTCTCTGGCTGCACGCATAGACAAATACACTTAGTAACTTCGGATTCCTTGATTGTAAGCCCCGGGTTATCTCTCTGGATCCTGTCAAAGATATTGAGAGAGGCGGAGGTAAATAAGCCATGCAGAAGAATTATCGGGCTAATTCAAGTCCCAACTAGGCCTTACCGGGCATACGTCTCTGATTCGTAAAATTCATCAGCAAGAGTCTTCAAAGTGGCGCGGCGGAAACGCGGCTGGCAGTGAAGTGTTATTTCCTCGTTGCCAAGTGTAAATTTCTTGCCGTGTTTCCACATCTTTCTCTTGCTTTTATCCAGTTCGATGTACTCTGTAGAGTCTGGGGTTTTGCCATTGCCATGGAAGAAGTCATACACGTCTTGTCGAGGGAAATAATCGTTTCGAATATTGCGTTCTGTATCCTCGCCCTCGAGTAGGCTATGGTTCATCTGTGCATTGCTACGGCCGCCGCGCTTCTCAAGGCCAAACTTTACAAAGGACACCGCACTCTGGATGTCACTTGCGTCGGATGACTTAGCAAGTACTCTGCCTAAAGCGTTGTCGAGTCCTGTAATTTCACCGGTGGCCATTGCTTCTGGGACAAGGACCTGTGCCACTGTAACCTTGGCCTGATGGATAGGCTTTTCGAGTGTACCGCCGCCACCGTTCTTTGTTTTGAATCTCTCTAGCGACGCCGGAATCGTTTGAAGCAATTGAGCGGTTGCACAGAGACCCCTATCTCTGACTTCATTGGGTGGCGTATCCTTGACGTAATCGTGGAAGCATCCAGGGCCGTGTTCGTGGTGACTTCTTGAGCGTTTGGCGAAGGCACCAGGAACGTCGTTGCTGGAGCTCGCACTGGAACTACTACTAGATACATCTTCCATTAGCGGCGCGTGCGAGCTTCGTTAAAGCTATGCAAGCCACTCAGGCATGTAATGCTTACGTAAAGGTGTTCTGCGATGAATTGAGCGGGCACTGGGCTCATAAGCTGCCCAGCTAGCAGACCTCTGGCGTTAAATGTTTCTTCCAAGATGCCACCAAAAGTCGCCAATTTCCAGAAAAAGCCAGGAATAAGCATCAAAAGCCAGAAAAAAGTCTGACGGTTTGGGTTTGTGGATTCAAAATGCCTGCCCGCCAAACTCCTCTCCCGCAGCCTAACACAGCTGAACTAGTGGAGCGCGTGACCCGAGCGAAAGAATTCAACGTCGGTGACACTGTTTGTATTAAAGGCGATCATTTTGATGAGGTTGGACCTGTGAAAATTGTCAAGATTGAGTTTCTCCAGCGTGATGATGGATCCGTCGAGCGTGAGGACGCCCTCATCGGCCTAAAAGGATCCCGCCCTCGTCAGGTCTTGCCATCCAACCATGTTTATGCGCACCGATGTATCATTACCCTTGTCATGGCCGCTAGTATGGAGCAAAAGCAACACCACAGCTTTTTCTCGTCCACGAGTGAGAGCAGTGCGCCTCAGCAGCTTTTAGCATTTGATGGAAATGCCATCGCCTCGGGTGATGCGAGCGTTTCTAGTGAGATCGAAGTCGATAGCGGTTTGCCAGAAGTGTTGCAAGGACCTACGGAAGACGCGTTTGCTTCTGATGAGATCGTAGATGTTACAGATTCGCCTGATGTGGTGCCAGCAGCCACAGAAAACACAAGCCAAGCTGGGCCCACGCAGCCTGTAGCCCATGTACCTATTGGGACAGAGGTGCTACTCGCTATTGATATTTTTCAAGGTGATGCAGCTGGTGAGCAGCTAGTAAAAGCGCAGTGTGCCCTTGATAGCGGCGGCCAGCCTGCATGGAAGGTCCTTCAACCATTGGGCGGGCAGTGGAAGAACTCAAACGTCGAAGCTGCCTACGGGCAGTCGCACCTTAATTTCGATACTCCAGGCTACCGAGTATTAGCTTCAGATGAAGCCGCAGCAGTACACTCACACACGCTGGCGGCTGTGCACCAGCAGCCCACGAATACCGATGTGTTGACCGGACACCTGCCCTCGAATACGGATTTATTGGCAGAGAACCTACCCGTGGACACCGATGCGATGGCCGAGAATCTAGTAACGGATACAGAAGTTTTGACAGAAAACCAGCCCACGACTACGGATTTGGTCACTCCAGAATCACAAGCCGCAGTGGATGAACGCGCACCTTATTCTCTTTCGACTGTTCTCCGTGCTGGGACCACTGAACATCCCAGTGTTCACCTCGGGCGCGCAGTAAACCAGTGCATAGCTAGCGATGTTAAAACCTGGAGCAAAGGTCTCGGCAACCAATCCTCTGCGATCGGTTATCAATTGGAAATGATGCATTCTAGCATTGGCTTCATTCCAGAATCCAACGCGCCATCTTTTCTGCCGAAGGTGCAGATTCGGGCCATAGCGCAAGGTGCGTCAGATCCTCGTACTTTCATCTCGATGTCCAATTTCAATCTAGTGAACTTTCAAGGCTCTCAAGCACTCCCAGTTGTGAAGGCATTTTTGGGCACCCTTCTTGGGCAGCGGCGTGTGTTTGATCCGCTTGGAGCTGATTACCGTGGTCTCCAGTGTGGCGGTGGACGCTTTACAGGTGGAGTCGCGGCGGGGACGTTACGGTATTTGCACAACGGAACGCTAATTTTTGTGGTGGCAACTTTGGTTGTTGAGAACAGTACTGCGCTGCCATTCACATATTTGGTACTTGGAACTACTCAAGAAGGTGCTCCTAGCCCTTTGCTCGTGCCACATACAAGCGTCATGCCTTTGGACTGGGAAAATGAGCGTGAGCTTCCACCATCAATTCCCATGGGCCGACTAAGCCACGATGACGAAGTGAACCAGATGAACATGGCGCTATTGATGGCCGCGAGTGGTGAAAAGACAGATGAAAATTGCTTTCAGTGCAGTTCTGATGATGCGTTGTGGTTTGGGCGTCAAAATCATCAATTCTTTTCGCCAACCTGGAAAGCTGGACGCCCACCTGCAAATAAAAAAGCCGCGGTGGAGAAGGAGGCATCTCAAGTAGCAACGGAGAACAATCCTAAAACGCTGGCCACTGCACCCTCTTCTGTTTCAAAAAAGCGGAACGCCGTTGCTCAACCCGCTACGAACCCACCGAAACGACCTGCCGCCAGCAAGGGCGCGCCGAAGCAACCTCGTGTCACACGGAACGAGAGCGAGCCAACTACAAGGGCTTCGGAGCCGCCTCAGAGCCGTACGACTGCGGCAGCGCCTCTAGTGAATACGTACCCTCAAGAAGTCTCAGCGCAGGCGCAGCACGATGCTGCATACTACAAGGGACTTAGTGAAGCGCAAGCAGCATTGGCAGCCACGTTTGAAGCAAAACTAAAGAAGCAGGAAGATGTGGCAGCTCAGTATGAGGCCCGGCTTATGGCACAAGAAAGCGCAGCGTCGGAAGCAAGCAAGGCCCACTACGAAGCTCGACTCAAGGCACAAGAGATCGAGCTCAAGGACCACAAAGACCTCACGAAGTTTTCAATGGAGCATTTCGACAAGCAAGCTGAGCGGACACTGAACTTTTCTCTTCTCCACGGTGGGCATGGCACGCTTCCAGTCGAAGGTCGTTCGGCGTCTTCTGATGACGCACTGCTCTCCTTCCTAAAGAAAGCGAACTTCGAGAAGTACTACCAACCGCTCATGGACAACGACGTCACAACCCCCGAAATGTTTTCGTTCGTCGAATATAATGCCGTGCGCAGCTGGGGAATTGGGATGCCGGAACATGTCTTCAATTACCTCAAAAAACTGGCTCCTAAGCTCTAGGAGTCCACACCACTACTATCAGCGCCCTCCGCAGCTCCAGTTTTAAGTAAAACGCAGTAAGCGACCCGAACAAAAGCACCAATCATTCACCACTCACCCGATCACCCTCGCAGTCACCATCGCGCCACAGCGCCGCCGCACGTCCACGGACCTGCCTTTCTTTGTCTTCGCCCTTTGGGCTTTTTTTTTTTACTCTACAACTACTAATCTCGAAGACGGGGGGCACTTAGAAATTTAGGCGTTTAATTGGTGTTGTGCCTGCTTAGAGCAATTAAATGTAAACTTAATTTAATAGAACACAAAAAGCGAACACGGACATGGCGAACACGGACATGGCAAAAAAAAAGGGACAAGTCACCACTGCCACCTCAGAGGACATTGGATTGTTCTCAAGAAAGCTAATCGCCTGACTGAGGTCTAAAAATTCAAGCCTGAAAGCAGCATTGTCGACCGGACCCTGAATTGCGAGAAATGTACAGTACAACCTCAGCGCGACGAGCGCCATGATCCCGTTGCAATGCCCGAGTGCATTGACGAGAAAAGTACTTGCACCGAGCTCAGGCATTCGCCAGCGCGTGCAAGAATGAGCACGCCCTTACGAATGCAATCGCATAATCTATGGCAACAGGTTCGAGCACTTCAGCGCGGTACTAGGGAGCTCCGCCGAAAGTGTCAAAGTATCGTAGGTGTGGAGGGTGTAGAGCACAGCCAGAAGGTACAACTCAGCAAAGAATGGCATTAATACGCTAGAGCTTCACTGCAGTAGGTCTTCAACAATAGCCAGCTGGGTGCGCAAGCGCTCGCAAGCATTCTAGGTGCTCAACTGCCTGAGATGGAGATGTTCGCTGCTTCAAGCTACCGAGAGGCCAACGAGTGTCTATCTGTGGCATCACCAACGTGAGGCAAACAATGGCAGTTGAGACAAAAAATTACGGGCAAGACTCGATAAGCTACCTGCTTCTAGTTAAAAGTTTGCGCGGCGGCTGAAGCTATCCCGCGGCGCGCCTATGCTCAGTTGTAGACGCTAAGGGCTAGTTCCATTGTACACAAAAAAAATCTGTACACGTACTGTACACCTAAATTATTTGATCCTGAAACAGATGAATTGGAAACTCAACTTGTCTGCTAATGTGATATTGTAGTATCAATAATTGACCGTAAATCCCTAGTAAATCCCGTAAATATTAGAGAGTGATGACGGCGAAAGACGAAGTAGCCAGAAACTCGCTCGCGTCCTCGCCTTTCCATTTGCTTCCTCCTCCGCTGTCGCCTCAGCCCGTCAGGTGAGGACGCCCGTGTTATTTCTCTCATTTTGAACGCTCGAATTCTTACGAGTAACACTTGTGGAGTTGCCAGACTCAAAAGGAGGCTCAGCTGTCGCCTTGCATTGCTTGTTTGCGTGGGCTGGAAATTGTGTGGCTGGCCATTGCTTTTGAAGGAGTGCTGGCGACGCTTAAGTGGTCTTTGTGTCACACGAGCAAGCTTTTGGCCAGAATAGTGACATTCAATACTGCGCACAGCTTAGTCTGCCGGCGGTGTTGCACATGCTTTCCGAGATTTCGACGAAGAAATCTGATCTCTTGCTCATATGTTCGTCCTCTTATCCACGTGTTTGTTTACTGCAGGACTCCATACCCCCTCCTTTTCACAAGATGGCTGACGAAAAATCAAACGCGGCGAAAGCTGAGGTACGCAGGAAGGTCTCACTTTCCATTTTTCCCCTTTTTTTTTCTTAGCTTGAAAATCAAAACGTTGGCTCCAAGTAACACAAGCGAGCTTCTGGTGGTCCTCACTGAGCGTAGAGAGGGTCTAGTAGATGACGCCACATCACGATGCTGCGAAGAAAATCACATCATGTGCTTGCATGCTACTCTCGTTGGCTTTTTCTGTATTCACTTTGAGTGCTCAAAGCAGCTCCTCGGAACTTTCGTGCTTTTTTGAAATCGAATCTCGTCGTGTCGTCACTCGTTGCATCCTCAAATATTCCTCTGATCTCTTTCTACAGGTGCCCGCTGTGGCTGCGGACGAGATCCCGCCACCACCTGCGATTCGCAAGCCGAGCCGCGACGTTGTGAAGGAGAAGGAAGACAAGCTGCGCGCCGAAATGCAGGAGCTTGACAACAAAATCAAGGTGAGCTGCCTTACTCTCCCACGCACGCCCCTGTCTGAAACAGAGAAGTTGCCCGAGATGTGAGACGCTTTTTGACGCATGTGCACTTAGGCGTGGGCTTGATATAGAATCTTCCAACTCGACTGATGTTCCTCTTTGTTGGCGCACCGCATCCATCTCGTTTTTTCTTCTCGGGGGATACCCGACCTGACTGCTGTTTCTATTGCACATCAGTGTGTGTCGCGGTTGTTACTATTCATTTGTGCATGCCTCCAATTCAGTGCGCATGTCTTTATCGATCTGGGTGTGTGTTCGACTTGTTTCATCCGGTGCTTGCGTGTGTCTCTGTATTCTCTCCCTTCTTCTTCTGTGTCTGCCAAGGTCATTTCGGACAAGGCCAAGAAGCTCACGGCGGCTTCCTCGGGCAAGGACGACGGCGCCTCGGAGGCCCGCTCCAAGCTCAAGGAGCTCAAGGTACTGGGAAAGGCGAACAATCTACCTTACTCTGTCTTTAGATGCCAACAGCTGTGCATGCTACGGTGCTCTGTACGAATCCTTTTTTAGAATTGATACGTCTTTTACGTTGCTGGTGCCCTGCTCGTCGGACTTGATGGCCACTACTGTGGTCTTCTTTCAACTATGCACTCGCCCCGTTATTCATCGCTTCAGACCACTCCATACGTTTCGTCTAACGTCTCCCTAATTCTTCTCTCTCACTCTCCCTCGTGCTCACAACACCAGGGCAAGAAGGAAACCCTCATGGCCCAGCGGACCGCCATTTACGGCGCCCGGGACGCGGCCCGCGAGTCGCGCGACGCCAAGATGAGCGAAATGAAGGACCTCAAGTCCCAGACCAAGTACAAGTCGGCGTCGGAGATTGACCGCAAGATCAAGGCCCTAGAAACCGCGCAAAGCACCACGTCCATGACCCTGAGCAAGGAGAAGGAAACCCTCAAGGAGATTGGCGAGCTCAAGAAGCAGCGCGCGGTGGTGGCCCAAACCGAGGCGGTGGCGGCGGAGCTGGACGGCGGGAAGGCGGGGGGCGCCGCGGACAACGGCGTAGCCATCAAGGACTTGAACGAGCAGCTGTCGGCCATCAAGGCGGAAATGGACAAGCACAGCGCGGTGTTGAACAAAATTGCCGAAAAGAACAAGGACTCGGCTTTCCCCGCGCTCATGAAGGAGAAGGACGAGCTCAAGGCCCAGAAGGCCGAAAAAGTGGCCGCTTCGCAGAAGCTCTGGGACGACTTCAAAGAAGACAACAAAGTGTGGAAGGAAAACCAGGCGGCGTGGGACGCCTACAAGAAGGTGCGCGCGGCGGCGGCCAGCAAGGAGTACGAAGCCCGCAAGGCGGAAAAGGCCGCGGCGCGCAAGGCCGAACTCGACAAGAAGACCCCGTACGAGGAAGAAATGGCGCTCTGCGACTACTTGGTCGACTACCTCACCAAGACTTTCCTGGCCGAAGGCGGCGGCAGCAAGGGCCCGGAATCCAATGCCGCGGGTGGGGCCAGCGAGCTCACCGGCGAGTTTGCGGGCATGACCTTGAACAAGAGCAGCAAGGGCGGCGACGCAGCGTACATGGAGCCTACCAGCAAGAAGGGCCCCAAGAAGGGCAACGGCAAAAAGGCGGTGGCCGGCACCAAGCGGGGCAAGATCGTCATCTTTCCCGAAACCCTCGAGTCGTTCGGCTTGCTCAAGATGGACCCCCCCCTCACCGTGGAGGCCGTGGCCGCCACGGTGAAGGACTTGACGGCCAAGAAGGAAGCCTTCAAGACCATGCCCCGCGGCAAGATCGTGAGCATCGCCGAGCTCAACATGAAGGCCGAAGAAGAGGCCGAAGCCGCCCGCCCCGCCCGCCGCAACTACGACGACGACTCCAAGAAGCCCGAGAAATTCGTGGCCAAGGAAACGGTCCAGAAATCCGGCCCCAAGGGCGGCGGCAACCAAAAGAAAATTGACGTGACCTCCACCGAGCTTTTCCCGTCCCTTGGGGGCGCCAAGAAGGCGGCGGCGGGCGCGGAAGAAGAGAAGAAGTAAGCAAAAAGCAGTCTCGTCTTCGCACCATGGTTGGGTGGAAATGCGAGCAGACTTTTTTGGGCTTTGCAGGCGGTGAAGCAACGCCGAGTGAGAGAGAAAAGGAGGTTTCTGGAGTGAGACACAGCAGGCGAGGTGTTTCTTGGCAGGAATTACGAGGAGAGGTGAGTGTGAAAAGGGCCAGCGGTGTAGCCCTTGGAGCAAAAAAAATGAATTGAGCGGCGCGGCGGCTGTTGCGAAATTGGGGTGATGTGTGGTGCTGTGGTGCTGTTGCTGAAGGCAAGTCGCCTGGAGGTGGAAAAGTGTTGGCTTCCCTACTAGCGACAGCAGTGGCAATGGAAATGATTTAGAGGGGAGTAACCAATTAGCTGGCGAGCTTTGAGAAAACGAGAGGGATATCGAGGAGGCAGGCGACAAGCACCCGTGTGCAGTTGTGATTCGGTTTTTATCTCGGCTATTTAATAGGAATAGCTGCCTTCGAGACCCCGGCTGAGTTGTAATTTGAGATTTGAGTTCTAATCACTAAACTTACGAAAAGAGATCGAGAACTACCATTAAATCTTAAAATCGAATTTAAACCCATAAACTTTTCCACCACACCCCCATATTGAATTAAATCTGAATGACCTCTTAGAAGTGTATTTGCAACCGCTTCCTGTCTTGGTGGTGGTGGTGGCGCTTGCCCTATATCAAAGATCGTGTTTCGATTCCCGATTTCCCTGGTCTTCTTGGGGGTAAATAATAACTAGCACTGGGAATTGAGAGACCAAAAGCAAAAACAAAGCAAGAACGAGGCAGAAGGAGAGAGAAGCGCGATATCCCCCTTTACTTCGCGACCTTGACTTGGGGACGGGAATTGAGGCAGCGCAACAGGGAGAGCAAAAAAAAATATCTGAAAACAAGGGCCAAAAACCGAGAACCGCGACGAGAACTACCTCAGACCTCAGGCATGTGTTGCATGTTTCATGGATACGCCTTTGAATCAGCGGAGGGCTTGCGAGAAATGCACTATCCACCCCTTCATGAAACAAGCATGATCGATGCGCCTCACGTGTCTTCAGCAAAAAGAGGGCAGGAAGCCTTAAAAGTTTTCCTTGTGCAGCGAGAAAGTCACACCGCCGCCCGTGTGCTTCTGGCACATGGTCATGAGGTCAGCTCCAATCACTGCCGCGCCGCAGAACTGTAGACACAAGCGGCAAAAGGCACAAGCCGAAAGAGAATAACACGTTTATCAAGGAGTGAGCTCACAGGCAAAATAGAATAGGCGCACGCGTCGAGGTCTAGTGCAGAGAGGTACACAATTCAATAATGAAGTAGGCAGAGCGGGCATTTACGAGGAATCATTACGAGTGCACTCACAAAGACACCAATGTCAGGGTCGACCGCTTGCTGCCTCATCATCACAAACACTTGCTCCCAGTCGGGGCGGCCGTTCCACACCCAGACATCTTGCAAGTTGTTGGCAGGGCCTTGGCTCAACGCCACGGTGCCCTTGGAATCTTGCGGAGGCGAAGAAGGTTTGCCGTCCAGCGACGGGCTTTTCACAACTTTGCCGTCCGCAATGCTGCGCATGGACTCCGTAAATTTGCGGCTCGACACGCTGGGCGCCATCAGGCAGGCGTACAATTGGTCCGCCGTGAAGGCGGGCTTGAACTCCTCGAGGGGCGACACGAACTTGGGCGCGGACACCATGGGCTTCAGCGGTTTGGCTTTGGACGGGTCCGGGGCCCGCGTCACGAACACGTGGATCTCGCAGTAGTAGCGGTTCCAGTCGAGCCGAGCTTGCTCCGAGTTGGCGGCCCGCGCCCGCTGCTTGAAGTGCTCGTGCTCCAGCTCGGCCATCAAGTGAATGAACCTGCGATGTTTGATATTCCCAAAAACATAAATTTAGACAAAAAAAAACATTTTCCATCACAACATTTTCAGACATGAATATTGAATCTTCATCACCATCTCTTAGTATTCAAGGAACTTAGAAACGGCTTAAGTCAGGACAAGCGAAGGCACTCACCATTGGAACGCGTCAAGTTCGTTGTGTTGCACCACCCAATAAAAATGCAGCTTTTCAGGCGGCTGCCCAAACCGCCAGCGGTATTTGAGCATGGCAGTTAAGATGCTCGCACAAGGGGTCATGCCAATGCCAGCCCTAAAAGATAATAACACACACAGAGAAAAAAAATCGCACGCATGAATGTAGGTGTGTTTGAATTGCATGAACGGGCGTGTGTTCAACACTCGGGTGATTTTCAGAGATGTGACACTCACCCAATGATCATGACCGTCTTGTAGTTCACGTAATGCTCTGCCGGGGCGGAGTGAGGCCCATCCACGCGCAAGATGGGCTCCGAGGGGTTTACCCCAAACCGCCGCCCTAATTGCAGCTCTCCGCGCTCGTCCCGCCGGGAGAAGTGGTACGGGTAGGTCTGGCCCGGGCACATGAGCTCCACGTATTCCTTGAATTTTCGGGTCCACGTGCGGGCTTTGGGGTCCGCCAGGCCGTGGACTTTGATGTGGCAGCTCACGTAGTCGTGGAAGCACGTTTCGTGCTTGTCCAAGAGCTGCCACGGTTCCAGAGTCTTTGCGTCTTTCATCAACGGGCAGTATTTCGCCCAGCGCTGCCGCGGGTCTAAGTCTGCGGGCCGGGGCACTTCCGTGACTTCTTCGCCGGTTTCGACGGCCACCCGCAGAGGGTTGCTCATCCCGCTGCCAGGAATGCTCAAGTCCCCCCGCGCCGACGAAATGGTGAAAGGGTGCCACTCGTTTTTGGAAATGTGCGGGCAGTTCAGGTACAAGTATTGGCCCTCGCGGAAGTTGAAACCCGCCTTGTCAATGGGGCAGATTTTCACCGCCAGGACCGGGGAAATCCATTCCACTTTGGTGACCACAAACGCGCGCCCCCCGCGCAACGACTGCAAGACGCGCTCCACAGCGTAGAGCGACAGCGGCAACAGGGACCAGCACCAAAACACGGGCCCGTGCAAGAGGAGCATGAAGAAGAAAAGTATAAACCAATGGTGGGCCATGAAAAAGTTTTCGAATTTCGCGTTTTTCACGGCAGGGCTGGCCGCGGAATAAATGAAAAACATGGACAGCAAAATCACGAAACCCGTGAAAAAAGTGGTTCCACCCCAGCCAAACTTCTTAAACAAGGCCAGGGTGCCCCGAGAGGCCAGCGTGTAATTGGCGAAGTGCATGATGGTGTGCAGCCACGCGAAGAAAAACACGACTTTGGCGATGATTTTGTGGAACTCAACGTTTTTCGACAACGGCACGTAGCTGCGAAAGGCAACAACATGGCAAGAGCAGAGGCAAAAAATGACGAGAAAAAAGATAAGGTCATGAGTAAATCCATCAAATACCTCTCCAACAGACAAAATAGCTAGTTCAAGAAGCAAGGCAAATCATGCTGATATCGCAATAACTCGAACGAAAGACGTTGGAAAAGCATGAAACAAAAAGCAGACAAAGTGTGAACTTCGCACCGTGTAAAAGGGTGCGCGAAGAACCGGCCAAAGTATTGCGCCAACAAGGAATTGCCGGCTTGCATCTTGGAGTAACTCTTGCCGAAGTTGTTCAAGCGCGCCAGAAGCAATTTGGTGACCGGCATCGCGATGAGCGCGCAATTGAAGTTCAAGCAGCCCCCGCTGGCTTTGGCCCAGGGCGCCACACGGCTCAGGAACCCAAACCGCACCGCTTGGCGGTTGGCCGCAACGCTCAAGTCCACGGTGCCGTCCAGAAGGCTGGGCTGCAAGTCGTCGATAAGCTTTTCGAACTTGGCGAGCGTCGAGAAAAACAAGTACGCGTTCACGAAAAAGTACACCAAGAGCCAAAACACGGTGCTCAGCTTGTCTTCCTGGTGCAGCTTGCGCAAGAACGCAATGGGGTGCAGCACCACAAACGCGAGGTCCGCGCCCTTGTACCAGTCCAGGGGGTATTCAAACTCGAGGTTCTTCTTGCCGGCTGCGGTGTTCTGCTCCTGGCGTTTGGCCTTGGCCGCTGCGGCCCGAGCGGCTTTGGCCTGCCGGTCGCGGCGCCCCCCGTCGCCCGATTCAAACCGTTTGAAGCTCCACTGCTGGCAGATGGCCGTCAGCAAGAGGCATGCCCCCGCAAAGGCATTTGGGATAGCGAAAAAGAGGGGCACGCTGGCCGCGCCATAGAACAAAGCCAGTGGCGAGATGCCTCTCCGGTACCAAGAGGAGTCCGAAGGCTGCCAAAGCCCATAGCCTCCGTCGAAGTACTCCAGGACAAAGATCAGCACGCTCAGGCCTACTCCATACAGGCCAAACGGCAGAGACCCACCAAGGTTCACTTGGCTGTACTTCCACGGGTTGCAGCAGGCGCCGCCGCCCAAGCCCGCTGCGCAGCATTCGTCGTCGTTCGCGACATGAGCCAGCTCCCGCGGTGGTGCCTGCATCGAAGCAAGCGGCCATGCTGCGGAGCTTGCACTACTGAGCAACCGCCGCTGCACCATCTCCTTCTCTTCGCAATCTGGAAACGTGGTGTTCACAATGAGCGAATCATGGATCCATTCACCTTCTATCATGCAAGACCACCCGTCCCCGTTCGCCCAGAGCACTGTGAAGAGGCCACACCAAAACAGCGTAAACGCGGCATAGAGCGCCATGTAGTGCCCCCATATCGCGAACTGCTGCGGCAACGCTCCTTTGAACTCTCGCTCGGCCTTGCCGTTACTACTATCCTGGCTCGGAGTGGGCTGACCGGCTGCTGGAGCGGCTGGCGCAGCAGCCGCTGCCGCTGCCGGAACGTTGTTCTTCAACATGGGATTAAAGAAATTTGCACTCTGCGCTGACGGCAACGACGGTGCAGGCACTTGTGCTACTGGAGGCCTCGTGGTTGCAGCGCTGGATGCGGGTGACGGCTGCGGTGGCGGAACAGGAGTGTGCGTGAGTGGAAGCTGGGACGGGTTGAATGCAGGCGGCAGAGGCGGTGGTGACGGTTTCAAGAAGGCAGGCTGTGGCTCGTCAGCGGTCACGTAATTGCCTGGAAACATGCCTGTGCTCTTGGAGTCAGGCACGTACCCGTCCCACCAGCCGTCACGCTCTTGGAACCCGTACACTTTTGCTTGTGCATTGAAACCAGCTTCGTCGCTACTGCCCGCAGTGAACGCGTAGGAAGTAGTTAGAGCGGTAGCCAAAAGCAACGCTTGCCTGGGCACCCATCCCTGTTTATGGGGAGAACCAAACCATAAATTAGTACCAGAGCCCATCATACACAGTAAAAAACGACAGAGACATGCGTGACAAGGGGCATTATTATGATCCCTAGGTCACCACCTGTTGTCCCACGCATGCAGGAGGAGCTCCGCCCTTGGCGCCGCACAGAATTTCCGCAAAGATGAACTCCGGGTGCGGTTTGTCGAGAAAAACCTTCACCACGAATCCATCTTCTATTCCATTAAGCACCTGCGAATTTAGCCCCAGTAGCAATTATTAGACAAGTCTATTCATCGCTAATGGTACCGCGATTGCATGCTTGAGATGAGCAATTGAACTCACCGGTCCTGGGGTGCCGCTGTTCGAATCCAAGCTTCCACGAAGGACTCGAGCTACAGTGGTCGACATCTAGGAATAATAGTGAGCAATTGACTACTCAAAAGAAGTGATGGTGGAGGCGTAACCGTCCGTCGTTCGAAGCCTGTAGCCAGAGGGCCAAGGGCAAAGGAAGGGGGCACAAGACTAGACAAAGATCGTCCAACGTGATTCTGTGATTCTCATCATCAGCACCACCAAAATTCTTCAATTCTCATCACCACTACAGGGTTGAGCTTTCAAGCTGTTCATTGAAGATGAAGAGGACTGGGAATTCGAAATCCAAAAAATGTTTGGCAGTAAAATGCGTTGCCTTCGTAGCCTAGCCTTTGCAGCGTCGCTGGCGCTGTCAAATGGATTTATTGCACCTTTAACAAGCACGAAAAGAGCTTTAAGAATTACCGCAGTGCGAAGAGATGACGGTGATGCCAATGAGAAACTCTTCGGGCGCCGGCAATGGGCCGTAGGCTTGGCTGGACTAGGATTAACAGCACAGACAGCGAAGGCGGCAGAAGACAGTACTAGCGCGCCAGCAGCACAAACAGTGGCACCAGCTCCCGCAGTGTGGGCGAAAGGATTTCCATCGGAGGTGGTGGTGCCTTACAAAGGGTCTGAGTTGCCACTGAAGCGGTTCCGAGCCAAGGCTACGGTAGTAGTGAACATCAAGACCGATGATCCCGAGTCA
>Ga0307934_1001173_pt1 | contig 16822 bp, 20 predicted proteins | sample OrgLakmetageno90_FD_201838 | JGI IMG/M metagenome (GOLD analysis project Ga0307934, IMG submission 201838) | Saline water microbial communities from Organic Lake, Antarctica - #90 | ecosystem: Environmental > Aquatic > Non-marine Saline and Alkaline > Saline | place: Antarctica: Organic Lake... | reverse complement strand
CAACGCAAAGCCGAAGGTAAAGAGCCTTATGCGAACGTGAGAAATGCTGCGGCAGGTATCGTAATGCAGAAGGATAGCAGTAAGGTAAGAAACAAATACCTGGAGTTCATAGTCCACGGTATAATCTTGGGCGATAAACCAGTAGACGACCTGTATCACATCAAAGAGATGCACGTAGCAGGGTGGTATACGATGTGGGGATTAAGTTTAGTAGTCTCTCCACAGAACCTAGCAAACGGCGCCATCTTTGTGGTCGAGGATGTGATGCGTGGTTTAGACTTACCTACGGACGGTTTGGTCGTCAAGCTCCTCGATCTCGAATGCCGGGATGAGCTAGGATACACCTCGCGCGCACCAAGGTGGGCTACAGCTATCAAGTTGAAGCAACCCACAGAGATGACACGAGTGACTGATATTACCATACAGGTAGGGAGGAATGGCACCCTCACGCCAGTAGCCGAGCTAGAACCCACGCAACTGGATGGTAGCGTCGTTAGTAGAGCTACCCTACACAACCAGGATCAGATAAACAGACTTGGTTTGATCGTAGGAGATATGGTGGAGCTGCGTAAGGCTGGAGGCATCATACCAGAGATCGTCCGTGTGGTTTACACAGAGGACTTTGGGAAAGGTTGTGTCGATCGAGGAAACTTTAGTATCGTAGACTACCTAGGTGACGCATGCCCTGCTTGTAGTCAAGCCCTCAACGAATACCGCAGTGCCACCCCGGGTAAAGGGGAGTCTGTGAAAGTCGAGTGCCCTAACAACGCATGTCCTGCTCAACTCACTGGACTACTGGTTCACGCGTTTGGTAGAGACGGACTGAACATCAACTTGGGTGAAGCTGCCTGCGTGGCTCTAGCAAACAGTAAGGAGATATACCACCCATTCGACATCCTGAGCTGGTCAGCCGATAGGTTTGCTGAACTAGCGTGGGTAACTGAAGAGGGGAAGAACATGAGTGTAGGAAGTAAGCGTGCAGTCAAGGTGGTTGAATCCATCGAGGCAGCTAAGAAGCTACCACTCCACAACTGGATCTACGCCCTGGGTATAAACAACGTAGGTAAGAATACGTCTAAGGAACTGGCGAAGCACTACCCGACCGTGGACGCTATCCTGAGCGCTTGTGTGACCAACGGAGATCTGTATCGCGCGACGTTCGACGCCGAATACGAGGAGGTCAAACTTAGGAAGGGATTCTCTGGCCGCTTAGGACCAGCCACCATCAGGTCTATAGTGGAATATACAGAGCAATCCTACGTAGGAGACTGCCCTCTGAACTACGGACCGATCAGTCTGATCCCAGAAAGTGTAGTCACACCGGAAGAGGAGCCCGTAGTCGAAGGAAAGTATACTGGTAAAAAGTTTGCCATCACAGGCAAGCTAAGCTTACCCCGGACAGAGATTGTAAAAGTCATAGAGTCTCTCGGAGGTGAAGCAAGTAGCTCACTTACTAAGGCATGTGATTTCCTAGTCGTAGGAGAAAAGGCAGGAAGTAAGTTAGCAAAGGCAAAGACAATGGGGATAACAATCCTCACGGAAGCAGAATTAATTAACAACAAATAAAATGGTAATCAATAAAAGTAAAACGGCTTGGAAGAATCTAGGTCTATCGCCAGAATTTACGGCAAAAGTAAAAGAACAGTTGAAGGGGACGCCAGCTCCCCCCAAACCTATCATCATACCTAGTAGGAAGCTGCAGCTGAAGAACGTGAAACTGTATCCAGAGCGATCGGAGGAGACAACTAACTTCACGGCACAGGTGTGGTATCGATGCACGCACGTGGCGGACGTCGACAACAACGGCCAGGGCGGATGCCATCGCGTGCATGTAGTACAGCGCGAGATGTATGATGCTATGGAGGAGTGGATAAATGAACTACCGTGGATGAGCTACCACAATAGCGCGTGGACTACCGCAGCAGACCCTACGATAACGTATGATAGATTTTCGTGCGTATTGGACACCACGTTGGAGAACCTAGTCGACATCCTTCTAGACAAGCATGAGAGAGACGAGATCCTAATGGCTACGCATCCCGGTGCAAATAGGTATGTCATGTTTGACGGTGGTCTAGTATTGAAAGACGTAGGTAAGGCAGTTAAAACAGCAGAGTATCGAGAAACGCCTATAACATACGTTGAGCCTCAGGTGAAATATTACCCGTGCCCTCACAAGTTCCGTAGAATGACTACTGACGTGCGTCACATACCGACAGGTAATATAGGCACCGTGACGGAAGTAACAGACAAGATTGTATCTATCACCACAGAGGACGATCAAGAGTTCAGAGACACAGTAGATAACTTCGAGCAACAATGATTACCGAAAAAGAATACGAAAATATTGCTAGAGCGTATGGGTGGGTGACCGCTCAGGAACTTATTGACAGCGATCTAGCAAAGGCACTGGACGTATTGGACCCGGAAGGACTTATATCAATACTAGAGGATCTAGCAGGAGGAGCTCTCAATTTCTTCAACGGAGATGAAAGAGAGTTCTCACACAGAAAGTCTTGGAAAGGACTAGCGCTTGATTACGGATACCCCACTAACCAATAACATAAAAATAAAATGCAAACATTAGAAACAAAAGACGTATTGTCGTCATTAGAAAAAAGCGGGCAGAAGCTCACGGTTATAACTTCCTCAGGAGGTAGAATGAACATCGTCACTAAGGGTCTGGTAGGAGGAGATTTAGCTTACTCAAAGCCGAGAGGAAGGAAGAAGTGGCGCTTACTACATCTACTTAGCCAAGGAGTGATCGTAATGAAAGGTCACTGCGAACGACCTAAGAAGGGGGCACCAGACAACCCACTGTATAAGGCGATACTGAGTCACGAAGTGCCTACTGAAATAAGCGATGACCACACTGTCAATACCCTGAGTTTAGGTGATCTCATGTTAGTCGACTCTGACAGCACTGACGGGCAGGCTGTAATGGACTACCTAAAGAAGCATACGCTGTTCCACACACTGACAGAAGATCCCGAGATCCTACTCTACGCGAACGAAGTGGAGTCGCAAACTGACACCAGCACGCACTTCAAGCGCACAAAGATAGACATTGATGTCTATGAGATGTTAGTGAAAGAACTAGGACCCCCGGTAACGATACCCGCAATGGATAAGGTAAAACCACCACGCAAGAGCTTGTTTACACCCAAGATGGTTGAACAACTCAAAAAGGCAGAACAGGAATACGACACAGATCCAGGTAAGGAACTCAAGCCGCTATTCAAACTGTTCCCACCTGAAGGATCAGCCTCGTGGCTTGTATACTCGCTGGAGGAAGATGGTGATACCCTAAAAGTAATAGCAGATCTTGGTATAGGTTGTGTGGAATACGGACCAGCCAGCTTGCGCGAGCTCGAGACAATTCGCACAAAAACGCTGGGTCTCCCCATAGAACGTGACAGATATTGGACTCCACCTAAGATGGGGTTTGGTGAACTACTAGGGCTGACTAGCCTACAGGACGCGAAATAGACTAGGTAACGAACCGCAGTGAAGAAAAATGAAATATAAATTAACAAAGAATACTAAACAATGGGGAGACACCACCCTCTACCAAATCGAAGCCCTAAAAGACTTCGGAGATATTAAGAAAGGTGACCTCGGAGGTTACATCGAGAAAGAAGATAACCTGACTCAGGAATGGAACGCTTGGGTGTCTGACGATGTTCAGGTGTTTGATAATGCTAGGGTGTCTGACGATGCTAAGGTGTCTGGTAATGCTAAGGTGTCTGGTGATGCCAGGGTGTTTGGGAATGCTTGGGTGTCTAATAATGCTCAGGTGTTTGGGAATGCTCAGGTGTTTGATAATACTAGGGTGTTTGGTGATGCTAAGGTGTTTGGTAATGCTAAGGTGTTTAGGAATGCTTGGGCGTATGATAATGCTCAGGTGGCTAATTACGCTAAGGTGTATGATAATGCTAGGGTGTTTGGGAATGCTCAGGTGTATGAGCATGCTCAGGTGTATGAGCATGCTCAGGTGTCTGGCAATGCTTGGGTGTATGAGCATGCTTGGGTGTACGGTGCTGCTAAGGTGTTTGGTGCTGCTAGGGTGTCTGGTGATGCTAGGGTGTCAGGTGATGCTAAGGCGTGTGGCGTCTGCATAACTCTAGGGAATGCTATCAAACACTTCGTCACAATCACAGATAACCACATTAGAATTGGATGTGAACAGAAAACATTCGATGAATGGGAGACGTGGCTATCTTCAGATGGGGAATTTGAGACAAAAAGGAGTGACCCATACTTTAAGAAGATCACACTGACGATCGAATACATCCTAGCGATGCAACAATAATAACTAACAACAACCAAATAACCACACGGGACCAACACATATAATACGCGCCTTCATCTTTAAGAATGGTAGGCAAGGTATACACGCCCCGTAAATAATCTAGCACCCTTCACCCCGCTGTGCTACCCTAGTCGTATGACAGAAGAGATTCCAACCACAGGCCCTGAGGCCATAGCACACGCCTTACAGAACTTAGACCTGGACGCACTAGAGGCGAGCCAGAAAGAAGTTATATCGAGTAAGGTAAAGACTCGTCGACCACGAGCTGTGCGTATGCTCCACATCATACAGGGACTGAGGAAGAACAAGATGGATCCAAGCAACCTGATGATCAACAGAGTTCCTGTGATCCCACCGAAGTTCAGACCCTTCTCGATCACAGGCAACACATTCCTCCCGGGCGACGCTAATGAGGTTTATAGAGATCTTCTGGAATATAGGAGGTTGTATGGGCGCACAGAAGAGTCCCTAGGACGCGAGGGATCGTCTGAGGTATACATGGACATGAACAATGCTGTCAAAGCCGCCTACGGTTACGGTGACAGCCCTAATCCAAAGACTAAGGCTAGAGGAGTGAAAGGCTTTTTCAAGATGGTTACTGGGACGTCTCCTAAGTATTGCTACGATGATAAAACAGAAATACTCACGCGCAGAGGGTGGATATTATTTAAAGATCTAGAAAAAGATGATCAAGTAGGTTCTATAGATGGAGACTCACATGATTTTGTTTGGAGTAACTATGAAAACCCTGTGGATACTCCCTACGAAGGATTGATGGTAAAATTTGACAGACGTAGACAAAGTTTATTGGTTACCCCCAATCATCGCATGCGTATAAGAAAAAGGAAAAAAAATGAGTTAGTAGATTCTGATGAGTTTATGCAAAAAAATTGGGAGGTAGTTGACGCAGCAAGACTCGTATACCCTTCCAACCGTATATGGACGCAGACAGCGACACCAGTGTATAGTGGGGGTAATTTTAAATTACCAACATCCCATGATATTACCCCAGAAGATTGGGCGATATTAGTCGGTTGGTATGTGTCGGAAGGTAATCTGTGCGGCGATAGTCATGAAACAGCTGTGGTGTGGCAAGCAGATGTGAATATACCTTACTGCGTAGAAATAGAAGGGTTAGTGAAGCGACTTACAAATGCTGGTGTTAAAGTTGTTAAATGGGAGAAGAAACAAACTACAGGAGGGAAATGCTGGGGTTGGGCTATACACAATAGAGAGATAGCTACTTGGCTTTCTGCTAATGTGGGACACACTAGCCATAAAAAGAAATTATCGTCAGATATAAGAAGCTGGCCAAAAGATTTACTCACACATCTTATGTTAGCCTACCTAAAAGGTGACGGCAAAAAAAGAAACTATAAAGTAGAATTACCCAGAAACCATTATACGCATAAACTGCGTAACAGTCTTACCGACGAGCATGGGCAATTCAGTACAGTGAGTCTTCGATTGTTTGGTGATCTACAAGAGATAGCTTTCAAATTAGGATTAACGATCGTAAGGGTAAGTGAGAAAAGTTCAAAAGCTGGGCGCTATGGAACAAACACCGTAGAAATCTACGTCGGTAGTGTCATCGGGCGGTGGAATTTCACTTCTGATAATCAAACTCCAGCTTCCTGGGAGCACTACAAAGGGCGTGTTTATTGTGTGCAAGTTCCTACTGGCTTACTGGTGGTAAGAAGAGAAGGTAAAGTGTGCGTAAGTGGAAATTCCTTCTACCAGGAGAAGGTTTTGTCAAAGCCTGTGGACACTGTAGGTCGCAGCGTGATTATACCAGATGCAGATCTAGGTATGGACGAAGTGGGCATCCCAGAGGATATGGCGTGGAAGATGTATGGCAGCCACGTCCAGCGGGACATGGTGCGCGGAGGTATGTCACCTACAGCGGCGATGAAGGCGATCAAGGATAGAACTCCACAGGCGCTCACGACGCTGGAGAAGCGTATGCCTGACCATCCGGTGGTCATCACACGTTCACCTAGCTGGCATAAGTTCAATTTAGCTGGGCAGACTCCTAGACTAGTAAAAGGGGACGCAATACGCATCAATACCTATATTACTGACGGCATGAACGCCGATTTCAACGGTGACCAGCAAATAGGTAAGATACTAGTCTTATGCGACAAAAGCACAGACTATAATAATCAGTTTTTAACCTTGCAGTGTCGTATGGATGATGCAATGGTTACCGCAATGACAGCCAAACAAATGATACCAGCATTTAATCGTAAAGATAAAAACCTGTTCCTCGTAGAGATGGAAGATTTTCCTAGAGGTAAGAAATTAGGAGAGAACCCTAACGGAAAGAACGGACACATAGACTTCTTTGAGATCCCAAGCGGACTACAAGTAGTAGCTTACAATGAGGCGATGCGTAGACCTATATGGACGAGCGCGACAGTGTTCTCCGTACACTACCAGCGCGAGATAGAAATCGTGGAACTAAGTAACGGCAGGCAGATAGTCACAGATGATGATCCCCGCGCAGTATACGGCGTAGACCCCACAGAGGCCGTTTTTTCTATGGGAAGGTTCACACCGACGGACGCTCTTAATAGGAAGGTAGTAGTACCCTGCGTTAAGGACGTTGCTGCGGCGTGTATCATGCTGGGAGCGACCAATCAAGTTACAATAGGAGAAGCTAAAGTAGACCTTGATTACGACTTTGGTTACCTCCTCGGATCCCTGTGCGGGGATGGGTGGTGGGACAAGAAGTTCTACGGAAGTAAGAAGAAGAAGTGCTACCTGTCAGACCTTAAAGGGTTTAATGCCGCAGCGGCTTACGCGACCTTGAATAAACTGTTCGGGAAGGTGAGCTGGGGGACTAGGGAATTTAACGCCGCCGACTTGCCGGACAGATACGGAGACACGGTAAGCCATACTTTTGCGTCGGGTAATCCAGACTTTACGCATTTCGTGGAATTCTGCGCGCGTTGGATGGGAGGAGAGGGAGATGAGAATACTTCCGGCAGCGGCAATAAGCATATACCCGACTTCTTCTTGCTGTCCCCTGAGAAATTCCGCCGAGGGCTCCTGTCCGGGCTGTTCGACACTGACGGAAGTTGTAGCGTGAGTAATGCGAAGGAAAAGCCGCAACTGCTGTGCGCGTTTACATCAACATCGTTTAGGCTCGTATCCGACGTGAAGTTCCTATGCCTGACGTTAGGGGTACGAGCGCACGTCACATTCAGCAAGAACACAAGCGGAGGAAACACATCCTGGATCTGTAATGTATCCACCCCGGACGCCAAGCGTAAAGATTTATTCTCCAGACTGTATTGCCCGTGGAAGCGCGATAATTTTATTAACACGCATGTGTCTGCGGACAATACCTCGCTGGTGCACGATAAGGTGGTCGTGGCGGATAGTATATATAAACGTATAGCTAGGGACCTACCCTCCCCCAAAATAACAACAGCAGAGCGCGCAGCAGGAGGAGCGGAAGTGGACGCGAAAAAGGTGCAGCAAAATATGTATCAGCAGTGGCGTGAGGCTTCAGAAAAAAGAATAATATCCCGCAGCGGAGCTCGTGCGGTGCTGGAGCACTTACGAGGAAAGTATACGGAAGGCAGACTAGTAGTCGCCGCGGCCATTACAGACCTCAGTAATGACGATGATAACGTAAGTAAACCTCGCGGAATATCTTGGGTGGCGGCGTGCAGATTCTTGTGCGCTCCGGAGGCTATGGAGGGACAAAAGACCTCCGCCGCCAAAGCGTGGAGGATAGCTAGGTCCGCAGCGCACACAGGGGCGGCGCAGTCTCGACGCAGAAATAATTTAATAAAAGCCTTAAAAAGTGACGACGCCTACACCCCCGCATGCGTAGACCCAGACATCCTCGCGTGGGAGAGGGATATAGTAGAGAACGAGACCATGGCTTGGGCCACAGTCACAGACGTCCAATACACAGGTATGAAGGAGGACGGCTACGACCTCACAGTCCCTGGCTACGAGACTTTCATGAGTGCAGACGGAGTCATACTCTCTAACACAATGTCAGTCCACCTCCCCGCAGGTAAGGACGCGATTAAGGACGTCCAAGATAACCTCATGGCATCCAAGATGCTGTGGAGTATCAAGGACAGGAACACTGTCCTTCCGACTCCGAAACATGAACAAATACTAGGCTTGGAGATGGGCAAGGACAAAGGAGGGAAGACCAGGAAGTTTGCGACAGAGGAAGAGGCCATGAAAGCCATCAACGATGGTACGATAGATCTAAATGACGAGGTTAAAATTACAAATAAATAAAAGTAATTAGTTCTTGCTACAGTTCAATATATCGAACTATGTTGTTGGTCATGACCACAGCAAGTAAAAAACTATTGGACGCCGCGGCCTCCATCATGACAGAGAGAAGTAATGAGGAAAGTATATCCACAGAGCAGCTCCACTTAGAAGCAACAGCTATCAACTTACTCTTGAGTAAAGTTGGAGCAGGAGAACTGGTGATCGCCAACAAGGTTGATGGCACTGTGCTGGGCTTTGTGCCCTCACATTTGATACCAACGCAGGAAGAAAACAATTAGAAAAATAATATGAAAAACAACGACACAAAAACACGACGCCTCATGGCAAACAAGTATATGGAACTCGTAGTAGTCCCATTCGTAGAAGGAAGAAATGTAAGGGACATGAGCGTGGAGCTTAAGCTCCACGAGTTTGATTCTCTTCTTAAAAACACGTTCAACCACAAACTGATGTTCTTGGTAAAGGAAGTCGTCGTCAAAGGAGGTGAAAGCAGAATCTTCGCCCTAGCCTCAATACCTTGCGAAAGTGATATAAAGAACTGGCGGTTGCCAGGAGACTTCGAGAGTATGGACGTCAAGCAGGTCATTACGCACGGAGGAACATTCGGGACTTTATCAGGAGATACGTTGTCAAGCGACGGTATACTTACCGAACCTAGTGACGAAGAGGTGAAATCTGAGAGTCATGAAGAAGACGCATCAGGTGCGGAATTTGGCTTCAAGGATTTGATGGATGCACTATTGGAAGCAGCAGATGAGCTTACGAGAGATAGAAAAGCTGAAGAAACACTTGCAGACTGCGAACGCGCAGATGTTGATGATAGAAGGTCCGGCAAACTTGTTATGAGAACACTTACAGACTGCGAACGCGCAGATGTTGATGATAGCAGGTCCGACAAACTTGTTATGAGTTTACGAGGCAGCACGAAGGAATACTATGAGCAAGTCATAGACAAACTAACTGCCGAATACAGAAAGGTATTCTGCAAATAAATCAGACCAACAATATATGAAACACACCAAAGCACAGCCGTTAGGCACACGACTGCTCCTACGAGCAATAAAAGAATCGGAAGTATCGGAGGGTGGAATGGCTCTCCCAAAGTCCGCAGTAGAGAAACCTTGCACTGCCGAAGTCGTAGCGCTGGGAACAGGGAAAGATGATTTCACATTCTCTGTAAAAGAAGGAGACATTGTTGCTATCCCTAAGTATGGAGCGACAGAGCTTCTAGTCAACAACGAGAAACTACTTGTCCTACCAGAAGAGGACGTAATCGCAATACTATCAAACTAACATGTCAAAACAACTACAGTTTACAGAAGACGCTAGAAAGTCACTACTCAACGGCGTTAAGAAATTATCGGCGGCAGTAAAGACCACACTAGGACCCGCAGGCAGAAATGTCATCATCAACAAGAAATTCGGACCACCTTCCGTCACCAAGGATGGGGTGACCGTTGCGAAAGAGATCTCTTTGAAGGATCCCTTCGAGGACATGGGAGCACAACTTCTTAAAGAAGTGGCAACCAAGACCAACGACGTAGCCGGTGACGGCACGACTACCGCTACAGTGTTAGCAGAAGCTATCTACACAGAGGGTATGCGTAACGTCACTGCAGGAGCCAACCCTACATCCTTACAACGAGGTATTACAATAGGAGCAGAACTCATTGTCGCGGAGCTGAGGAAGATATCTACTGCGGTAGATGGTAATGCGGAGATCAAGTCTGTCGCTACAGTATCAGCTAACTGGGATCACGACGTAGGCGAGATAGTAGCGGAAGCTATGGAACTCGTAGGTAAGACAGGCACCATCACAGTAGAGGAGTCACAAGGAGTCGAGACCCGGCTAGAAATTGTGGAAGGTATGCAGTTTGACCAAGGCTTTATCGCCCCTCACTTCATGAACGACGCGGAGTCTCAAAGCGCCATCTTTAAAGATCCGATAGTTCTAGTCCACGATGGTAAGATCTCTAGCTTGCATAGCATCATCCCTATCATGGAGTATGCGGCTAAGACCGCTCAACGCCCTCTCGTCATCATCGCGGAGGACGTGGAAGGTGAGGCTCTCTCCGGACTCATCGTCAACTCGATGAAAGGCAACATTCAAGTCGTAGCAGTTAAGTCTCCGGGATTCGGTGACAGACGTAAAGAAGTGTTGGAAGACATTGCTGTTGTTACAGGAGCGAAGCTGTTTAGTCCAGACCTTGGGATCCCCCTAACGGACATAGAACCCGCAGAGTTCTTAGGAACTATGAAGTCTATCATTGTCACTAACGACTCTACAACCATCGTAGATGGCGGAGGCTCTAAGGAAGACATCGATGGTCGAGCTAGTGTAATTCAACGCACGCTTGAAGCATCCACTTCTGAGTATGACAAGTCTAAGCTCACAGAGCGACTAGCCAAACTCACAGGAGGCGTAGCAATCATCCACGTTGGGGCTCCTACAGAACCAGAGATGCGAGAGAAGAAGGATCGTGTCGAAGATGCACTCCACGCTACTAGAGCAGCAGTAGCAGAAGGTATTGTTCCTGGTGGCGGCGCGGCGTTGATTCACGCAGCTCAACAAACAGCGATCTCCTATGGCTCCATTGTTCTTAGTGCAGACGAGACCACTGGAATCAACATTGTATTGGAGGCTGTCAAAGCCCCCTTACGTCAGATCGTGACAAACTCAGGTAACGAAGGAGCTGCTATCGTAGCTACATTGATGAGCGCTGACAATCATAACCTAGGATACGACGCTTCAGACGGAGAGTTTAAAGACATGCTTGAAGCCGGTATCGTAGATCCTACCAAGGTGACACGCTCGGCACTACAGTATGCTGCTTCCATCGCGGGTCTCATGCTCACGACAGAGTGCCTTATTACTGACGACCCGGACGAAACTCCGGAGCCGCAGCAAGGTATGATGCACTAAAGGATTATTCCAAAACCAAACCTTAAACGCCACACAGCCAGTCTGTGTGGCGTTTTTCATTTAACAACTACTCAGACACAACAGTATGACAGTAGCAGAGGCAAAAAAGAAATACCCGTATAACACGGTGCAGAAGCTAGGCGATTGCAACAGGTGTGGGGAAGAGGTAGCTATATCACCGAACGCAGAAGACAGATCCATGACGCTCGAAGAGTGTAGGTTTCTGTTTTTCACAGGAGAAGTGTGCCAGAAGTGCATGCTAGAAGTAAGGGGAGCAATACCCAAAATATACAAACAACCATGGTAAAAATATGAGTACAAATATGAAAGTATCAGACGACTACGTCAAGATGGAGCAGCACCAGTGCCCTGTATGCGGGGTGTTACACACCCACAACACTGGGATCCTACTACACAAAAGGCTAAAAGCCATAAAGGAAGAGCATACCGTAACAGGTTTCGGGATGTGCGAGGAGCACGACAAGCTACGTGAAGATGACTTCGTGGCGTGTGTCGAACTATCGGGAGAGCCTCCTGTGGGCGAGACTATGACTGTCGCCAAATCGTTCCCACTCAGAACAGGGAACGTGGCGCACGTAAGAAGACCCGTATTAGAAGGAATAATTGAAAATCCATGCCCGACAGATATGATCTTCGTAGATATGGGATTCATAACCAAACTACAGGAACTAACAGCAGACGCAGTGTAGAGCAACTAGAAGAATTCAGAAACAAATAACCAAAAAATAATATGTATGAACCAATTAAGCCATTACCGATGGCATTGTATAAAGAACTAACTGCCCTGAAGGTAGTTACACTTAAGCTAGAAAGGTCAGGAGGAAGCGACGAAGGATACCTAGAGAGCACCTTAACGGACGAGGACGAGGAATACGTAAACGCAGAATCGCTGGACTTTAACATCGAGAGCTGGTGGATGTCAGACTACTCTGGCGCCGGCGACGGATCTGACTACGGAGACAATGTTACTTACAACCTAGATAAAGGAACTGCGACTGGACACGACTGGTTCACTCAGCGCGTGTATGAGGATGCGAAGCGCGTGTATGAGGATGCGGATATAGAAGACCTTGTCATTACAGCTAAAGAACGGGAATGAATATATTACTCACAGCAGACCCGCACTTAGGACACAAGAACATCGCGAAGTTCAGGACCTACGTAGATTCATCTGAGCAGAACACAGAACTATTCATGGACGAGTGGGAGACTCGCGTGACAAAGCGCACGCGGGTTATCTTCCTGGGGGACGTAGTGTTTGACCGAGATCTAATTGAGCCCTTCAAGAAGTTGCGGGGGGAGAAAGTTTTGGTAGCAGGCAACCACGACCACGAAAAGCTAAAGACGAGAGATCTAGCGGAGATGTTCATCGAGATCTACGGGATAACGAAGTATAAAAAGTTCTGGTTATCGCATGCACCGATCCACCCCTATGAGCTGAGGGGCAGTATGAACGTGCATGGACATGTCCATGACAAGACGATCCTGAAGTATCCGAGGTGTTGGCCAATGGCGAACCCGGCGGATCTTAACTACATCAACATATCACAGGACGTGATCTACAAGGAGACTGGAAGCATATTCGTATCGCTAGACCAACTAAGAGAAATAGCAGCAATAAGAAAAAGAAAATGACACCATATAAACATGCAGAAAGCTCTTCTGTAAAATACGGAGGAAAGCCCTCCGAGTATATCGAGCTACACGACTGGTTCGACGAGGCGAAGCAATACACGGATAACTGGACACACCGGGCACTCCGCCACCACGCTGCGGGTATACAGCGGGCGGTAGAGAAGTTTGGACCTACCATAGGTAAAAATAAGATTCCTACAAAGCTCCTAGCAGAGCAGCATGTCATGGAAGATTGCGGGTATATACCTACGGTAGCAGACTGGTTGAGAGCTTTGTTGTCTCATCCCGAAGACTGGGTGCTAAAGGTGAAGGTAAAGACAGTGGAGAAAATTAAACTAAAATAGTAGACTATGATAAAAACAAAGCCCAGTTACTGGGACTGCAAATGCGACGACCAATACATCCATAGGGTAACCGGCGGCAAAGGTATGTGCTGCTCCTGCGGGGCAGTAGAAGAAGAGAGCCCAGAAAGTAGGCAAGAAGAGGTGGAAGACGCCATTTTTACCGCGAGAAATCTAGCCACCTACTACGCAGTGTGGGATTGCGACGACGCTAGAACGTTGTTGATGAAAGGAAAGAAGGATGCGCTCAAACCGAACACTGTAGAGGAAGTGCGCCAGTTCCGCATACGAGACCGCAAACGCAACGGAGATACCTTAGAATTAAACAAGGAGCCCATACGCGTAGGCGCAGGACCCACTCGCTTACTTTACAAGTTTGCGCTGGCCAACCAAGACAACGTAACAACAACCGTAACATGCCAGATAGAAGAGAATTAACCAGCGACCAATAAAATAATGAGCGAAACAACATACACACTAGGAGACGGATGTAGGACCGTACAACAGGACGAGAAGAACGCTGCCGAAGCGGTAGTTAGGCAGCGTAAAGACGCGCGGGAAAGTATGCAGCCTGTCGTAAATCTTATAAGCTCTGCCCTTCTCGACGCTACTTCGGGCGGAGGATGGGACGAAGGATGGGACGAGCGCGTAGGAGAAACTGTAGTTTTCGTATGGAACATAGGAAGGAGCGAACCCCAGGTGACTCTCGAACTGCAGGAGGGAGGAGTATCCTTAATCTTAACCGACTACGAGGGGGAAATACATTCACTACAATACGCCGACGGAATGCGCTCGTTAATGAATAATGTAGCTGCTGCACTTGAACCCTCTATCCGAAAATTATATGCCGCTGACTAAAGGAAGTCAATTAGTGGGGACCGCAGGCAAGATTGCGGGCATCCCCATGGGACCTATACAACTGTATAGGCAGCTACGAAAGGATAAGGTTCTTATTAATGGAGGTCTGAATCATAATGTTCCGTATCAGAAATTTATAGATGCTAAGCTCTTTGAAGTGTTTGGTCGCTATATTAAGATAGACTACGGAAAAGAAGGTATGGTGGAAAGATACGTGAGAACAACGGCGGTGACTCCTCGGGGAGTCGCCTGGCTAAGGAAGAAGTATGGAACACCACCAGACATCAGGAGAGAAGTAGTATTCGCACAAACAGAATTACAACTATAAACAATATGAGACTAATAATAGGCATGGCCTTAATAATAATTGGGATAACGGCAGGATTATACTTAGGTGTATGGTGGGCGTTTATCGGAGGTATAATACAGATCATCGACCAAATCAAAGCCCCAGATACAGAATCTCTGCAAGTGGCATTTGGTGCGGTTAGAATACTGAGCGCAGGAATAATAGGTTGGGCATCCGCAATCTTGTTCGTAGCGTTTGGTTTAACTGTGATAAAGAACCCGGGATAATATGGAAATCGAACCAGTAGGCATGTTTGCCACACCGGACGACATGAAGTCGTTCCAAGACTACTTAGGGTTGTTTAACGGCCCCGAGGGGATAGCAGCTAACACAGGCGCTTGGATGGCATGGAATCTTGCCTCCAAATACCAGAAGGAAGAACGAGCGGCTACAGAGCTGCTCTACAAAGCTTGCGAGAAAGCGCTGGCGCTCATCAAGAACACATGGATAGAAGAGCACGGCAATCCCGAGGTGGGAATGGCGTGGGGAGCGTTACACGACGCATTAGAAACAAACAAACAATTAGAACAAAAATAATATGGGATACACAACAGAATTCAAGGGAGCTTTCAAGCTCGACAAAAAACTAAAGCAGGCGGAGATAGATTACCTAAAAGCGTTCAGCGCTTCACGCCGTATGGCAAGGGATGTAACTCAATTGAGTAGCACCCCGGTAATGAAGGCAGTCAATGTAGACATGGGTATCGAGGGAGCAAACTATGTTTCCGAGAACAGTGGTAACTTCGGGCAGAATGCGACGGAGGAAGTGATAGACTTCAATAGCCCTCCAGACCCACTTCCAAGTCTTTGGTGTCAGTGGATACCCACAGAAGACGGGATGTCTATCGTGTGGGACGAAAGCGAGAAGTTCTACAACTACACGGATTGGATTAGCTACCTAATAGAGACCTTCCTCAAACCGTGGGGATACACTGTCAACGGCGAGGTCATATGGCGTGGAGAAGATACAGAAGATGTTGGTGTGATCGAGGTGAAGGACAATGTGGTGAGAAAATACTATGGTGTAACCAGCATATAGGAAACGTCCTTACAGGGACAAACCAAAGCCGTAGTGACGTCCTGAACGACGTCCTACGGCTTTATAATTCAATAACAAAATATGACATTCAAACAAATACTGGCCTTCGTAAAACGCAAGGCAAAATTAGACCCTACAGCAAGGGTGGACGTAGACAATAGCAGTACGTGAGTGACTCAACAATTGACGGTGCAGTTGTACCCAGAAATCGCAGATAACGAGCGCTACATTATAAAGTCGTTCTGGAGTGTTGCTGCTACAGCACACGCTCCCGCATCTGACGCAGAGAGATGGAAGACACTAGAGAAAATACCAGAACGCTATGTGCATCAGATGAACTGGGGGAGGGTCTTAAAGATCCAGGAGTTTGTGGAAGGAGATACCGAGCTATCAGTCAAAGTAAGCTACGTCGTTGACGTAATGCGTAATTGCGACCCCGTAATGCGTAATTGCGACCCATACGATGCGGCAAACTTAATCCAAGGTCTCACGGATCATTTCACAAGAGAAGAACGAGAAAAACTATCCACATTTACGTGGAAGGAAATACTAGAAATACTAGAAACTAAATACACGGCATATGATGAAAGAAGAGCAATTAGCTAAGCTACAGGAGTTGTATAAAATAGGGAAATTCTGGCACAACGAAGCGAAGAGCCATAACGTGCGGATGCATGTAGCTATCCAAAGGCTAGACTTAGAAGACGCGCAAAAGCATCGTAAGGCGCTGGACGAGATAGCAATTCGCTACGATAAGGATGTCACTATACCAGCAGAAATAATAAAAACTGAACTAAGAAAATAACTATGATCACATTAGCAACACTGTCCAAATCCACAGCACAAGAAGTATTTGACCAGGTGGTTAACCATGCGGCGAAGCAGATGGAGCAAAGCGAGGAGGCTTCCAGCGGCACGTGCGCTTACCGACAGACAGGAAGTAAAGGACAACAAGTAGCTTGCTTTGGCGGCTGCTTGATGGCGGACGAGGAATACAAACCGGAGTGGGATAACGAGGAGCACGGGGTCAACTGGACGAAGTTAGTGAGGCACCACGGGGTAACACCTAAGCACG
>Ga0307934_1001171_pt1 | contig 16855 bp, 16 predicted proteins | sample OrgLakmetageno90_FD_201838 | JGI IMG/M metagenome (GOLD analysis project Ga0307934, IMG submission 201838) | Saline water microbial communities from Organic Lake, Antarctica - #90 | ecosystem: Environmental > Aquatic > Non-marine Saline and Alkaline > Saline | place: Antarctica: Organic Lake... | reverse complement strand
TTTATACGTGGCGACACTTCAGACCGAACAAGTTTCGAAGGTTCTAGATTCTTCATACAATTTGACCGAAACTCATTAAATCGAAAACAATATGCCACGAAAGGGTCTCAATTAATTCTCCGCTTAAATGCAATAACAGGAAGAGAGAAAACACTAACAGGCTCCACTACTCCAATTAAATCTGATTTGAGTGCTAAAAGAGAATGGTTTGAAAGCTATTTGAAATTTGATAAATACTTACTTAGAAAACGTTCCGTTCACCTCGGGTTATTTCTGGAGGGGAATATTTCTAGCCTTCCACTTTTTCAGAATTATACCGCAGCTAGTCTAATTTCGCCATCCTTCACTCCTTTGCCAGAAAGCAGAACTATTTTCCAACCTCAATACAGAGCGAGGTCGTACCTTGGTGCAGGAATCAAAGCAATTTACTCCTATCGCGATATCATTGATTTGAGAGGAGAATTGTACTTGTACCAGCCATACGAACAACTTATCCAAAATGCAGATGGCTCCGCTTCGTTTGCTACAGAAATTGTGAACAGAGACTTTATCGGTTCTATAACAGCCGTCTATAACAGCAGATTAGGACCATTAGCGGCCAATTTAAACTACTACGAGAATGCCCAAGAACAGTGGAGCTTTCTAGTTCATTTTGGCTATATATTATTCAACAAAAAAGGATTAGAATAAATGGAGAACAATGTTAACTTAAAAGATTTCAACACTTTTGGCATTGAAGTTTTTGCGAAGGAATTCGAAGCCCTTCATACCGCAGAAGAAGCAATATCCTTTTTTAAAGAAAGAAACTTAACGGAAAAAGAATTTCTTGTTCTGGGCGGAGGAAGCAATTTATTGCTAACAGATGACTTTAATGGAATTGTCATTCACAACAACATAAAAGGCATAGAAATACTAGAGGAAACAACCGAAATAGTACTCTTAAAAGCCGGTGCAGGTGAAAATTGGCATGAATTTGTTTTACAATGCATCGAGAAAGGCTACGCTGGATTGGAGAATTTATCCTTAATTCCAGGTAATGTTGGAGCGAGCCCCATGCAAAATATCGGAGCATATGGCGTGGAAGTAAAGGATCTCATTACTGAAGTGGAAGCTATAGAAATAGCCACTGGAGAGCTTAAAACATTCACCAACGAAGCCTGCCAGTTTGGTTATAGAAGTAGCATTTTCAAAACAACACATAAAAACAATTATTTCATTTCATCTGTGACCTTCAAGCTTTCTAAAGAGCCCGACTTTAATATATCTTATGGCGCGATTAAGGCCCAGCTAGACGAGGATGAAATTTCACAAGAGAACTTAAGCATTAAAGCTATTTCGAATGCTGTTATAGCGATTAGAAAGAGCAAATTACCGGACCCAAAAGAGATTGGAAACTCGGGTAGCTTCTTCAAAAACCCGGTAATTTCAGCAGCAATATTTGAAGGGTTAAAAAAGGAACATAAAGGCATGCCAGCCTACCAATTACCGGATGGAGGTTATAAACTTGCTGCGGGATGGTTAATAGAAAAAACAGGCTGGAAAGGATATACCGAGGGCAATTATGGTGTCCATAAAAAGCAGGCTTTAGTATTAGTTAACTATGGCGGAGCAACAGGACTTGAAATCTATGACCTTTCTGAACGAATCTTACTTTCTGTTCAACAAAAATTTGGAGTTACCTTAGAGAGAGAAGTAAATATCTTATAGCTCAGCATTTTTTAACTTTCCACTATTTAATAGTTTATGAAAGTAGGGCTTAGTTCGTGCTAGTTCAATACCTTGCTGATGCATAACATTATGACAATCCGACCCTAAAAAAGTAACCAAACCTTCATCAATTAAACGTTCTGCGATTTTTTGTGCCTCCGGACCGTAATGCCCAACTAGTGATAAGATGTTTATTTGCAAGTGAACACCCTTTTCACTCAATTCACGATATTTCTCGAATTCTTTATAATAAAAGCCATATCTCTCCGGATGGGCTAAAATCGGATTGTATCCGTTGGTCTGCAGTTCAAAAATAAACGAAGCTAAGTTTGGCGGTTCCGTCATAAATGGTAATTCAAACAACAAATAATTCTTGCCAAATGTGAGCAGCTTACCGGTCTTTATTTGTGGCTCAAGCGTTTCATCCAAATAGTATTCAGCTGCGGCTTCTATTTCCACGTCAATACTTTGGCGTTTTAACTCTTCTCGCACCGTCTCCAACCCACCTAAAATTGTCTCAGGAGTGTTTTTGTAAAAATCACTCATGACGTGGGGCGTGGTTATTACCTTACTATAGCCCATTTCCTTAAAGGTTCGAATCATGTTAATCGAATCTTCCAAACTTTTAGAACCATCGTCTATAGCAGGAATCAAATGCGAATGTAGGTCTGTTTTAAGGAGACTTAAATTTGCAGGCTCTAGTACCGGCTCTTTCTTGAACAATTTTGATAACCAACTCATCTAATTCGATAAATTATAAATTGTGCTTTTGCTTAAACCACTGAATGGTTCTTTCAATTCCTTCCTTAAACCGCACTTGTGGTTGAAAACCTAGTAAATTTTTTGCCTTTGAAATATCTGCCAAAGAATTTTTAACGTCTCCTGCCCTCTCTTCTCTGTGCACCGCAGAAATAGTTGCACCGGTACCAGATTTAATCAATTCAAACAAATCAACCAACGAAAACTTCTCGCCTACTGCCACATTGAATACTTCTCCAAGTGCTTTTTCATTCTTGGTGAATAATGCCCGAATATTGGCCTGCACAGCATTCTCAATGTACGTAAAGTCCCTACTTTGCTTGCCATCTCCATTTATAAAAGGCGACTGGTTCTTCAATAACGCTTCAATAAAAAGTGGAATTACAGCTGCATATGCACCATCAGGGCTCTGGTTTGGTCCGAAAATGTTGAAATATCTTAATCCAATTATTTCTTGACCATAGCTAAGATGAGAAACCTTCGCATATAACTCATTGGTGTATTTGCTCACCGCGTATGGAGAGAGTGGGCTTCCTATCTCTTCCTCTATCTTTGGTAGCTTCTGAGAGTCACCGTAAACAGATGAGGAGCTAGCGTAAACTATTCTTTTGACTTTATTCTCTCTAGCTGCGGTAATCATGTTTAAAAAACCCACTACATTGGCATTGTTGGTCGCAATGGGGTTTGCCAACGACCTTGGGACAGAGCCTAAGGCCGCCTGATTGCTGATGTAGTCAATTCCTTCTGTCACCCGCAGGCAATCTTCATAGTTGCTGATATCTCCCTTTATAAATTCAAAATTGGGGAGCTTTAAAAACGGATCCAAATTTTCCCCAGAGCTGTTAGATAAGTTGTCTATCACACGAACCTTCTTTGCCCCAAACGTCAATAAATAGTTAACGATGTTTGAACCGATGAATCCTGCACCTCCTGTAACTAAAAAGGAGGTATTCGAAATGTCTTCTTGATGAAAGTTCGTTTTGTACATTATTATTTACCTTGCGTTGTATTGTTGGTTGTAGTATTTCTTATACTCGCCTGAAGTAACATTGCTCAACCATTCTTCGTTGTCTAAGTACCATTGGACGGTGCTTTCTAAGCCTTGTTCAAACTTTATCGAAGGAGACCAACCTAAATCGTTTTTCAATTTTGAAGCATCAATGGCATATCGTTGATCATGACCACTTCTGTCTTTCACATAACTAATAAGTTTCTCAGAACTTCCTTGTTCACGCCCGAGCTTTTCATCCATGATTTTGCATAAAAACTTTATCAGTTCTATGTTCTGCCACTCGTTGTTGCCGCCAATATTATAAGTGTCACCGTGTTTCCCTTTATGAAAAATAACATCAATTGCATCTGCATGATCATTCACCCATAACCAATCACGAACATTATCTCCTTTACCGTAAACTGGCAAAGCCTTTTCTTCTTTAATATTATTGATAAACAACGGAATCAATTTTTCAGGAAATTGATTTGCTCCATAATTGTTGGAACAGTTTGAAATAACCATTGGAAACCCATATGTATGATGGTAAGCTCTAACCAAGTGATCAGAACTCGCTTTAGATGACGAGTATGGACTTCTAGGATCGTAGGATGTTTCTTCCGTAAAGTAACCTGTTTCGCCTAGAGAACCATAAACCTCATCGGTTGAAACATGGTAAAATAGCTTATCTGAGAAATCATCTCCCCAAATCTTTCGAGCGACGTTCATCAGGTTTGCTGTTCCAATAACATTGGTTTGGATAAACTCCAGTGGGTTTGTAATGGAACGATCCACGTGTGATTCAGCCGCTAAGTGAATTACCGAATTGATAGAATATTTTTTAAAGGTTTCCTCTACAAATTTTTCATCTAAAATATCCCCCTTAACAAAGGTATAGTTTGGCTTATCGTCAATATCAGAGAGGTTTTCCAAATTACCTGCATAGGTCAACTTGTCAAAATTCACAATTTGATAATCGGGATATTTATTGACAAATAAACGAACCACGTGTGAGCCAATAAACCCTGCTCCTCCTGTTATTAAAATGCTCTTCTTATCCATTATAGGCTTAAGTATTTAATGTTTCCAACTTTATTTTTTAGACTTCCTTTCACGTCAAAAACAAATCCTTTTTCATCCATTAAACCCCTGAAATAGGTTTCATCTTTATTTACATATTCATCGTGATTTACTGCTACAAGAACTGCATCGTAGTGATCTGCCAAACTAGTAACTAAAGAAAATCCGTAGTGTTTTTCCAAATCAGAAGATGACGCAAAAGGGTCAATAACATCTACTTTTAATCCGAAGGACTTTAACTCATCAATGACATCTACCACTTTAGAATTCCTTATATCACTAACATTTTCTTTGAACGTAGCTCCCATAACTAAAACTTTTGCTCCGTTAGAGGCGCCATTCCGAGCTACGATCTCTTTTGTGATTCTTCCTGCTATATGACTTCCCATTCCGTCGTTTACTGCTCTACCAGAATTTATGATTTGAGCATGATAACCAAACTCTTTTGCTTTATAAGTCAAGTAGTAAGGGTCTACGCCAATACAGTGCCCACCAACAAGCCCTGGTGAAAAATTAAGGAAATTCCATTTAGTGCCTGCCGCTTCTAACACTTCGTAGGTGTTAATACCCATTTTGTTGAATATAATGGAAAGCTCATTAATTAATGCAATGTTGACATCACGTTGCGTATTTTCTATAATCTTTGCTGCCTCTGCAACTTTTATGGAAGCCGCTCTGTGCACGCCTGCTTCTACAACTAGTTCGTATGTTTTTGCAATTTCTTCAAGGGAAGTCTCACAGCAACCCGACACAACCTTAACCACGTTTTGAAGCGTGTGCTTGGTATCTCCTGGATTAATTCTTTCCGGGGAATAACCTACCATAAAATCTTTACTCATCTCTAGCCCACTCAGCTGCTCTATTACAGGAACACAATCTTCTTCGGTGCAACCTGGGTACACAGTAGATTCAAAAACTACGTAATCTCCTTTTTTAATTACCTTCCCAACTGTCGTTGAAGCAGAAATAAGTGGCTTCAAATCAGGTAAGTTATGTTGATCTATCGGTGTTGGAACCGCAACAATAAAAAACTTTGCAGCCCTTAAGTCCTCTATGTCTGCTGTGAAACTGATATCTGAATTTTCAAATTCAGAAGAAGGAAGCTCCTCGCTTGGATCCTCACTGTTCTTCATCATGTCCACGCGCTCTTCACTTATATCAAAGCCAATAACGCTTATTTTTTTTGCCAACGCAAGTGCAATTGGCAAGCCAACATAGCCTAAGCCGATTACAGCAACTTTTTCTTTTTTACTTACAAGATCATTATAGATTCCCATGCCTCCTTATTTTTTTAAGCTATTTTAATAACTTGATTATTTTCTAATTTATATTTTTCTTTTGATTCAGGACAAATTGCAATATGCTCTTCATTAAAGGTTAACCGATGACCAAACTCACTCATCCAGCCTAATTGCTTTGCAGGATTTCCTACCATTAGCGCATAATCTTTAACCTCTTTTGTGATAACGGCTCCGGCTCCTATAAAACAATACTTCCCTAAATCATTCCCGCAAACAATGGTAGCATTTGCACCTATACTTACTCCCTTTCTTACGGTGGTCTTCGTGTATTGGTCTCTTCGGTTAATGGCACTCCTAGGATTCATTACATTGGTGAAAACCATAGAAGGTCCTAAAAATACGTCGTCTTCACAAACCACTCCGGTGTAAATAGATACATTATTCTGAACCTTAACATTATTGCCCAAAACTACCTGAGGAGAAATGACACAATTCTGTCCAACATTGCAATTTTTCCCTAAGGTGGAGTTGGACATGATGTGACAAAAATGCCAGATTTTAGTTCCTTCCCCTATAACGCATCCGTCATCTATTACGGCTGTTTCGTGTGCAAAATATTCCATTTATTTCAAAATATACTTGGAGAAGTCGTTGTGATCCTTTCGATGCAATTCTTCTTTACTTAATGACCTGAAATAATCGTAGGTAATTTTTAGTCCTTCTGCTCGATTCACTTTAGGCTCCCAACCCAACTCCCGTCTTGCAATTTCAATATTTGGTTTTCGCTGCATCGGGTCGTCTTTCGGCAAGTCTTCGTAAATAATTTTTTGATCCGTACCAGTCAACTTAATAATTTCTTTGGCAAAATCTAATATGGTTATCTCATCTGGATTTCCAATGTTTACCGGTTGGCTGTAGTTACTGTGTAAAAGTCTATAAATCCCTTCGACTAAGTCATCTACGTAGCAAAAAGATCTTGTTTGATCACCTTTTCCAAAGACGGTAAGGTCTTCTCCTCTAAGCGCTTGACCTATAAATGCCGGTAAAACACGACCGTCATTTAATCTCATTCTAGGCCCATACGTATTAAAAATTCTAATAATTGCTATTTCCACCTTATGAAACGTGTGATATGCCATGGTAATAGCCTCTTGAAATCGTTTCGCTTCGTCGTACACACCTCTTGGTCCTATCGGGTTTACATTTCCCCAGTATTCTTCTGTCTGAGGGTGTACCAATGGATCTCCATAAACTTCAGAGGTGGAAGCAACGAGTATTTTCGCTCCTTTTGCCTTCGCTAAACCTAATAAATTATGAGTTCCTAATGAACTAACTTTTAACGTTTGAATTGGTATTTTCAGATAATCAATCGGGCTAGCAGGCGATGCGAAATGCAGAATATAATCTAAATCCCCTGCCACATGCACATATTTAGAAACATCCTGATTGTAAAACTCAAACTGCTCCAATGGAAACAAATGTTCCAAGTTAGTAATGTTGCCGGTGATTAGGTTATCCATTGCAATGACGTGAAAACCTTCTTTTATAAAACGATCACATAAATGCGATCCTAGAAAACCTGCTGCACCTGTAATTAATACTCTTTTCATACTATTTAGCCGTTACTTTATTTCTTCCTATGCTGACGTATGTAAAGTTTTCCTTCTCCATCAATTGCAAGTCATAGAGGTTTCGGCCATCAAATATTACCAATTCATTTAAGTTTTCTTTTATCTTAGTGAAGTCAGGAGTTCTAAACACAGACCATTCTGTAGCAATCAAAAGAAAGTCCGCATTCTTGCATGCATCATAAGCGCTTAATGCAAAATTAATTTTATCTCCAATTAATTCTTGAACATTGGACATAGCCTCAGGGTCAAACGCTGAAACAGTTGCTCCTGCTGCTAGTAATTCTTCAATTAGGTACAAAGCAGGGGCTTCTCTAATATCATCCGTATCTGGTTTAAACGCCAATCCCCACAACGCGACTTTTTTGCCTTTAATATCTCCGTTGTAGTGCTCTAATATTTTTGGCATTAAGGCAGTTTTTTGATCCTGATTTACTTTCATTACCGATTCAAGAATCTTAAACTCATATCCGGCTTCAATTCCAGACTTTGCAAGTGCTTGAACATCCTTAGGAAAACAGCTTCCACCGTAACCAATACCAGGGAATAAAAATCTTTTTCCAATCCTTGTATCTGAGCCTATACCAACTCTTACAGCATCTACATCTGCTCCAACTTTTTCACAAAAGTTAGCGATCTCATTCATAAATGTAATCTTTGTTGCTAAAAATGCATTTGCAGCGTACTTCGTAAGTTCCGCTGACTTCTCATCCATAAAAATAACAGGATTCCCTTGTCTCACATACGGACGATATAATTCGGAAAGTAATTCTTTTGCTCGGGTCGAAGTAGTTCCAATAACTACTCTATCCGGCTTCAAAAAGTCATCTACCGCAAAACCCTCTCTCAAAAATTCTGGATTAGACACCACATCGAAATCTACCTTCGCATTTTTCGCTACAGCTGCAGTTACTTTCTCCGCAGTTCCTACAGGTACAGTACTCTTATCGATGATTACTTTATAATCTGTAATTATTTTACCCAATTGCTCAGCCACTCCGATAACGTAAGATAAATCAGCAGAGCCATCTTCTCCGGGAGGTGTTGGCAATGCTAAAAAAATTATCGTTGCATCCTTAACGGCTGATGCTAAATCAGTCGTGAAAGAAAGTCTATTCTGCTTAATGTTTCTTTCAAAGATCACATCCAAATGAGGTTCATAGATCGGAACTATTCCGTTTTTCATTTTATCTACTTTGCTCTTATCGATATCTACACATATTACGTCATTACCGGTTTCTGCTAAACAAGTTCCCGTAACCAATCCTACATAACCCGTTCCTACTACTGCTATTTTCATCTAAATTTTATTTTATCTTATCTATTTGCTAAAACGTACTCCCTTAGAGTAGTCGTAATTTTTTCTAACTGCTCTTTATTCAACTCTGTGTGCATAGGCAACGAAAGAACTTGTGCTGCCAATTGCTCAGCTATTGGAAAATCTCCATCCGCATATCGTTCATCTTTGTATGCCTTTTGTTGATGCAAAGGAACCGGATAATAAATCATCGCAGGCACGCCGTGATCCATCATGTGTTTCTGCAAAGCATTTCTGTCCACACCAACTATTCTTAATGTATATTGGTGAAATACGTGACATGAATTCCTAACTCTCTCGGGAGTTATAACTTCTGGCAAATCTTTAAATGCCTCATCGTAGTGCCAAGCAACGGCTCTTCTGGCATTACTGTAGTCGTTTAGTCTTTGTAGCTTTACACTCAGCACTGCAGCCTGAATACTATCTAATCGGGAATTAACGCCAATTTCATCATGGTAGTAACGAACCTTCATTCCGTGGTTTACCACCATCCTTGCTTTTTCTGCCAGTGCGTCGTTATTGGTAAATAGCGCTCCGCCATCACCGTAACACCCTAGGTTCTTTGATGGAAAAAACGAAGTACAACCAAAATCCCCTATCGTACCCGACTGTTGAGAATGTCCATCTTTAAAATGAAAGCTAGAACCAATCGATTGCGCCGCATCCTCTATTACAAAAAGATTATTTTCTTTTGCAATTGACATTATCTCTTCCATATTAGCACACTGGCCAAACAAATGAACTGGAATGATGGCTTTTGTTTTTGAAGTTATTGCCTCTCGTACAGCATCTTCAGATATTAAAAAGCTATTCTCATCGCAATCTACCAACACAGGTACAAGTCCAAGCAATGCAATTACCTCAGCAGTTGCTACAAATGTAAATGTTGTTGTAATCACCTCATCCCCTGGCTTCAACCCCAGAGCCATCATGGCAACTTGTAAAGCGTCAGTTCCGTTTGCGCAAGGGATAACGTGTTTTACTTGCAAATAAGTTTCTAATTCTTGCTGAAAGCGCTTTACTTCAGGGCCATTAATGAAAGAGGAAGTGTTTAAAACTCCTTGAATTCGTTCGTCTACCTCTTTTTTTATATTCTCATATTGACTTTTCAAGTCAACCATCTGAATTTCCATCATCTGTAATTTTTTACGATTTGCGAAGATAGGGTTTTTAGCTAAATTTTTAAGCGTAAACTATTGGTAATTTAGCTTTATGAAATTTCGAAAAATCTGCTTTTTTTTACTGTTAAATGTAGTTGCACTTAGCGGCTACAGTCAAATCAAAAACTATAGAGATTCGAGTGAAGCAATCCCATTTATTCGTTTTCAGTATTCCTACCTTCTCCCTTCAGGCGATTTTGAAGACACCTATGAACGGGCAAATACCGTCGGAGCTGCTATTGGTTTTAAATCGGCATCCAACTTTCAGTTCGAAGTAGAAGGAAACTTCATGTTCGGGTCTGCAATAAAAAAGATTGACATTTTGCAAGGTATTTCAAATGAAAGAGGAGACATAACAGACTCGGAAGGAGAGCTAGTTAAATTAATATATGACTTAAGAGGGTTCAGTATTTTCGCATCTGTAGGTAAACTTTTCCCTCTAAAATTTGCGAACCAAAATTCCGGCATTTTAACGCAAGTTGGAATTGGTTATTTACAGCACAAAATTTTTATTGATTATAGAGATGGGGATGTTTTTCAGTTAAACGAAGAAATGCTAAAGGGCTACGATCGACTTCACAGCGGCCCTGCACTAAAACAGTTTATTGGCTACCAGCATTTCGGTCGAAAAAACTTTTATAACTTTTATCTAGGTTTAGAGTTTCAACAAGGTTTTACGAAGAATAGAAGGGAATATAATTATGACACCCAGAGCTTTGACTTGGAAAGTAAATTCGACTTTTTATATGGCTTTAGAGTTGGTTGGTCAATTCCTGTTCGCGAAAGAGCTTCCGAAGACTTTTATTACCGATAGTTAACATGCGTGCAGTCTATAGTTTCAGTGTCAAACTTTACTCTTTACTCATACATGTAGCAGCCCTATTGGGAAATAAAAAAGCAGCTTTATGGGTAAATGGCAGACAAAATTGGGAACAAAATCTTTCCCAGATCAACCCTACAAATAAGAAGGTTACTTGGGTGCATGCTGCCTCTCTCGGGGAATTTGAACAAGCAAGGCCGATTATTGAAGAAATAAAAAAAAACGAACCAGAAGAGTTTATTTTGGTCAGCTTTTTTTCTCCTTCCGGTTACGAAGTCCGAAAAAACTATGATCAAGCGGATAAGGTAATTTACCTACCTATCGATTCAACGGAAAATGCGAAGAAATTCCTTGAACTGGCGAGACCACGAAAAATTTTCTTCATCAAATACGAATTCTGGTTTAACTACCTGCATCAAATTTCTTTACAAAAAATAGACTGTTATTTAGTATCGGGTATTTTTAGAAAAAACCAACATTTTTTTAAATTTTATGGTAGCTGGTTCAAAAAACAATTAACTGCATTTAGCCACTTTTTTGTGCAAAATAAAGAATCGGCGGAACTCCTAGGTTCCGTTGGATATAAAAACACTTCAATTACGGGAGATACAAGGCTCGATCGTGTTCTAGCAATATCGAAAGAGTCCTACTCTGAATCACGGTTAGATAGTTTTTCAAAGGACTCTGATGTTATTATATTTGGCAGCAGTTGGGAAAAAGAAAATGAATTTGCTTTGAACTTTTCCAAAACTAGCTCAACTAAAAACAAAATAATTATTGCTCCTCACGAAATAAACCTTGGAAAAATCGGGGAACTGAAGAATGAATTTCACTCCTGTAAACTTTTATCAGAAACCGACCCAAACGAGGACTTAAGTGCTTTAAAAGTGCTAATTATTGACAAAATTGGTATCCTATCCTTTCTGTATAGATATGGGAAAATAGCAGTTATAGGAGGTGGTTTTGGCGCGGGCATTCACAGCACTCTTGAAGCAGTTGCATACAATTGCCCTGTGATATTTGGGCCTAACTATGTAAAGTTTCAAGAAGCGCACGACTTACTTTCTATTGGTGCAGGATTTTGTGTAAAAAATCAAGAAGAATTTACGCAAACCCTAGATAATCTGGCCAAAGAATTAAACTATAAAGAAGCAGTTGAAAGCTGTAAACATTATATTTCTCATCATACTGGTGCCACCAAGAGCATACTGAACCATATTTATAAAAAATAGTTACCCCAGTGTTTCCACATGGTGAATAAATTGTCTCAAAGAAGATACTTTTCAAGGTTACTTAGTTAGTTACTTTTATTTTCCAATAGAGTGTTCGGTTTTAAATCACTTAAATTTATTAAGTAACTAAAATTGAATAAAATGCCAAAAAAAGTAAAAAAGATTTATGTGTTAGACACCTCCGTTATTATTCATGACCATAATTCCCTTATGAATTTTGAAGATAATGACATTGCGATTCCGATAACCGTGTTAGAAGAACTAGATAATTTTAAAAAGGGTCATGACACGAAAAATTTTGAAGCTAGAGAGTTTACCAGAATGGTAGACAAGTTATCTAGCAATTTCACACTGAACGAATGGATCCCACTAGGCACTAACAAGAAGTCAAAGTTTAAAATCATATTTCCGAATCCAGGTTTGAAAAATAGTCCAGAGAAGATTTTTGATGACAAAAAGGGAGACCATCAAATTTTAAATGCGGCGCTTAGTTTACAAGAAGTCGAAAAGGGAAAGGTTGTTGTATTAGTTACGAAAGACATCAACCTAAGAATTAAAGCAAAAGCTTTAAATTTAATTGCAGAGGATTACAGCACCGGTAAGATAAATGACGTTTCAGATTTATACTTGGGTCGAGAAAAAGTAGAGGGCGTTCCTGCGGATGCCATTAAAAGCATTTACGAAAAAGGCAAGCTGTCAGATTACGGCTTTATAAAAGACAAAATAGAAAACAACCACTTTTATATTCTGAAAAACGGAAAATCTTCTAGCTTAGCTTTTTATAATCCCGTTGAAGATCATTTAGAACGAGTAGAGAAAATAAACGCATTCGGTATTACTCCAAGAAATGCAGAACAAGCGTTTGCTTTGCATGCAATCTTAAACTCCAATATAAAATTAGTTACTATCCAAGGAGTTGCAGGTACAGGAAAAACACTACTCGCTCTTGCAGGAGCTTTAGAGCAACGAAGAGAGTTCAAACAAATTATTTTAGCTCGTCCGATTGTACCGCTAAGCAATAAAGATATTGGCTTTCTACCAGGAGATATAAAGGATAAAATAAACCCTTACATGGAGCCGTTGTGGGACAATTTAAAGTTCATTAAAAATCAGTTTAGCGAAACGGACAAGCGACACAAGCAAATTCTAGAAATGCAAAAGAATGAGAAAATTGTAATTACCCCATTGGCATACATAAGAGGTAGAAGTTTATCCGATATCATTTTTATAGTCGATGAAGCACAAAACCTAACACCTCACGAAGTAAAAACAATTATCACTAGAGCCGGAGAAAATTCTAAAATCATATTCACGGGAGATATTCGACAAATTGACACCCCCTACTTGGACGAATACAGTAATGGATTGTCTTATCTAATCGATAAAGTTCGAGGGAATAAACTATACTCGCATATTGTTTTAGAAAAAGGCGAGCGCTCAGAGTTGGCAAACTTAGCGAACGAACTATTGTAATCGAATTAATTCCCTTTTCTCATTTGTATCTAATGTTACTCAACTTACATTGCTGAATTACTAAATTTGCACAAAAAGTAGATGCTTAAAAAAGGCACCAAATTATACAGTATTTTAAAACTTAAATGCCCACACTGCCAGGTCGGAGATTTTTATAAGTCTAGAAACCCCTACAATTTTTCTAGCATGTCGGAAGTTAAAGATCGGTGCGAAAATTGCCAAAAAAAGTTTAGCCTAGAGCCGGGATTTTATTACGGTGCCATGTACGTATCTTACGCACTTGGAGTTGCGCATGTGGTGAGTTTCGTAGTTGCTAAGTTTGTACTTGAAATTGAAATGGAGTTCTGGAATTTTATCATCCTCGTAGCGAGCTTTTTAATTATTGCAACTCCATTATATTATGCCCTGTCAAAAATAGTTTGGGCAAATTTATTTATGAATTATAAAGAGGAAAAACCATGAAAGATTTAACCATTAATGAATTTGTTGAAGGATTCAAAAGCGATGAAAATGCAGTAATTATTGACGTGAGAACACCTGAAGAAGAAGCTGAAGGACTAATTCCTAATTCTATTAACATGAATGTAATGGAACAAAACTTCCCTGCCAAAGTGATGGACTTAGACAAAGCAAAAACCTATTACGTGTATTGTCGTTCAGGTGGAAGAAGTGCATCCGCATGTCAATTTATGGAAAAACAAGGACTAAAAACAAATAATTTACTTGGAGGAATCCAAGCCTGGAATTCATTTAAATCGTAACACATGAAGACACTATTTTACCTAATTGCATTAAGCTTCTTTTCGCTCAGTTCTTGCACGGGTATGGCTCAAAAAGAAAACACTACAGTGCAAGAAGTAACTAATACCTATAAAATAGTTTCGGTTGACGATTTTAATGCAGCACTTGAGAATGAGGAAGCTCCGCAGCTAATTGACGTTAGAACTGCCAATGAATTCGCTAACGGAAGTATTCCAAATGCTAAGAATTTAGATTTATTGGATGGCTCATTTCAAAACGCTATGAATTCTTTAGACAAAAACAAACCTGTATACGTTTTTTGTGCCGTTGGTGGAAGAAGTGGAAAAGCATCTAAGTTACTAAAAGAGAACGGATTTACTCAAGTAGTTGATTTAAAAGGAGGCTACAAGGGATGGATCAAATAATATCTATGTTCCAAAAAAAGAAATTAGCCTTGCCATTGCTTTTATGCGCCACTCTCGGTTTGGCTCCTTTTTTCCCTGAACCGCATATTTGGGGTAAATTGAAATGGATATTGGGAGGTGCCAGTGGAATGACTATTACCGATTGGTTTGATGTCGTTTTGCATGGAAGCCCATTTATTTATTTAATATACATCATATTAAGACGTACACCGAAAGTGTCTTGAACATTACATAATTTTTAACGTTTATTTAAGTAATTTTAACTTCGAATTAAAAATCACTTATATGAAACGAATACTTTCCATCACTGCTCTTGTATTATTATTTATAATGAGTGGAACATTGAGCGCAGAAAAAGACTTTAAACTAATCTTTAAAAGTGGAGATGTAGTCTTACCGGCTAACAACCCAAGTAGTGCTCTTTCGTCAGTAGTTAGTGTTATTTCTGAAAAATATATGGTGGTTCAGTTCCTTTCTATACCGACCAACAATGAAAAGGAAGTTTTAAAACAGAACGGTATTAATTTATTAGAATACCTTCCACTCCATGCTTTTATCGCAACTATTAACAATGCAAGTGAATCTACTTTACAAAGTTTAAATATTCGGGCAATAGCCCCTTTCACCTCTAATTATAAATTATCGAAAGCGGTCAAGAATGATGAGAATCCGGGATGGGCTGTGTCAGGTAATGATATCGATTTGATGATCGAAGCACATTTAGATGTGAACGGATCCACTCTAACTTCTTTTTTGCAAAAAGAAGGTTTCGTCATCCTTTCCGAAAATCAAACTGCAGAGTACGTCGAAGTTCGAATTCCTCAAAATAAATTAAGCCTACTAGCTTCAGAAAACATTATAAAAGCAATAGACTATATTCCTGCTCCACCGGAAAAAGAAGACGAGCGTGGAAGAACTTTACACAGGTCTAATATGCTGGACTCAGAGCATCCATTAGGAAGAAAGTACGATGGCACAGGCGTAAGTATTGCGATTGCAGATGATGCTGTTATAGGACCGCACATCGACATAAAAGGCAGAGTAACTTCATTTTCGGTTCAGCCGAATGGCACACATGGTGACATGACAACCGGTATTGCAATGGGAGCTGGAAATTTAAATCCAGATTACCGTGGAATGGCTACTGGAGCATATTTATATTACTACGACATTAACGGTTATCCTCACATCTCAAATGCTATTTCAAACCTAAACACACGTGGAGTTGTTATTACTTCCACCTCCTTTAGTGAAGGCTGTAACACAGGCTACACAGCAACAACAAGAAATGTTGATCAACAAACTAGATTAAATCCAGAATTACTACACGTTTTTTCAGCCGGAAATAGTTCCGCAAGTAACTGTGGATATGGTGCATCTACTGGTACTGTGAATTGGGGCACAATTACGGGTGGCAGAAAACAGGGGAAAGCAGTTATAGCAACAGCAAATTTATTTTACAACTCAGCAATTACTACAAGCAGTTCAAGAGGGCCCGCAACCGATGGGAGAATTAAACCAGACATTAGCGCTAACGGAACTAATCAGATGTCGACAAATGCTAACAACACTTACCAAGTAGGTGGCGGAACTTCAGCAGCTGCTCCGGGAATCGCCGGCCTAGCCGCTCAAATGTATCACGGCTATAGAGCGTTGAATAGTGGTAACGACCCTGAATCAGGGTTAATTAAAGCGGCAATGTTAAATACCGCTAGAGATTTGGGGAATGTTGGACCAGACTTCACTTATGGATGGGGTAGAGTCAATGCTCATAGAGCGATGAGCTTAATAGAGCAAAATAGATATTTGAGTTCAACCATTGCGCAGAATGCTAACAACTCACATAGCCTTACAATTGGTTCTAACATCGAAGAGTTGAAGGTTATGATTTATTGGACCGACTACGAAGCTTCCACTGTTGCTGCGCAGTCTTTGGTAAATAACATTGATTTGAAGGTTGTAACTCCTGCAGGAGATACTTTATTACCTTGGGTTTTGAATCCTGCACCAAATGCTGCGGCCATTACCAGCCCTGCTACAAAAGGAATTGACGATTTAAATAACATGGAACAAGTACAAGTAGACACGGTGAGTGCAGGTACTTATACTGTATTGGTAAATGGAAAAACAATTCCGCAAGGGCCCCAAAAATATTTTATTGTTTGGGAAACCAGAGACGATGCCATAGAAGTTACTTTTCCTAGCGGCGGAGAAGGTTTCGTTCCAGGATCAAATGAAACTATTAGATGGGATGCATTTGGAAATACTGGTTCTACAATT
>Ga0307934_1001170_pt1 | contig 16858 bp, 15 predicted proteins | sample OrgLakmetageno90_FD_201838 | JGI IMG/M metagenome (GOLD analysis project Ga0307934, IMG submission 201838) | Saline water microbial communities from Organic Lake, Antarctica - #90 | ecosystem: Environmental > Aquatic > Non-marine Saline and Alkaline > Saline | place: Antarctica: Organic Lake... | reverse complement strand
GTTGCGCCCAGGACTTTTCCGCGACGTCTGAGTCTCTCCAGTCTGGGGACTCGGTCCTCTATTATGTTGCCAGCTCTGTTTCGGTTCATCTGAAACCACACGCATGTGAGTAACCTCTAGACAGGCAGCATGCGAAGATCGAGAAATTTGCACTGTGTTTGATTAAGGTAAAGTGTTGATAGGTAAACTCGTATCAAACGTGCTTTAGCTCAAGATTAGACATTCCAAGCTGATCAGATAAGAGGCTCAACTTGATTCCATACGGCAGACAAGAAATTAATGAGACTGATAAACAGGCGGTCTTAGATGTGCTGGACTCTGACTTTCTAACGCAAGGCCCTCAAGTCCCCGAATTCGAAAAGGAATTAAGCCAAAGAGTTGGGGCTGTCCACTCCGTGGCAATGAACAATGCAACTTCAGCCCTGCACGCATCCTGTTTGGCTCTTGGAGTTGGGCCTGGCGACATTGTTTGGACGTCTGCAATATCTTTTGTCGCGTCAGCAAACTGCGGGATCTACTGCGGAGCCGAAATTGAGTTTGTTGACGTAGTCGAAAACACTGGAAACATGTCAGTTCCGGACCTTAAGAACAGACTAGAGGCGGCCAAATCATTAGGGAAACTTCCAAAGGTGGTCATTCCAGTTCATTTCGCCGGACAGCCAGTTGATATGCCTGCGATTGCCAAACTTAGTAAAAAATACGGTTTCAAAATCATCGAGGACGCGTCTCATGCTCTTGGAGCAGCCTATCAAGGCGAGGCCGTAGGCAGCTGCCTTTACTCAGACATCACAGTATTCAGCTTCCACCCCGTAAAGATGATTACAACTGGAGAGGGTGGTGCCGCAACTACTAATTCCCCGGAAATATATGCTCGACTTCAACGCATTCGCAGCCACGGGATAACCAGAGATCCGAACACGATGGAAATCCCGTTTGAAGGCGATTGGTTTTATGATCAGATTGAAGTCGGCTTCAACTACCGTATGACAGACATGTTCGCCGCTTTAGGACGATCACAACTACAAAAACTGGACGACTTCGTCACTCGAAGACAAGAAGTCGCCGACTACTATTCTAGAAGTTTAAATGTCGGTGATCACAGCCCTCTTGCCCAAGACCCCAAGGCGAAAAGCTCCTGGCATCTTTTCGTAGTCCTGGTCGGACCTAAAGCTAATCGAAAATTAATTTTCGATCATTTGCGACAAAATGGAATATTAGTGAACGTGCATTACAGGCCCATTTATCGTCACTCATTTTACGCTAAGACAGGGAGGTACGATATTGCAGACTTTCCAGGAGCGGAGTCCTACTACCGCTCTGCGATTTCCTTGCCCATTTTCCCGGGGTTGAGTCAGGGAGACAGGGACCTAACCGTGGCTTGCTTGAAGGGAAGTCCTGGTTACCAAAATGTCTTTTAACATTTTGGATCCGGCGCATCTGCAAAAACGCAATGTCCCAACAGTAGGTTCTTGGACCCCAACAATTTGCTCTTGTCTCTATCAGTTTCTGTTCATTGATTGTGTAGGCTGAAAATTGGGGGCTAAGTTCGAATCAGTGGCAGGTGGATCGCACGTAGTTACGACCTACTTCTTTTCTCTTGAGGACTTTGAGAATGAGTTTCAGTCTACTGGGCCTTCGACCGACCAAGGAGCCCATCTCTCCCTTGGACCCACTATAGGTGCATGGCACAACGAGACGTCGCAACTGGCCAACGAACTGTATCTTCAACTAGTCGAAGACTCTCGCATACTTCTGACCTCAGAGGCAATGGGTGTTCCTACTTTTCGACAGGCGGAGATTCTGATTGGGAGCTTGGCATTAAAACTGTCAAGGAGATTGGCTCGATCAAAAAAACAAATACGAACACTCAAAGGACATAGACCGAGCCCTTTCTCGAGACTACCAGCTTCGATAGCCCTCTCCTTGAAGGGGGCGGCAAACACCTCCGAGTCTTATGAGTTGCTGATATCTAGAGAATTTTCGGATCTTGTGGACTCCATTGCGGTTTACCAATTCTTCGGCATCAACACTTCGACATCCGTCATCCTCAGGCACCCATCGCAAGCGGCCGGATCGCAATCTGACGTCCTAGGATCCTTTGATAAGATCTCGCCACGAAGAAGGTTTATGAAGACCCTCTTCCTAAGCGCTCAAAAATTGTTGGCGAGGAGTGCGTCCAGAAGTTCCATCAGCATTGTCGGGAGCTACTTAGGCCGTTCAGCCGAAATTGTTCTGAGCGCTCTGCTAGGGCAGCCCCCTTCGTTGCTAGAGGTGAGGCCACCGGTCCCTGCTCGCAAAACCCCGAATGAAGATAAGCTCTTTGACCTGCAAGAATATGGCTCTGATCGCAAAATATCAATGTTCCTAATGAAGTTATTGCTCCCTCTCTCCCTCAGTGAGGGCTTCGATAGTACGTTGTCCAGAGCCTATTCTCTAGGGTTCCCCCGCGATCCTTCTGTAATTTTTACGTCAAACAGCTACCATTCTGATGACGAGTTCAAAGCTCACCTCGCGAATGCGATTCCGCGCGCGACTTACGTTCTAGGTCAGCATGGGCACACCTACGGGGTCTCTAGAAAATCAGAGTTGTGTCCCGAACAAAACACTGCTGACTTTTTTCTTAGCTGGGGCTGGGAAGGGGACGGTGTTATCCCCTTCGGTCAAATAAAGCCGAGAATCAGAGGAAAGCCCCGAGCAAGACCTCGATACATCACTCTTTTTCTGCGACATGACTCCCCCCACTACTTCCTACAAGCGGACATGCACGGACCAAATACGCATTACTTCGCAAGTGTGGAACAACTTTGCAAGGAGCTGAATAGCCTCTGTATCAAGACAGTTTTAAGATTGCATGCTAGCACATCCAATATCAGGCGACAATTTTTTGAAAGCATCGCCTCGAACATGGAGTTTATAGAGATATCTAGGACAAAACCTACTATAAAAAAACTTATGTCATCTGGCTCCGCAATTGTCTTCACGTACGATTCCACTGGCATGCTTGAGATGGGCACCTCTGGTCTACCTTTCTTCTGCTTTGCACCAGACGGAATTGAACTAGTAAAGGAGGAATTCCTGGTAAATTACGAAGCCCTGGAGAGAGCAGGGCTCCTGTGTAGAAATCCAGAGGAGTGTGCGCAGCTAATATCTGAATGGATAACGGCTGCCCCCTCATTGGCAGCATCGCAACTGAAAGAGATAGAATCATTCACGAGAGGCATAGCTTTTTACCCTCGAAATAAGATCTGGACCCTAATGAAACTTCTGAGAGGCTTGAAAACCAAAAATCTATTCGGAGCTTGAGGCTACGTTTGTTGCACCAATAAGGAAACCGTTGCGGCGTCTTTGGCACTTGGGATTTGGACACCGAGTAGGACTAATTAACCTAGTGCCTCCTGTAGCTGCAGCATTCTCTGGATCGTAACGCTCGGATTCTTAGACTTGCATCTCCAATGAAAATTTGTTGCGGATTCGACAACCGACTCCTGTGCCTCTCCAGCGGTTGACTCGCTGGGATGGAAGTCGAACCTCGAGAGATTACTTGGGCCCAAAGATCCAAGGCTGGTCATTAATAGACCGAGGGCAACGTCATCAACATAACCGTGATTCCAATCGCCCTCATGCCTGAGAATCCTCAAGGCGGTCAACTGGCTCAACAGGATCCCAGCACCGCTTGGAATGTTCTGACCACCGAATTTAACATTCACTGCTGCGAAGTGGGGATCGGATTCAAGAACGAAGCGAGCGAGCCGCTGAAAATCGACATAAGAACTGATGTTTGTCCTAAAGAAGTGGGTGTACTCATCAGACTCCAAAAGGTATTTTAGAAACCAAATAGTTTTTATGCCAATCGTCGAGAATGCTTCGGGGATATCGAAATACAGATCTTGCCCGATTCTCATAACACGAGACCGTGAATACTCACCCACGAGGTCCCGTAGAGCGTTGGACGCTTTACCTGGCCGACGCCAGACCGGGCGAGCTCCCAAAAATCTGTCCATGTGTTGAAAGATCACGTCTCTTGATATGCGCGAATCTGCCCGTCTGAGCACGGATGATTCACCGCTTGTGGCTTCTCTCCCAAATAGCCAGAAAGGAGTCACCTCGTTCGACATTTGCCTAAGGAATAGAGGGGCTTGAGCTTCGTCCTTGATTAAGCTCCAAGGATTCCTTTCCACCGATATAACTCCAAGAGCGATCTTCACCATTGTTCATCCCCTTTGTCTGTTTGCCCGTCAGTGTATGGATTGGCTAGCTAGGTCGACACAAAGGTAGCATAAATTAATGTAACGCATTCAGGCTCATTATTTGAGCGGAAGAAGATCACTCCACACATAACTTAGCCTCGACATTCCCTCAAATGCCCATCACGGGAGGATGTGAAATCGTCCCGACAGATTGGTGGACCGAGCAAGGCAAATAGGGCCCTGGGAAGGTGAGTGAGGATTCTCTCACCTTTCTAACTGGAATGACTTCTTCAGTATTTGATAGAGCCCTTCGTTATCAATTTGAAGAATGAAGTTTCCGGCCCTGTCGGAAGTTAGCATTTCGTGCTGTATTCCGGCAACTGCTTCCAGCCCTCCCGTAAGCTGGCTTACCTTTTGCGTAACATTCAACAGGCTCATCAGTCTGCCTATTTCGTCGCGCAAAAGCTCCGCGGAACCGTGGCCTGTAACAAGTATTATCGGATCGAATAGTCTGAGGTCATTCAGTAGGCATCGATTTAGTACTTCCGTCATTGTGAAAGCGGCTGCTATCCCGTGTGGAACTGAGAATCTGGCTGTCAGCGGATAGGAAATTGAGTGACATATAGCTGTTCTCGTTTGACTGATACACACCCCAGCCAGCAAAGCCGCCTCCGCCATCGAATCCCTCGCGGCCCCATCGGTGATATCCACCATGAGAGACGGAAGCGCTCGGAGCGCCAAATCTATAGACCTCGCGGCTAAACTCTTTGTGATCGGCGAATTATTCTTATTCCAAACTGATTCGAATGCCTGGTTGAGAGCATCTAGTCCTGAGGCAAAAGTTGCGTCAGAGGGCAGGCTGTCGGTGAGTTCCGGGTCAACAATTGCCCTAGTTGGATAAAGAGAAGCGCTGAAGACTGAGAGCTTCTTCTGATTGTCATGGTCCCAAACTGTAGCGAACGGAGTTACTTCGGAGCCCGTACCAGCGGTCGTTGGCATCGCATATATAGGAATCAACTTCGCTGAATCTATCAGCTCTGGATGAGAAACCACATGACGAACATTGTGATGCTCAGGGCCGGTTGAAAGTATCGCGGAGAGAGCCTTAGCAAAATCGATTGCCGAGCCGCCGCCGAAGGCCAGAATCACGTCAAAACGCGACCCCTTGAGAGCCGCTGCTGTCTCATCTATCTCCACCACACCGGGATTCTCTCTGACGGAAGTGACCCACATGAAGTCTGAGGCCAGTGATCCAAGAATGTGATCTCCTAGAAATTGCTTCTTCCCCCGAACAGAAGAGACTGCCAGAACTTTTTTACCTGCAATTTCAGAGACCAGTAACTTCCGCTTACCTCTACCGAAGTCAATTGAAGTTGTGTTATGAAATGTCCAGCTCGTAAGCGAGTCGCCATCTTTCATTGCTTTACCTGGTCCAAATTACTTGCTGATTGAGCATAATCAAAATCCTTGGAGTGTTGCAATGCTGGCCCGGAAAATGTCGCGGTTAGCCTTTGGGTGCTCTTTCGGTCTCCCCAGATCCTTACGAGATCCAGGCATCACAACAACTTCTAAGAACTTAGGACCAGTTCTTGTCGATAATGCGCTAAGTTGTCTTCGAAGTCCTTCCATTGAATACGTTACCTCGCCGCAGATTTTGTAATCGCAGGCCCTCGCAATGGCTGTTAGCGAAATTATGCCCGCAACTGTCCGCTGTCCGCCGACGCTGTCATGCACTCCATTATTCAAAACAATATGGGTAATGTTGCTGAGTCCGCTCGATCCTATGGTGGCAAATCCTCCCATGTGCATCAAAGCAGACCCATCACCATCAATGCAGACGACTTCGATACCTGGACGGGACAACGCAATGCCCATTGCAATCTGAGAAGCATGGCCCATTGACCCGACAGTGAGAAAGTCCAACGCTCTGGTCTGCCCCCTAAGAGCCTTAAACTCGTACAGTTCCCGTGAAATCATGCCTGTGGTGGAAACCACCACAGTGTCCGCATCAAGCGAAGATGAAATAGCCGCTACCGCAGCCTCTCTCGATATCACGGAACCTCCTATTGGGACTGTCTGCGTAGATTCTTCCGCTTCTGAAAACGCTCCCTTATGAACCAACAAGACGACGGGAGCGCTGGTCCGGAGAGCGGTTTCTGCAGCCCAGATGGCTGCATCAGTGGCCGCGACCGAATCTCCGTGAATCTCTCGCCAAGGTATTTCCATGGACTCCAGGAGGGATGACATTACCCGACCTTGCTTTATATGTTGGGGTTCATCCTTAACTCCGGGAGCACCTCTCCAGCCTATTAGCAAAATCATGGGAAGAGAATAAACCTCACTGTCAGCGAGTGACAGAAGGGGATTTATGGCATTGCCCAAGCCTGAATTTTGCATGTAAACCAAGGGCAACCTTCCCGTCCCAAGGTAGACCCCTGCCGCCAGGGCAATCGCAGAGCCCTCGTTTGCAGAAATGACGTGATCCCGCGAGGGCGCGACAGCGTCCACATATGCGCAAAACTCTTTCAGAAGGGAATCCGGTACCCCCGCGAAGAAACTAACTCCGGACTCACTCAGCGCCGAATAGAAATCCTTTGGCGATATCATTATTGCCCTCCTGGGATAAGCTCCAAAATTTCTTTGATCGGCATCATCATCTCGTCGCATTCAGCGGATCGACCGTTACGAAGAATAGAGACCGCTGTCGCCACCATCGCAGGATAAGCGGATCGAAGCAGCTGATTTGCGTAAATGACGACATTCACGCCCTGCTCTTCAAGCTCTTTTTCAGTCGTAAGACTGTACGTTGAGGGAACAGCAACTAGGGTCTTTCGGTTTGGCAGAGCGTTATATCTCTTGCAGAATTCAAAGACTTCGTCGGGAGTCTTCTGGCGAGAATGGATCATAATACCGTCTGCTCCCGCATCCAAAAATGCTTCTGCCCTTTCCATCGCGTGGTCCACGCCTAGCCCAAGAATGAGGCTCTCCAATCTGGCAATAATCATGAAATCTTCAGTTTGTTGAGCCTCTTTACCCATGCGAATTTTGTCTGAAAAGTTGTCGATCGTCTCCAAGGTCTGATTCGCATCCGCACCAAACAGCGAATTCTTTTTTAAGCCAGTTTTGTCTTCGATTATCACCGCGGAAACACCCAGCCTCTCCAAGGTCCTCACAGTGAACACAAAGTGTTCTGGCTTCCCTCCTGTGTCGCCGTCGTAAATAATCGGCTTGGACGTAACTTCGAGAACTTCGTTTAGCGTGGCGACTCTGGCCGAGGTGTCCACGGCCTCTATATCGGGCTTGCCCTTGGAAGTGGCGTCGGTTAGGGAGCTGGCCCACATACCATCAAACTCCTTCCTTCCAGAAGGAGTTTCAAAACCAATACTTTCGATTATTAGTCCGCTCAAACCATTGTGGAGATCCAGGAATCGCACGAGTGGCTTGGCGTCAAGCATTCTTCGCAGGCTGGCTCTCCTAAGGTCTGGTGTAGTGCCGATTTCCCAGATAGCCTGATGTAATGTTGTAGAGGATATTCCCTCTGTGTATGGAACTTCTATCAGTTCTCCGCCCCATTCGGCAAGGGTAGTAATAACTGACTCTCTAACCTTCGCCTGAACGCCCACTCTCCAGTCGTCACCGTGAACCACAAAGTCCGGTTTGTATTTTTTCAGATTAGGAACGTAATCAAGTGTTTCCTGGGCCACCACACCCTTAACGTTTCTCAGTGCTCCCACTACTTCCGCCCTACGCTTCCAGTCCATAATCGGGACTCGCTTATAGCTAGCGATGGCCTCATCTGTAAGAAGTCCGATAGTGACTTCGCCCAAAGCTGCAGCCTGATTGATTATGTTGATGTGTCCCGGATGGATAAGGTCTGCGCTCATACCTACGTAAACTGCTTTGGTCATTGCTCTCCAAGATCTGGTCGTCTCTTTTTCAGGGACCCTAAGTGGTAGGTGTGATTGCGCGAATTTTGTATCTAGTCTTGAATCCTATCGGACTGAAGACTCCGATTCAATCGATCAGATTTTGCTAGGATTCGCGACGCTTTGAGAACCTTATTTGACTGATTTCGTCACAACAGCTCAAGGGTTGCATTTGTTTTTCATTCAGCAGGATTATTTGTTGAGGACCGTTGATTCTCTGGCTGCCCAAGATTACTCGTCGTTTCTCCACAGCTTTGGTTTTTCATTACTGAACCCTGACATTCAATCAGTCGTTGTCTCTCGCCTCATGCATCTTAGCTATCAATTCTCTGGATTCGTTCAGAAGCGCCTTTTCTCGCCAGCGATTTACTCGTCCGTCTCGAAGTAAGATAAAGATCTCATGCCACCGAAGGGAGACCAGCAACAAGGCCCGCCTTTTCGCCGCAGTGAAAACATTCTGAGCACCGTCAAGGGCAACGAACCTCCCCCTCGCTAGTCTCCTGATTCGCCCGGGATAATAAGCCACGGGTCGGTTGTGACGCAGGAAAATTTCGTAATCTACGAACTTGCGTAATGTTAGTTGCCACTTGGCTCCGTAGAGGTATTCCGCGAGACCATGGCCTTCCGCAAAGTAATCCATGTTTGACTTCCATCCAATCTGTGAAACTAACTCCTTGGGAACTAGCAAGTGGGAGTGATTTTGCCAAGGCGTGCCCGAAAAGTTCCAGGGGAGTCGAATATCGGGACCTTCATCAGTGAACAGATAGAAATCTATAAGGATTGATTCTCCGTCGATGATTTGGGAAACCTGCAGGATCCAATCCGAAGCTAAAGTAAAAGAAATCGATCTATCCGCCAAGAGAGCTCTTACGAGGGGTTCCTTCTCTGCCTGGGGTACAGCAAAGTCCACGTCGTCGTCCGACTCTATGACACGCCCATCTCTGATGACCCCCAGGACAGTTCCAAAAAAAGGAACTCCTCCGAGAGTGTGAACAAGCTCCGCCCAATACGCCAATGCCTGTCCTCGAGAACCCCGTGAGCTCATCTCCTTCACCTTAAATCCAACCCGTCAATAGCCCTGTTGTCGAGGAATCAAGGAGAGTCTCATGTCTCCCACCAATACGCATCGAATCTTCTGTTCGATTCAGCTGGAACTCAGAAGAGCGCCAGTGATATTCCTCTACTTTCCCGGACTCGCCTCCTCCTGTGCAATTTAGAGACGAACAGAGTTGCATAAAAAAATCCCGCACAACGGACATCAGACCTCCTCGGGCTTGAATGGTCTCGAAATCTCCTCTGCTGAGCGTTTCCAAGACTTTTCCCAATGGGGCATCTCGAAAAGGCCGGGAAATGTACTTCCACAGATGCTCATGAACGGCCTATTGGCAGCTGTTTGGAAAGCGCTGCTGTTTACCTCGGTTATTGAATCTGAACTCACGGACAAAGAGTTCGCAACTGCAATTCCAAATTCGTACCATGACGCGGTTCCTGACGAGACTCCGTGCAAAATTCTATTAGATCTATTTCCCGTGGAGGCTTGAACTATGAACTCAGCGAGATCCCTAGCGTTCGTTGGCGATCCAATTTGATCCCCGACGATCGACAGCCTGTCACCGGCGCGAAGCCTTGTCGCAATTGTCCTTGGGAAGCAATTTCCATAGCGACCGTAAAGCCAGGCAGTGCGAATAATTTGGGTATTTTCAAATTGCAGCGCGGCGTTCTCCCCATCCCGCTTGCTTTTTCCGTAGACGGAAATTGGGTCAGGAGTATCCGTAGGCGAATATGGGACAGACGAATCGCCACGAAATACATAGTCAGTGGAAATCTGGATGAAACGAGCGTCGACCCGATGCGAAGCGCTGGCAAGTATTTTTGGCAGAGTGGCATTTGCATAATATGCTTCTTCTTGCTCAGATTCAGCCTTATCGACGTTTGTATATGCCGCTGCGTTTATGACTACGTCGACGTTTTCAAGTTTGAAAGCTAAGTCACTACTTGAAGTTGCTAAATCTAAGTTATTTCGGTGGAAACCCAAAACGGTTTCACCTCGGAGCTCCAGCAGTTGGATGAGGTCAGTCCCAAGCATCCCTCTGGAACCGATGATCGCCCATCTCATGCTTCTAACTGTAGTGTTGTATTCGAGAAAACAGGAGCAATAATTGCCATTTAGAAAAACAGAAATATTAGGGGTCAAACTTTTCGACCCGAGTGTTTTTGAGGACGAACGAGGTTTTTTCTACGAGTCCTTTAAGTCCTCGGGGGTCACGAGTGAGTTTGGGGCCTTCGCAGTTGAGCAAGTGAACAATTCCATGTCTAGGAGAGGGGTCATTCGAGGAATTCACTTCAAACGGAGTCCTCGCGGTCAGGCAAAATTCGTGTCTGTGCAGTCCGGTTCAATTTACGACGTGGCGATTGACCTCAGAAAGTCCTCTCCCACTTTTGGAAAATCGAAAGGATTCTTGTTAAGCGCACTGAATAATCAAAGCCTGCTCCTCAGCAAAGGCATCGGTCACGCTTTTTTAGCACTCGAGGACGGCTCGCGAGTCAACTACTTGTGTGATAGCCATTACGAGCCTGAGATGGAATTTGCCATAAACCCAAAAACAGCAGGGATTAATTGGGATGAGATATCGCTTCGTCACGGAATAACTGAATTCTATTTGAGCGAAAAAGATAAAGCCGCTCCCCACTTTGACGACTCCAGGCATTTATGGTTTGACTAATTTTTTTACTCAAAGGTTCTGCCGCCCTTAGGGGTGCTCAATCCCAACTTCGATATTCCTGGAGCCTCAAGTTGACCGGACTCCGCCAGCGCAACATAGTGACGAACCACATCGACCAGCCCCTCTTCGAAGCTGACCGAACTCGGCTTCCATCCAAGCTCGGAACTGGTGCGACTGGTATCGAGGGCGTACCGCGCGTCATGACCAGGGCGGTCTGGGATAAAGTCAATAAAATCAGGGGCTAGTCCCATGATTCTTAGAACCGATTGGGCCACCTCGAGGTTAGATCTTTCTCCATCAGCCCCAAGTAGATAAGTCTGTCCTATTTGCCCGTGCTCCAAAACAGCCCAAATGCCGTCGGAATGGTCATCGACATGTATCCAGTCTCGGATGTTTAGGCCGTTACCGTAAATTTTGGGCCTGACTCCGTTGGCGGCTAGCAAAATGGTTCTTGGGATGAACTTTTCTTCATGCTGAAATGGCCCGTAGTTATTGGAGCAATTGGAAATAGTGGCCTGCAGATCAAAAGACCTGACCCAAGCTCTTACCATCATATCCGAAGCGGCTTTCGTTGCAGAATAGGGCGAGGACGGATTGTAGGCCGTCTCCGTCGTGAACTTCTCTTTACCGTCGATTGGAAGATCGCCGAAAACTTCATCTGTAGAAACGTGATGGACCCTCGTCGAATGCTTGACGCAAGACTGAATGATTTCAAAAGTACCAATGATGTTTGTTTCGAGAAACGGCCGCGGGTTGTCAAGAGAATTGTCATTATGGCTCTCTGCGGCAAAGTGCACCACTAGGTCTACCGAGGAAACCAGCCTGTCAACTAGCCGAGAATCCCGTATATCCCCCTTTACAAACTCAATCTCTTGGTCCAGCCCAGAAAGGTTTGAGATTCTGCCAGCGTAGGTCAAGGAATCCAACACGATAAGTTCAGACTCCGGTCTGGTTAACCTGGTTCGTCTCACAAAGTTTGATCCTATAAAGCCTGCTCCACCGGTGACTAAGATTCGCAATTTTCATCCTTTTGAAATTTTCTATAGGCTAGCATTCATAAAGCCCAAAGAGACCTGGGCACCTAAGAAACTGGAGGCTTTCTTGAAAGGCATTATCCTTGCCGGCGGATCGGGAACAAGACTGCACCCACTAACCCTTGCGGTCTCGAAGCAACTACTCCCTGTTTACGACAAGCCCATGATTTTCTACCCCCTGACAACTCTAATTCTTGCTGGAATAAGTGAGATTCTGGTGATAACGACGCCTCACGATCAGCCTGCCTTCAAGAGGCTCCTAGGAGACGGGGCTCAGTGGGGTCTCGAATTCAGTTATGCAGCTCAAAAAGAACCCGCGGGACTCGCGGAGGCGCTCATTATTGGAGAAGACTTCATAGATGGCGATACCGTAGCGCTTATCCTGGGTGACAATTTATTCTATGGGGAAGGCCTCGGTCGGAGCCTACGAAGGTTCAAGGACATAAAGGGGGCGCAAATCTTTGCAACCTCAGTTGCTTGGCCATCCTCATACGGGGTGGTAGAATTCAACCAGCAAGGGGTTGCAATTTCTCTGGAGGAGAAGCCAGTCGCCCCGAAAAGCCAGTTCGCAATCCCTGGCCTATATTTTTATGATCACCGCGCGCCATCGTTTGCAAAATCTCTAACACCTTCCAGTCGAGGCGAGCTTGAGATTACTGATTTAAATCAGATTTATCTGTCCCTCGGTGAACTAAAAGTAGAAGAGTTTGGTCGCTCCGTTGTCTGGATGGACATGGGCACATTCCAGGACCTTGCAGAGGCGTCAGATTTCGTCAGAGTTGTAGAGCGAAGGCTCGGGGTTAGCGTGGGTCAGCCCAAACCATTCGATCACCAGGAGCCTTAGGATCATAGGCCGAGACACTGTCTAGTAGGCTCCATGTTAGGATCCCTGGGTCTGGAAGACTTCTTCAAACATCTGCATATTAGGGCGTGGAGGTATTGCTTCATCAACAGGTTATGCTGCTTTGATTTTGTCTCACTTGCTAGACCTTCCAGAAATTTGACTCGATTCTATAGTCGTCCATAAGGCTCGCCTGCAAGCTGGACGAGGACAGGACAAGTGCTTGCGATCCGGGTTCTAGGGACAGAATCGAGTTAGCATAACCGCCGGGAACAAAAAAAGCATCCACACTCGCGGAGTCGAGTTCCGCCGCAACGGGCTCCTCCAGAGGATCAGGGTTTGCCCAATCTTTGACACGAACTGCGCCAAAGCGAATCCTGCCAGTAATGGTTATAAAAATCTTAGATTCAAACTCATGGCCGTCCCACCCCCTAAATGGCTGTGCTAATGAATTTTCGATAACGTAAAGCCTCTTAAGCCCTGAAAGATCGAGATGGTTGTTGTAAGAAAGCGAGCCGCGCAAATCGTAGTGGTTGAAGCCCTTGAGAATTTTCGGTTTTAGATTCATATTTATCCCCCGAAGTTTTCGTAGTAGTTGGTAGCAATAGAACTGAGCCTGCTTGGGTTATATCTAAACTCAATAACCTTGTAATTCTTTGACCGCGCGCGGTCGGAGTCAAAGTTCGACTCTAGAACGGAGATCACAGCGGCATTTATTGACTCAATATCATTTGGCTCAACCAGAAACCCGGTTTCGCCGTCAATAATCCATTCGTCTGCACAAGAAGTGCAGGTCTGGATTGGGATGGCGCCCATTGCCATTGCTTCTAGCATCGAAGTCGAAATGCCGTCAGACAATGAATGGCCTACGTAAATAAGTGAGGTTCGGAATAGATTAAGGACCTGCGCATGACTCAATGCGCCCTTGTTATGGGTCGTAATTTTCAAGCCTGTTTCACGTTCTACCCTTCTGGCTGCTGCCAGAACTGGCTTGTTGCAACTGTAAAAAACCAGCTCCATTCCTTCAAGCTGCGTGCTTATCTCTGCCAAAGCCTCAAGGACAACAATCGCTTTCCCCCAATGGTTCTCATAGCCCTTGATAGTTATCTTGTTTCTAGCCTCCTCGGGCATCAAGTTTGGCGCTAGGCCACCGGCTACTGGCATAAGGGGTAATTTCTGGAAACCGCTTGCAAGTTCGGCAGCCAAGTCATAATCTCTTGAGCATTCCGCACTGAAGCCGTCAGCGATTTCTAGAAGTGCCTTGAGTTTCTCTTTATGGCCTGGGTACTTTGAAAACCAGACTATTTCGCTGCCATAGTTAGTGACTAGCAATTTAGGTCGAACTCTCCGCAGAAGCTGATAGGCCCTTCTTGTCGCGTACCCGGCGTTTTGCAGTTCGTGCACATGAACAATGTCAGGTTGGTATTTGTGAATTCTCCACGCGATGTATGAGCCCCTGACCCAATCTGAAAATATTCGGTCTGCTGCCCACATAAACAAGGAAAAGTATCTTGAAAACCACATCATAGACACTCGAGAGGAGTTTTTTACTCGCTGCAATATGCCTGTTTGAATCCTCCTATGAGGCGAAGAGGACACAACCTCGAAGTTAATGTCGCTTGAGTCAAACTGGGCCAACCAACGCGACAAGTGGATACTGTCGGCCATACCAACAGGAAGTACTTTCATGATTTTCCACCCACACGTTCAAGGGTCAATGATTCGAAAGAGGGCCTCCCCAAAGCACTTTTGGAGAGCCGATTAGTTGAAGCCGAATTAGGAGCAAGAAACCGTATACCGGTAATAACTAGATCAGGCATGAGTTCCTTGTCTTGAATGAATCAGGGGCCGCTTAGTCTCAGAATCCTTTGCCCCAGCCAGGCGTTCTTCTCCGGCACAGCCTACCAATGTAGATAGACAGAAAAAAGAATAGTCAGGTGGCTCTGACCTTCCTCTAGCATTTAGCCACGTTCAAACCCCCAAGGAAACTTAGTACGCCACTTATTCACGACCAATGCAGAGTTCGAGCTGTGCGCCGGCTTGGCAATACCAAAATGGTTTCTGTTCACGGGAACGGTCGCATGTATTTTCGTGCTGGAGTAAAGAAAACAGTCGGTATCGAAAAGATCGTCTCGACTGTTGGCAACCTTGTGTCTTCGGTATTGAGCTCCCCAAAAGACCCAAGCTACTGAGAGTGGTTGTGACCAATTCGAAAGCTCACAAGTAGCGAGTGAAAATCTTATGAAAATCAAGCACTGGCCCTAGAAGAGACTTAATTGAAGGCAGTCAAGGGCATTGCAGACCAGAGAAATTGCAAAGAGCTTTCCTGAGAGCTAGCTAGCTGTTGCATTCACTTAGTGCCGAGTCCTTGGGCGAATTTTCGTCGAAAGCCTCAGTGCTTTCAAACGGCCGTTCGTCTTGAACTTTTTCATTGGAACAAACTGTTATTTGTTTTATCAAACCTGGTCCATCTTTTTGGTTCAAAAAAGGTGGGCCGATTGTCTTTAAGTGGACCTTAGGCCCTGTTAATAAGCCCTTTTTGACTCCGTCCGCGGGTGGCAATACTGGTTCGTAGCCATGGGCAGTAATAACTCCCGCTGCTAACCCAACCGGCAGCCCATGCCGCGAACTGTGTGAATCAGGTCATTGCCAAGCTTTTGTCTTAGGTAGCGGATGTAGACATCGACTACATTGCTTGCTGGATCATGGCCTAAGCCCTAAACCCTTGAGAGTAACTGCTCTCTAGAAATAACTTGCCGTGGGCGACAAAGAAAAAACTCCAGAATCGTGAACTCTCTTGCCGTGAGGTCAAGCTCAATGCCTGCGACTGTGACCCTGCGGCTATCACCCTGCGAGTTAGTAGATCTAGCGACACCCCGCCGTGAACAAGTATTGATTCAGCCTGTGCTTCATTGGGAGATCTAATGCGGCGCTTGTTGCTTGTTCAGACAGCAAGACAGCTGCCGCTGGATTACTTGCGACCGTTGTTTACGTTGGCAAAGCAGCTTGGTTAGCTGCAGTGTGGGCAGTGAATGTTGTTACTTCACGGTTTTGGCTAACTGCCCCTTCACCCGGAAGAGCATTGGTTGAAGTAACTGTGGCTGGCTGGGTCGTTGTCACAGCTGCAGTCGCAGAAGAAATACCGAAGGCGCTGTTTACGGTGTCGCCAACGAATGCACCGAAGCTTGGCACCGCGATTGAAAGAGCGATGGCCGGCGAACCAACTGCAATGGGTGCAGATCCGAACTTGGAAAAGAATCCAGATTTGCGGTTATTAAATTCGTATGGTGCCTGTGATGGATTCGGCGCCTTTGATTCGTTTTCTTGCTTGGACACTTCAAACTCCTTTTGTTAGCTCAGAAACCACCACCAGAACCTGAAAATTCAATTAGGCCCGTGTTAGAAAGTTCTCATTTGTTGAGAGAGGGTGTTTGTAGAAAAGTAACCGTTCGTAACAAGGAAACGATGCGCCGGTGATTCTGTTGTGATTGAGATACCCAAGCAAGCATCCCTAGCTGTCAGGTTGAGTTGAGGTCTCACTCATGTGCGCCTCCTCCTCATTCTTGATGAGGCCGACGAACCGGATGGTTCCTGTGCAAGCCGCACGGCAATGAGGAGCGGACCTCGAATTATGCTCCAGTGCCCAAGGAGTTCAATCTTCTACTTGGAAACTTGTGTTGCAGAAATGGCCATGACAGGACGACAGCATGCTACTTACCGGTATTTATGGAATATGCCGTTCGTGTTATAAATAGAGCAGATTCCAGCGACCGGTTCGAGTCAATCTCCCGATACGCGGATCGCCCGTAGCATCACCTCCTACGTCGTGTCGTCACGCGCCGTTATCGTTGAGTCAAGCTTTGAGGATAACTAGCGCACGCCCGAGAGTGTGGAGGAGACGACGCCCACCATGACCTACAAGCAGAGAACTGCAGCACATCGAACCGGACGCCGCGCACCGAAGGTGGTGGCGTGTTAGTGGCTCTCAAGAAGTCGGACCTCTATAGCTCATGCCAAAGGCTCGCTCAGTCATCAGCAGGTACTGGAGCTATTTGCTAAATCAAAGATTTATGTTGGTTTATCTGAAAGCGATGGCATCAGCACCTCAATGCTTGAAGCCATGGCTATGGGTGCTATTCCTGTTCAA
>Ga0307934_1001166_pt1 | contig 16898 bp, 21 predicted proteins | sample OrgLakmetageno90_FD_201838 | JGI IMG/M metagenome (GOLD analysis project Ga0307934, IMG submission 201838) | Saline water microbial communities from Organic Lake, Antarctica - #90 | ecosystem: Environmental > Aquatic > Non-marine Saline and Alkaline > Saline | place: Antarctica: Organic Lake... | reverse complement strand
ACTCTCCACCTCCGGATGGAGATACTCAATGCCTCTGTCACCACGGACTATTGCCGCCCGAATCTCTGTAGAAGACGCGGGATGCTCGCCCAAAACTCTCTCCAGCCGGTAACCTGACCTATCTTGAAGTTCCACACCATCTCTCGACAACACGATGAAACTAGCAAGCTCTGCGATCAGATCCGGCTCCCTCCAACGGTCCAGCGCAGCCCACTGATCCCCTCCCATGATCCAAAACCACTGATTTCCAGGATATCGCTGAACCAACGTCTCTAGCGTCCGGTAAGAGTATGAGGGTGGTTGTAACTCTAATTCCAAGGTCTCAATCTTCGCCCACGGAATCGTTCTTACCACAACCTTGAGCCACTCCACACGAGCCGTTGCTGAAGCTGGTGGCTCACCCTCCTTGTGTGGGGATACGCGACAAGGAAGAAACCAAACTTCATCTAAAAGTGCGGCCTCTTTCGCCAGCCCAGCTAGGTGGACATGCCCGTCATGCACCGGATCAAACGAACCGCCAAAAATACCGATTCTTTTTCCCTCGGCTAGTTGACCCGACTCCATTCCTTCTTCATCGCACATGAGTAAATTCAATCAGTCGTTTTGGGTATCGTCATCAAGAATTTAGTCTCTCGGCCAGGGGTGGATGAAACCTGAATAGTTCCATCGTGCGCTTCAATCGCCCGTTTAACTATAGATAACCCTAAGCCCGTCCCCTTAACCTCCATCTGTGAATGGTGCTTCTCCACTCGATAAAACCTCCGGAAAATATGAGGCAAGTCCGAGCTAGGTATACCTAAACCATTATCACTCACCCATATACGTATTTTATTACTAATTTCCTCTGACCCAACTTGAATCCGCAAATCTTTATATGGATTCTGCTTTAAGGCGTTCTCCACCAAGTTGAACAGCACTTGCGTCCAATAAAAGCGATCACCGTGAATGGTGAAATTCTCGTCATGTAACATCACCTCAACTGTCGCTTTTTGATTAGAGATAACCGATTCCAAGCGCTCTAAAACGTCGTTCACACAGGATCTTACACGAAACGGTTCAATCTTGATTGCGGAAGCCTCCCCGGACTCCAACTTCGAAATCACAAGCATATCCTCCACAATGTGAGAGATCCTTTCGGTATGCTTTTTCATGACACTGAGAAACCTTCGAGCTAACTCAGCCTCCTCAAGCATTCCGTCATCGAGTAAGTTCTCAAGATAGCCGCTAATGATCGCCAAAGGTGTCCGCAATTCATGGGAAGCATTTGCAACAAAATCCTTACGAATCTGATCAAGTTGGTGCTCGGAGGTGACATCCCGAATGATGACTCGAGTCTTGGGTGCGCTATCTGATCCATGAGCTAGCTTTGCCGCATCAATCACCCAAGCATTATTGCCACGCGTCTCTAGATCCCCCAACGGAGAGGTCTGCTGCGGAAGAACGACTCGCTCCTGAACCGGTTCACCGGTCTTCAAGCATTGCAGCAAAGCCTCAGCTAACCGGGGATCGAGAAATGCCTCGCGAACAGGCCGGCCAGTTAAGAGCCGGCCGCGGAAGAGCTCCCGTGCTTTTGCGTTGGCAAAACGGATATTCGCAGCCTCATCCACGATGATGAAAGCATCACCGAGCGCATCAAGCAGATGCTCATGCTGATCTTGGTTACTTTTAAGATCTTGTTCGAAGCGCTGTCTCGTCGCGCTGAGCTGGACATCATGATTTCGCCGCGAAATACGTAATCTGTAAGTCTGAATTGCGAGACCTATTACTGCGCAAATGGCAATGGCGATGGCAGCGCTGTCTATCATGAGTCGCGGGAGGCTACTTGATAGCCTATTCCACGGACAGTCTCAATTAACGCCCCATGATCACCAAGCTTTTGCCGCAGACGCTTCATATGTGTGTCCAAGGTCCGGCTGTGAACCTCATCACTGTAACCCCAGATCGTCCGTAGAAGATCATTTCTGTCCTGAGGCTTGCCAGAGCGCTCGCATAGGAAAAGCAAAAGCTTAAATTCTGTGGAAGTGAGATCCAATGGCTCATTATCTAGGTAGAACTTGACGGAATTCTTGTTAAACCGAAACGGGCCAAATTCATATTCCACCACCCCGGGCGGCGCGTCAGTACGCTTGAGAATTGCGTTTACTCGCAGCACCAGCTCCTTCGGGCTGAAAGGCTTGGTCAAGTAATCATCCGCACCTGCCTCAAGTCCTTGGATGCGATCCTCGGTTTGAGCTCGCGCCGTCAACATAATCACCGGAATGTTTGAGGTCCTCGCATCTCGCCTAACTTCCCGAAACACGGAATATCCATCTCGACCGGGCAACATCAGATCAAGCACGATTAGATCCGGCCGCTCACGGATTGCGACTTCCACCCCGGCAATACCGTCGTGCGCCTTAATCACTTCATAACCCGCTCTTTCTAGGTTAAACCTAATAAGATCAGCGATATCGACCTCGTCTTCGACTACTAGAACTCTGTGCATTTGCTTTAAAACTTGTTCTCGGGGTTTCGTATCAGGAACAGACGTATTGTGACAATTTAGTCACATCATCCCAACTTCCCATTCGATCGGCGCTGATTCATACCATGGCAGACGTTGCACTCGATTAATCGACCTCCGTGGTCATTAAGAAACACATGCCCACACAGCCGGCACTCGGTTCTAGATCTCCGGAGACGCCGTTCATCGCTCCAATGCGATAGCCGCGAGATCAGCGTAAAAGCTCCGACTAACACAAAAGAAAGTGCAATCAGGCTAAGGACAAATTCATTTAGGGTCAGTTCCATCAACAGCTTTGTTCAAAAATTCGATTCTCAAGCCCATCCATCGGGATTCCTTTTCAGATTTTTCAAATCGCAAGCTCTCCAACCAGTCGATCGTCGATTTCAAGCTCACTTCATCACCCCCGCTCAGCGACAGGCATTGAGCGACCGAGCCATTGGATCTCAAATTTATCACAAACCTCCAGGAAGCTGAGGCAACTCGCTCCTCCAACGGCATCTGGAAATCTGGGAGCTGATCCGGCAGCCATTCCACCGCCTCATCACTGTAGGGAATTAAAACGGGCATCAGCGCAATGTCCGCTGCTTCGAGTGATTTCTCAGACGGAGGTAAAACATTGCTCTTACGCGATGGAAAATACCTCACACCCTTCGTGGAAACACCATCCTGAATGCCTACGTCGGGAGCACTCATACCCTTCAAGGAGATTGAATATTCATTCCACGCTGCCAAGCCTTCAAGATTATCAGAGCCGATCAAATCTAAGGACTCACGTAAGCCTGCAATCTCAAGCCTACCTGGGAACGGCCCCTCTTCTTCAGCTTTCATCAGCCAGAGCCGCCCCATTTCCTGATCTGGAAAGAATAAAACTGAAGCAGCTTGAGTTGAAGAAACTTCAGGTGAAGTAAAGCGCACTGTGAACAGGCTACCGAACACAAGGAACACCAGAGCGATCACCACCACAGCAACGATCTTGCCCAATGGATGAGAGTCCGGGGTCTTCCAGTCAAAGATTAGGTTCCCCTTATTCATCAGGCTGATAATCTTCTTTCATCAAGGTTTCTGACTCGCCGACCAATGCCAGTTTAAACCCGGAAAGCAAAATCATTTCAACCAGCTCCCGTTGTGTGTTCGCTGAAGAACCAACATCCGTTTTGAGCAATACGATGGAGCGAGACATCGCTTCACCCTCCTTAAGATCCTCAAGATGCTGGCTTAACTCTGACATGCTAACAGCTCTCCTTCCCAAGTAGATTTGGGGATCGTTCACCCCAGAAGTCAAAGTCACCACCACCGTATCCGAGTAGCGCTGCATTTGAAATTGAGAAACCGGTAACTCCACTGAAATGCCACTCTGAGTCAGAAACATGGGTCCGAGCATGAGCAGCATCGTCACGGTCATGAACAGGTCAAAAAGCGGTAAGGCGTGGAGAAAGCCAGGCCGCTCTTTCAAAGTCGTTTCGAGCTTCACTCAGCATCCTTCGTGTTAAGTTTTTTCTTCATCATGCCACGCCCTCGCGAGTTTGCGGTTTCACCACGAAACGGCGCGAATTCCTGCTCTTCACGCGCATCGGCAATCATATGGACAACTTCGATTCCAGCACGTTCGATGCGTGAAACCAGCCGTTTGGAACGACCCACAAAATAAAGATAGAAGACATACATCGGGACCGCCACAGTCAAGCCGATCACGGAGGTAATCAGAGCCGTAAGCACGCCGGCAGAGAGCTCCGTTTGAGTTGCGGGTCCTCCCTGTTCATTGAGGCGCTGGAAGGCATCGATCATTCCAAGCATAGTGCCCAACATACCAATTAGTGGTGCCACCAAGGCAACTGCGAGAATCGCACGAATATTTTTTTCAATACGCGGCACTTCCAACTGTCCGGCCTCACGAACCACGTCACCCAAATCTCTGCGCTCGAGATAGTATCTGAGGATTGCCGCGTGTGTGACGCGCCCAACAGGACCCGGTGCTCTCGCTGCCTCATGCAAAGCCTCGGCAAACGCCCGCCGGTTAATATGCAAACTCAAGCCTACGAGCACTGAGCTGACATTGACCCTAGCCCGATGAAAGAAAAACAATCTCTCAACAATAAAAATTGAACCAAAGAAACCCAAGGCGAGTAGCGCCCAAACGAGCGGTCCACCTTTCTCGACCAACCCAGATACCTCCCACAAAGCGAAAATCATTGTCCAAGGAAGCTAGATGGTGAACCCACGGTCTAGCAATATCGAAAAACGGTTGATTCGGTTTCCAACTATTATTGATTTGGCATCTGATGTAGGTAATCACACAGGACTGCCACTCTTTTGCCTACTTCGAGGGTTTCGAGTAAACGCTGCCGCAGGTCTACGTCCTGCACCAACTGCTGAGTAATCAAATCCGCCATCAGGCCGGCTTCATCCGCCTGATCCATCATCGCCATCACTCCAGCTCTGATCTCATCAGGGAGATTCACAAGGCTATCTTCAACCGCACCTTTCAAAGTTCGAATCGCCGCCTGATCTTGATCCGGCTCCAGACGCTCACAGGTAATCGGCTCAATCAAGGCGCAAGGAAACACCTCACCATCAATCCATTCCGTGAACTTCACACGTATCACCCCGTGAAGGAGCAACTCTGAAGTCCCATCTTCCCGCTCCCGGGAAGCACGTATCAGACCGGCTGTACCGACAGGGGAAATCGTCGATTCACCATCGCCATCTCCCTGCTTTGTCTCCCTACCAACTGCAAAAACGCAATCACCTTCAAGCGCCTGCTTTAGCATCTCTTTGTAGCGATTTTCGAAAATATAAAGCGGCAACCCACCATGGGGAAAAAGCGTGCAGTCTGGGAGCAGCATCACCCCACATTTCTTTGGAAGATTCAATCCGGTCATCGCCATAAGCATGGCACTCGAAACACCCAATCGCAACCACCAAGCAACGAACGAACTCTGATTGCCCTGAGAGGTCTAGATCCCTTAAATCGTGGCGTGCACCTATTCCGGAAAATAACTTCGCTTACCTCCACCTTGAAAATAATTGGAATTCTGGGAACCGGAGTTCTCTGCGCATGTCAGCCTCTCCAATACTCTGAACCTCTTCGCCTCTCCAAGAAGGCTTCAGTAGTCAAAGAAGCCACCCTTCCAGCTGCTAAGGAAAATAGCTCTCCTGAGATCACGCCTCGCGTGGTAAACATAACCCTATCAGGCATACGTTTCGAGGGTGTGACTTTTGACACCAGAACGCACCAGCTTCGTATCATCGATCAAGCGGGCGGCCCAAATAGTGAATACCCGAACGCCCGCTCCGTCGCTTCTCAAACAGGTGCTATTGTCGCAACCAATGGTGGCTTCTTCACGCCCGAAGGAGCCCCTCTGGGAAGTGTCATCGCCGCCGGAAAACGATCAGGCAACTGGAATTCCAAATCATCTCTTGGAAGTGGTATTTACCGTATCAACGCACAAGGCCGTGCCTCCATCTCAAGACGAACTTCATTTTCCAACATCGCTTCTTCTATAGAACTACTCCAAGCCGGACCACTTTTGATCGAAAACTATGGGCCAATCGGTGGCCTGTCTCCCGATAGATCCGCCGCACGAACCATTCTTCTGAATGATGGTAAAGATTATTGGTGGATTGGTATTACGTCACCCTGCTCCCTCGCCAGCCTCGGTAACACGCTCTCGCAAGCATCGCCTACCGAATGGCGAATTGCCAACGCTCTGAATCTCGACGGAGGCCGCTCTACGGAACTCTACATTTCTCCAGAACTACGGGGCGGCCCGATCGAACGCCGCGGATTCTTTAATCGACCAGTCAGAAATTTTCTCATTCTTAAAACCAAGTCGTCCCCCTGAAATTTTACGAACACGAAGCGGGTCCTCTTTGCTTCCACACAAATCACCTTAATTATACAGGAGCGCCTTTTGAGCTAAATCTAAGCCTGAATCGAATAAAGCCAGATCGCGATTTACCAATCTCCACCCTTGCTCATCAGGAGGTTTTCTCGCAAAACTCCGCGAGATGAAAATACTTGTTGTCGGCAAAGGTGGTCGCGAGCACGCGTTGCTCCACACCCTCTCCCTCTCTCCCAAGCAGCCCGAGCTCTTTTCCTTTCCCGGTAGCGATGCAATTTTCCAGATTGCTAAACCCACCACAGCCACGGATCTACCCACACTGATCGCTTGGATGAAAGAGAACTCCATCGATCTCTGCATCGCTGGAGAAGAATCCTACCTCGTGACAGGTGAGGGCCTCGCCAACCTCTGCGAGGAAAATAATATCCCGTGCTGGGGACCCCAAAAGCAATCCGCGCAGTTGGAAGCGAGTAAGGAATTTGCAAAAGATTTTCTCCTGCGCAATCAGATCCCCACCGGCGCCGCTACAGTTTGCGAATCGCTCGATTCCGCTGTCGAAGCTATCGCGGGAGTCTACCCGACTGTCCTCAAGTTCGACGGACTCGCCGCCGGCAAGGGAGTTGCCGTCTGCCCGGATGAGAAAACCGCCCTCGATTTCCTGAACGAGGTTTTTACCGAAAAACGCTTCGGGGCCGGTCGCTTGCTGGTCGAAGAATGTTTGGTCGGCCCAGAGGTCTCGATCTTCGCAGCCATCGTCGATGACGAATACCTCGTCCTCACACCTGCTCGTGACTATAAGCGCCTTGCCGACGAAGATGAAGGACCAAACACAGGGGGCATGGGAGCCGTAGCTTCGCGTAAACTCATTTCACAGGAACTACTCGATACTATTGACGAATCCATCGTCGCTCCGACCGTCGCCGCCCTCCGCTCCGAAAAGCTGCCCTACCGAGGTTTCCTCTACTTCGGCCTGATGCTCACTCCCGACGGCCCCAAAGTCATCGAATACAACTGTCGCTTCGGCGATCCTGAATGCCAGGCAGTCATGCCTCTGCTAAAAGGAGACCTGGCATCCTTCTGCTTCGAAGGGGCAAAAGGCATTCTCAACAAAGATCTCATCTCCTTTACGGACGACTGGTCAGTGTGCGTTATCCTAGCCTCTCATGGCTACCCGGAAGGTTCGCGCTCAGGCGATGTGATCCGCGGGCTCGACTCTGCGGAAGGTAAAGTCTTCCACTCCGGAACCAAGCAGATCGATGGTGAATGGCAAACCAACGGTGGCCGAGTGCTCGCCTGCGTAGCTCAAGACAAAGACCGGCTCACAGCAGTTAAGCGAGCACACTCGGTAGCAGATGGAATCGAATTCCCCGGATCTCAGCGCCGCACCGACATCGGTTTACTTCACTTCCCAAAAGCCAAATTGATCGCGCCAGAATCCATAAAGCTCACACTTGGCCCCGATGAAATTGCTGCAGGAATCGAAACACTTGCGGCGGCCATTCAGAAAGCGAATCCAGACACACCCATCGCACTCGTAGGCATTCGTTCACGTGGCGATGAAGTCGCCGAACGCGTGCTCACCTTCCTTTCAAGCGAGGATCGTGAAATGACCTTCGGCGTCTTGGATATCTCCTTGTATCGTGACGATTTCGAACACCTTCATGAAAACCCAAAACTACAAGGAAGCGATATCCCCTTCTCGATCGACGGAGCGCACATCATCCTAGTGGATGACGTTCTTTTCACCGGACGGACAATACGTGCAGCATTGGATGCACTCTCTGATTACGGACGCCCCGCGAAAGTCGAGCTTGCAGTGCTCATCGACCGCGGCCACCGAGAACTTCCCATTCACGCAACCTATACCGGAATCTCATTGGAAACCAACCGCCACGATCACGTTCATGTCTCTCTTGAGGGAACCGATGGAGAGGATTCCGTAAAGGTCGTCACTCCACCGAGTCCATGATTCCACAGAATAAAAAAACTCCTGAAGAGCTCGCAGCTCTGAGAAATGAGCTAGGAACCCAACAACACTTCGCAGAAAACGAACCGGCCCCACCAACACCTAATACTCCGAAAAAGCCCAAGCGAAGGAAGATTCATCCGCTCCGCAAAGAAGAACTACCTCTGGCTCCCGCCCAAGGAACACATCATAAAATCGAGCTCCCAAGCCATCGCAAATCCGCACAAAGCCTTGCTGAATCGAACAAGCGCGAGACGATCTCAGTCATGTCTAACCCAGCGGCTGATCCCGCTGCCTACCTGAAAAAACTCACCGCACACCCCATACTCCTCACACCAACGTATATTCTAGCCCTCTGCGCCGGTCTCGCCGCTTGGCAGCGGGCGCTTTACATCACACCTCTGAGCCTGATCATCATCTCAACACTTCTCACCATCTTCATCTTCGTAAAAAAGAAGCGCTCGCGTCATCATGCAGCTATCCTCACGATCATCATTATCATGACCCTCGTTTTCGGGGGGATCACCTACGCTCCACTTTTCTCTTATGCCTCGTAAAGACCTTCTGGATATCAGCTCACTTGACCGTGAGGAAATCGATCTGCTTTTAGATCAAGCGGTTCCTTTTAAAGAACTTTTCACCCGCTCAGTGAAAAAAGTTCCTGCACTCAAAGGTAAGTCGGTTTTGACTTTATTCTACGAGCCATCGACACGCACGCATTCTTCCTTCGAAGTCGCTGCCAAACGCCTGTCTGCTGATGTCACCAACTTCGACGTTAGGCACTCTTCAATCACCAAGGGCGAGTCCGTGCGCGAGACTGTCGAAACCCTGCAGGCGATGCGCACCGATTACATCATCGTGCGCCACTCGCACTCTGGCCTACCTGCCACGATTGCAGCACAAACTAACGCCTCAGTGATCAATGCTGGGGACGGCGCCCACGCTCATCCCACCCAGGCATTACTGGACGCCTTCACGATTAAAGAAAAGTTCCCAGATCCCACCGGTAAGAAGGTCCTCATTGTCGGTGACATCCTGCACTCGCGGGTCGCTCGATCAACTTCGACCATCCTCAAAAAACTGGGAGTCAAAGTCGCCTTCCTCGGCCCTGGCTCGCTCCTCCCCAAAAACGGCCCTCAAGGAATCGAACGCTTCACCAACTACGATGAAGCTCTAAAATGGAAGCCCGATATCATTTACCTCCTCCGCGTTCAGATGGAACGGCAAGACGCTCCATTTTTCCCTTCGATACGCGAGTATCATAAACTTTACGGAATCACGGATACTAGGCTGGATGAGATCAGCAAACGCGGACTCTATATCATGCACCCCGGCCCAGTGAACCGTGGTGTGGAACTCTGCGATGCCGTCATGGACTACGAACGCTCTCTCATCAACGACCAGGTCGAAAACGGCATCGCCGCTCGCATGGCAGTCCTCTACTACCTTAAGCCAAATAGCTAAGCTAATCGGTTACTGAGAAAAGCTAGTCTGGTTGACTCACAAACCGCTTAAAACGGTATGTCGTCCTCTTCAGCGAAATCGTCAGTCGGTGCGGCTGAGCCACCCTGCTTACTGCCGTCATTACTAGACGAGCCGTCATCGTCCCTAGAGCGCCCACCAGCACTTCCGCCCTTGCCGTCCGGAAGGAACTGGAGGTTATCAGCGACGACCTTGAGCTTGCTGCGTTTTTGACCGGTGGCTTTATCATCCCAGACATCCATCTGGAGACGGCCTTCAATGAAAACTCCGCGACCTTTGGTCAAATACTTTTGAGCGTTCTCCGCACTGGCTCCCCAAACGGTAACATCAACGAAAGTGGTATCGTCTTTCCAACCACCATTACCGTCTTGAACGCGGCGATTGACCGCGATTCCAAGGTCGGCGACCGCTGACCCTTTAGGCGTATGCCTAAGCTCGGGATCGCGAGTCAAGTTCCCCAATAACATCACTTTATTCAAATTTGCCATGGGGGAATATTGGTAGGTTCAGTCACAAGAAGCAAGAGCGACCTGATCTTGCGTGAAGGTTTCGTCCGAATCGCTTAAGCGACGCGATTGAATTGATTTAGGTAAACGGCGTCAACCAGAGCAAGCTTCTCTTGGATCTTGGTGATCACGTCAGGCTCACTGGTGATTGTGTAAGTCACGTAATGAGCACCGGCTATCTTGCGTGGGGTGTAGGCAAAGTCTTTGCGGCCCATGTTATTGACGCTCTCGACCTTGGCTCCAGCTGCTTCAATTTCTTTAGAAATAGTGGCTACCAGATCATCCATGCTGCCCTCTTGGCTCTTCGTTGTCAGGGCTATCAGACCTTCGTATTTGCGGCTCATCTTGTTTATCTTCGGTTGTTTGTTTTTTGGGCGCTTTGGCCCGTGGAGTATTAAAGCGGTTTGCTGCCAAGGAAACTCCTTGGGAGCGCGAAATCTGCACGGCATCCCGCGCGGTGGCAAGCATGTTTTCAAGCTCTTCATGCTCATCCGGTGCGAATTTCCCGAGCACGTGCCCGGTCATTTCACCAGGATCTGCTGCGCCTATTCCTAGCTTCAATCTCGAAAACCCGTCTCCACCGAGGTGTTCGATAATGGACTTGATACCATTGTGACCTCCCGCAGAACCTTTTTCCCTAAAACGAAGGTGACCGAGCGGCAAGGCAACATCATCGTAAACCACTAACAACCGCTCCAGATCCCACTTGAAAAAAGCCATCAATTGCCTCACTGAGCGGCCACTCAAGTTCATGAAAGTCTGGGGCTTCATCAAAAGAGTTCCGTCGCTTAACTTTGCAATATGCGCCTGAAACCGTGGCTCTGATTTGAAACTCACTCCATCTGCAGCAGCAATGCGATCAACGAGGTCGAAGCCAACGTTATGCCGCGTCCCTTCATATTGCCGACCAGGATTCCCAAGGCCAATGATGAGTGAAAGCTCCATGTGATGAGTTCAGCTGAATTGACCAGCACTCGCAAGCGAAGTTAGAAAAGAAAAAACGCCCGGAGAAGAATTCTCCGGGCGTTTGATGAAACAGTTTAGGGAAAGCTTATTCCGCAGACTTTGCTTCTTCTTCGGAAGAAGCTTCAGAGGATTCCTCTTCGCCCTTCTGGGAAGTAGCAGGAACTTCTGCTGAATCGTCCGCTTCGCCAGCAGCCGATTCCTCGGAGACCAAGGCTGCAGGTTTACCGATGTGAGCGATGACAGTGTCTTCGCCCTGAGTCGCGATGACACCTTCAGGAAGCTTCAGATCGGTGATGTGGAGTGAGTCTCCGTCATCAAGGTGAGAAATATCACTTTCGATCATATCAGGGAGATCCTTCGGGAAACAGGTGATCTCAATAGTATGAGCATACTGCTCCAAGATACCACCGTTCTTCACACCGACAGACTCGCCGATGAGGCTAACTGGAATGTTCGCGGTAATCTCAGTCTTCTCGTTAACCGCTAGGAAATCAACGTGCAGCGCCAATCCGGAAAGAGGATCGGTCTGGATGGTTTTGAGGAAAACCGAACGAATGCCTTCACCTTCAACATCAAGGTTGATCAAAATGCTGTCGGATGAACTTTTTGCAAGAAGGTCGGAAAATGTCTTTGCGTCGACTTTAAGGTTCTCTGTTTCGACACCGCGTCCGTAAACGACAGATGGTAACCAGCCTTCACGGCGCATTTGCTTAAGTTTGCCGGAACCGCTGCGAAGGCGCGGGGCTGCTTGGAGTGTTGTCTTCTTGGCCATTTGTGAAATTTGTTATGGTGGATCGTCAGTCGCCGCGAATGGTTTACCACTGCGCGGGGCAGGTTCTTTAGACAGCAAATCGTCTCTTGTCAAAAATTTGTTCAGCGTTTCTAATAAAAGGTCACCTTTTCTCGACCTTTAACGCCAATTGGGCAGAATCTTGCCTGTGCGTATCTTTATTGCTCCAGACAAATTTAAAGGTTCTTTGACCGGTAAACAAGCCGCCGAAGCGATCGCGAAAGGACTGAAAACAATCTTTCCAGATGCCCAATACCATTTACTCCCGCTTGCTGATGGCGGAGAGGGCTTATTGGATGCTTTTGAACAAACTGGATCGTGTGAGCACCATGAGGCTCTAGTAGGCGACGCCATGGACAGGGAAGTCACTGCCGCCTGGCTTATGATGACAGACGGAACCGAAAAAACGGCGATTATTGAATCATCTCAAGCAAATGGCCTGTGGCGGGTCAGCGAAGAGGAACGCAATCCCTCACGAGCAACCAGTTACGGTGTCGGCCAGCTGATTCGTGAAGCGATACAAAAGGGTGCGAAGAGCATTGTCATCGGCATCGGAGGTAGCGCGACGAACGACCTTGGGATCGGGATCGCGGCAGCACTTGGATGTAAATTTCTCAATGAAGCAGGAGAAAACTTGGAGCCCCTGCCAGCGAATTTTCAAGAAATCACACGTATCGACACCTCAGGCATGGTGAAATTACCACCCATTACCGTTGCTTGCGATGTCGCTAATCCCCTTTTAGGAACGCGCGGTGCAACACAGGTTTACGGTCCACAGAAGGGTATCGCACCCGAGGATTTGGCAGCAGCAGAGTCAGCGCACTCGCAGCTCGCCTCCGTTGTAAACGCGCATTTTAAAACAGATTTCACAGAATATCCCGGAGTTGGCGCAGCAGGTGGGATTGGCTACGGACTGATGACCTTTTGTGGAGCAACGCTGGAATCTGGCTTTGAATGCATCGCACATGCACTGCAAGCAGAGCAACATCTAGCCAAGGCGGACATGGTGTTCACGGCCGAGGGTTCGATCGATTCTCAAACACTAGAAGGTAAAACACCTTTCGGCGTTTCCCTACTGGCTCACAAGCATCGTATTCCAATCTACGCTTTGGCAGGAAAAATCGCGGATGAATCTCTACTGCAACAGCATTTCGACGGATTGACCTCCATCGTCAATTCACCGATGACCCTGGAATACGCGATCGAGCATGCGGCAGAGCTTCTGGAGCTCGCCGCAAGTCGATTGGCCCATACGATCAAAAATTCGCGCAGGTAAACACTTAGCGATCGTGGTGAAACCACAATATCACAATCAGAGTTAGACCAATCCCCCACAGCAGGTAGGAATTGAAAACAAAATACGGATAAACCATCAGTGCGAGACCGATCATGATTGGCTTGGTTCGTTCAAGTCGGCGTCCATAACGCCAAGCCCCCCACCCTATGGTCCCAAAAATAAAACCCGCGAGAATATTGTATGGGCTGAAATTGGACATATCGAACGCCGATGGTCCGAACATGGATTGGTCATATGCCATAAGCTGCTTTTGATACTCGATTCCCATACCGATTTAAATGGCTATTTTTGATTGAATCACTGGGAACAATGGCGCGAGAAACCTATCTTGCCGTTTTTAAGGAAAGAACCTACCATCGCCAAAATCCATGTCCCGCCTCTCTCTAAAGACTTTTATTCCCTGCTTAACTCTCGCTTTGATACCCATGAGTAGCGCCACTCCTGACCGCGTTATTACGGTAACCGAGCATATTCTTGGAACGAGCGATACCGGATTTGTAATTCAGCGCACAGAGGAAGATAACGTGGGGAGCTACTACCAGATCGAAGTAAAACACTATTTGGACACCTACGAGAAAGTGCCACGTAAAGATCACGAAGAATACGATTCCCCTCTGGCAAAGAAGGTTTCGAGCGTACTACTTTTAGCTCAACACCTTGATAGCGGAAAAGATTTGGCAGACTTTCCAATGAAAGTTCGCAAAACGGAAGAAGGGAATAAATCCACCACACTTGTCGATCTGATCAAGCACTACCCAGTGCATCCAATGAAGTGGCCGGAGGAAAAATTTTCCCGTCTATCTTCAGGTGCTTATATCGGTAACTTGAGTTTGATTTGGGGTGGCCGAGTCAAAGAACGTTTGGGATTTGATCGTAATGCCGATGTTGAGTGGGAGTTGCAGGCGGTGGTTGAAGATCAGAATTCACTATTTCTGAAAGTTTTGTCGGGGAAGCAACAATGTTGGCTCTGCATTCTTCCAGCAAAGACTCAACAAGTGAACGCTCACTTAGCCCTCGAGGATTTCTATTTGCTAGCAGCATCTTATGACGCCAAAGACCTCGCTTTAGCTGAAGCGAAACGCCTTTCTGAAACAGCAAAATCACATGAACTTTACGACTTTGAGTTTGAAGTCTGGTCGCCGACAAATAATGAAAACAACAATCGCTATCTAGTCGTCCGACCACTGACAGAAGCATCTTTAAGAAAGGGCTTCAGCAAACTTGAAGAGCTATTTAGAATAGATCTGAAAGTCGTATCCAGTAATCGCTTTGAGAAGCGTTTTTGGTGGGATTGATCGATCTTAGCTTTTTAATAAATAAAAAGACCAAACTCCTAGCTTTCAGAAATCATTCCGAAGCCGCAGCAACCTCAGATTTGTTCTGTTGCGCCTCAAGCGCGGACTCAGATTGGGTCTTCGCCCATTCGTCGAAGGATTTCTGCTCAACGACTTCCATACTGCCGATCATATTGGCATGCCCTTCACCGCAGAGTTGTGCGCAGATGACATAAGTTTCCATAGTTTTAACAGGAGTGAACCACATCGGAATCTCTCTCCCTGGAATCGCATCTTGTTGAATACGCATCGGCACGATCGCGTAGTTGTGAATCACGTCCTTGGTCCCGATGTTCAGGACTGCAGGGCGGTCCACAGGGAGTTGAAGGATGGGCGCGATGAAGTCATCGTGTGCGTTTGGGTCAGTGTAGTCTATGCCGAGATCGTTTGATCCAGAGATCAAGTCCGGATCAGTTCGTCCAAACTTTCCATCGAGCCCGGGATAGTGATAAGTCCAGCCAAACTGCCAACCCACCACGCGGACACGGACAGGATCCATTTCTTGGACCTTTTCCCACTCATCCACACGTTCAGCCCACAGAGGGAAGGCGAAACCAACGAGCAACACTGCCTCGATAATAATAACCGCAACCTCCATGTGACTGGAAAGGTGACTGCGCACACCGTTATAGGATGCCTTCGGATTACGCTTGTGCCAAAACCGGTAGATACAAAAGAAAAAGAATGTCGTCCAGCCGACGAACAATGCGATCATGAACCAATGGACAACGTCCAAAAGGTGATCGACTTGTCCTCCGTGTGCAGAGAAATTTTCTGGAAGGCCTAAGAGTTCAGATGGGCTCATAATGAAATATAAATCGTAAGAAGTAGAAATGTAATGTCTTCCGTATCACTGAGGAACGTAATCATCCCGAAGCTCCGGGTCTAAGTTCTCGCTTTCACGCTTGATCAAGCGACCCATAAAAAAGCCGACTCCCACAAGCACTGCGAGAATGACAATCAGTAGGAAGAAAATGGAATAACCTGCAGCATCACCACCGCCTTCGATCATCGAAACGCGGCAGGTTGAACAGGCGAGGAGATTGAGTGTGTACATTGGTGATTTAGAGATGAAGTTTGGATGCCTTGCGGAGGAAGTAGACGCCGTATATCGGAATTACAATGAGACCAGCTATACCGGTAACGCCAAGGCTAGTAGCCAGGGCGGATGGCTCAGGTGCCAAGACGAATGCCCATAGCGTGAGGAATGCACAAAGCAAGGTGCAGACAGTAATAAAAACGATATGGAAGCCGCGTAGTGACATTGGTTAGTAGAAGAATTTATCGAAGATCGGGCTGTATTTTGCGAGAAAGAGAATGGCGAACATCGAAGCACACAGTAGCAGCGCACTGAAGAAAATCCAATAAACAGCCTTTTTTTCATGATTTAAATGCATGAAAATGTAGGCAACTAAGGAAGCTTTTACCGTAGCAATGAAGAGGCCTAGAACGGCATCCCATTTATCAAAGCCATGCTTACCAACATCCAATGCCTCGACGGTGGCTACTAGCACCGTGACAACTGTGCCGACCAATAACGCACCGAAAACAGCGAGATAAACTTTCTTAGATTTCTGTATTTCTTGTGCGGTGGTTAGTTCTGAGGAATGTGCCATTGCTTGATATGATAGAATTTTGGGAAATATTGAGACGAGCCTATCGTTTTACATTAGGTAAAGGATAGGGAAGACAAAGATCCAGACGAGGTCGACAAAGTGCCAAAACAAGCCGCCCACTTCGACCCGATTGGCAAGCCATTCAGGGTTTTCGAGATACATTTTACGTCCGAAGAACAGGTAGTAGGCGAGAACCAAAGCACCACCGATTACGTGTAATCCGTGGAGTCCGGTCATGGTGAAGTAAATTGCGTAGTAAGTATTCCACGCAGGAGCAAATTTGGAGGCAAAACCAATTTCTTCACGTGGGACGGATAAGTGCGGGAAAGTCTCTTCTCCACGTGCCTCATAATTGGGCCCCATGAATTCTTCCTTCAAACTGTCCGTTGCAGAAAGAGAGATTTGATGGCGCTCCTCACCGAATTTTGCGAGGTCTTTCCAACCGATGCGGTAGAGTTCCTTGTGCGTTGGCTCGCGATTTGGCTCACCCTTCTCATCAAGACCGTATTCTTCTGTGAGACGCTTCGTGAGAGCCGCTACGCTCTCCTCGTGCCATGCCCACGCTTCACGAACAAACGGGTTATTCTGCATCA
>Ga0307934_1001164_pt1 | contig 16934 bp, 13 predicted proteins | sample OrgLakmetageno90_FD_201838 | JGI IMG/M metagenome (GOLD analysis project Ga0307934, IMG submission 201838) | Saline water microbial communities from Organic Lake, Antarctica - #90 | ecosystem: Environmental > Aquatic > Non-marine Saline and Alkaline > Saline | place: Antarctica: Organic Lake... | reverse complement strand
AGCATCTGTATCAAGTTTCTTGACATTATGTGCGATGTTTTTAGATTCACCATATTCGCCTAGACCATAACCTTTTACAGTCATTGGTAGGATAATAGTCGGCTTACCGTTTGCATTTTCTGTAGCTTTTTTGTACGCTGCAAAAACTTTAAGTGGATCATGACCACCACGACGAAGTGCTGCAATATCAGCATCAGACATATCTTTAGCTAAAGCTTCAAGATCTTCATCACCACTAAATACAACTTTACGGCACTCTGCACCACCATGTGCTTTTATAGTGTGGAATTGACCATCATTTAGCCCACTTAATCTTTGAGCTAGTTTTTTACCGCCCTTTTGATCTGCTAGCAATTGATCCCAGTCACTTGACCAAAGAACTTTAATCACATTCCAACCAGCACCTGCAAATACACCTGCTAGCTCTTCAACGATATTACCATTACCATTTACAAGACCATCTAGTCTTTGTAGATTACAGTTCACGACAAATATAAGATTATCCAAACCTTCACGACCAGCTCTTGTGATAGAACCGATTGATTCTGGCTCATCCATTTCGCCATCACCACAAAACGCCCAAACTCTACGATCAGAAGTCTTAGCTAAATCTCTAGCTTCCAAGTACTTCATAAATCTAGCTTGATAAATAGCTTGCAATGGACCTAAGCCCATAGAAACTGTAGGGAACTGCCAATAAGTTGGCTGTAAATAAGGATGAGGATAAGATGAAACAGCATTCTGACCATTAAATGCTTGCTTTCTGAAGTTATCTAATTGCTCTGCTGTGATACGACCTTCAAGGTACGAACGAGCATACACAATCGGAGATAAATGTCCTTGATAGAATATCAAATCACCAGCATGGTTTTCATTAGGAGCTTTCCAGAAGTGGTTAAAACCAACTTCATATAAAGTCATCGCACCTGCACCAGTACCAATATGCCCACCGATTGAGCTATCTTTTTTGTTTGCATGAGCAACAATTACAGTAGAGTTCCATCTATTTACTGCTTCGATGCGTCTTTCAATCTCCATATCACCAGGATATGCAGGTTGATCACTTACATCAATCGAATTGATGTATCTCTTAACAGCAGCTGATGCGTATGAACTCTCTATACCAAGCTCACTACTTTTTGTAAGTAGTTGCTCAAATATAAACTTAGCGCGATCTACGCCCTCTCTATTTACAACATCCTCGAAAGCCTCAAGCCACTCTTGGGTTTCTAAAACATCTATATCTTTAGTTAAATCCGACATCGTATATCCTCCGAATTATTCGAACATTATGAAAAATGAAAACTTATCAGCAAATTATAAGTTAATAGCTTGCTAACATCAACAAATTGTAAGCCCAAAGTGACAATCTCTTATTTATGATTGACTTTTTAACCTAATTACTTATTTTGCAATACTTCTAATAAATATTTTTTGCCAAAATACCCCTTGATACAAGATTGCATAGACTGGCTACACAGCACTCGGAAGACAGTAGGTATAAGCCGATTACTTCTTTGTAGGGGTTGACCTGTGTGTCAACCCTATTTTAAGGAATTGGGTATTGCTAATAAAGGGCTAACACATAGGTTAGCCCCTACAGTCATCAAATAAAAACTGTTTTGTCATCACATGACTCGATCATGTAATCCATGGTTAAATTCTAAAAATGGATCCTAGTATCACTTGTGCTGAGCGTAGTCGAAGTAAGCACTAGGAAGACAGTAGGTATAAGCCGATTATTTCTTTGTAGGGGTTGACCTGTGTGTCAACCCTTTTGTATAGCACGAAGGCAAACACATAGGTTTGCCCCTACAGTCATCAAATAAAAACTGTTTTGTCATCCCATAACATGATCATTGGATCCATGGCTAAATTCTAAAAATGGATCCTAGTATCACTTGTGCTGAGCGTAGTCGAAGTAAGCACTAGGAAGACAGTAGGTATAAGCCGATTATTTCTTTGTAGGGGTTGACCTGTGTGCCAACCCTTTTGTATAGCACGAAGGCTAACACATAGGTTAGCCCCTACAGTGATCAAATAAAAACTGGTTTATCATCCCATAACATGATCATTGGATCCATGGTTAAATTCTAAAAATGGATCCTAGTGTCACTTGTGCTGAGCGTAGTCGAAGTAAGCACTAGGAAGACAGTAGGTATAAGCCGATTATTTTCTTTGTAGGGGTTGACCTGTGTGTCAACCCTTTTGTATAGCACGAAGGGCAAACACATAGGTTTGCCCCTACAATACTTCTACACTATTGTCCTGATAAAACCCCATCAACCACAGCCATAAATCTAGCTTGCACAGAATCCATAGCCTCTTGAGTATCAGCTTCAAATCGTAGCACTAAGCATGGCGTAGTATTAGACGCTCGTACCAAAGCCCAACCATCATTAAATTCTACACGCACACCATCTATATCGACTATCTTAGCGTGTATAAATTCTTTTTTGCATTCTGCCAATATAGCATCAACTATACCGAATTTATTATCTTCTGTAACAGTTATATTTATCTCAGGTGTAGCAAAACTTTCTGGAATTTCCGCAAATAGCTCATCAAGATTTTTGTCAGTTTTTGCAAGAATATCTAGCAATCTAGCACCTGTATAAAGACCATCATCAAAGCCAGGCCACCTATCATTAAAGAAAACATGCCCACTCATTTCACCAGCAAGATCAATACTTGTAGTCTTCATCTTTTTTTTGATAAGTGCATGACCTGTTTTGTACATAATTGGATTGCCACCAAGACTTTTTACAAAACCATCTATATTTTTCGTAGACTTTACATCATACATGATAGAAGCTCCTGCTTTGTTTGCAAGTACATCTTTAGCATAAAGCATAAGCTGTCTATCGGCAGCAATGCTCGCACCAGAACTCGTAACAATCCCCAGCCTATCGCCATCACCATCAAAAGCAAGACCTACATCAGCTCCGACTTCTCTAACCTTAGCAATCAAATCTTTAATATTTTCTGGCTTACTTGGATCTGGATGATGATTAGGAAATGTTCCGTCAATTTCACAGTACATCTCAGTTACGACACAACCAAGCTTTCTAAATAACTTAGGAGCTATCTCGCCAGCTATGCCATTACCAGCATCTATCACAATTTTCAGTTTTTTATCCAACGATTCTCTTTCTAATATATAGTCTATATACTCATCAGCAACATCTTTAGACACAGTTTTTGCTGTACTACCACTACTACAGTTACCATTTTTTATAAAGTCTTTAAGCTCCAAGATCTCTTCATTTGCTAGCGTATTGTTTGCTATAGTCATCTTCAGACCGTTATAGTCTTTAGGGTTATGACTACCTGTCAGCATAATTCCCGTACCATTTGTGTGTTGTTTAGCTGCAAAATACAAAACTGGCGTAGGTACCGCACCAATATTTAGCACATCACAACCGCTAGCGAGTATACCACTCTCTAAAGCCTTTAAAAGGCTAGGACCAGACAGCCTGCCATCTCGTGCAATCGCGACTGTTGACTCTCCAAGCTCAGTGGCTTTTGTGCCGTAGGCAAGACCTATATTAAAAACCACATCTTCATTAAGATCACTCGGAACAATACCTCGGATATCGTACGCTCTAAAGATATATTCTGGCAAACTTGATTTATTTTTGTACATTTTAAACACCTTTTTTACAATATAAACAACTCTCTAAAATGGATAGCACATTGTGCCACCCCCTACAATCACAGTACTACGGTTGTCTAATAACAGACACTAACTATTAGCCGATTTCTTCTCAGCTTTTGGAGGATATATCCAATTTAGCATAAGCTTCAAAGTAGAACCTTGCACAAGTATAGAAAGAACTACAACCGTATATGTAATACCCACAATCATATGCCCCGCATCAGGTAGTGACAATGCTAATGCCAATGATATACCACCACGCACACCAGACCATGCGACCAACACATTATCTTGCGTAGAACTTTTTGAAAGCTTCTTATCTACAAGTGTTATTGGAATTGAGATGCTTATAAATCTAGCAATAGTAACAATAAATATACCGCCTACACCTATCCAAAATGCCGTTATGTTAAAAGGTATGCTCGTAAGCTCAAGACCTATAAGTATAAATAAAAATGTGTTAAGCATATTGTCTATAATCATCCAAAAATCATCAATTTTCTGAACCTGCTTAGGGTAGGTCTTCTTGCTGTCTGATAAGCTATTACCTATAAACAATCCTGCTACAACCATCGCAATAGGACCCGACACATGCAAACTATGTGCAATAACATAACCCATACTTGCAACAGCTAGGGTTACAAAAACAGAAGTTTCAGAGTCGCGATTTGTATTGAGAAACACAAGAGCTACTTTAGCAAATATGTATCCAAGCAAAATACCTCCACCCGCTTCAACCGTTATCTGCTTAGCTATAAGTAGAGTATAATTTACATGAGCACTTCCCTCAACTAAACCAAACTCCCCGCCAGTACCAAAAAAGAATATATTTGACAGTACAACAAAAAGTACAATACCCGTTGCATCGTTGAATAAAGACTCTCCCACTACTCGTGTTTTTAAATGCTTTGGAATAGTTTTATTGCCAGCTAAAGTACTTATAACTGCGATAGGATCTGTAGGAGATATCAAAGCACCAAAAACTAAACAGTAACCAAAACTAAGATCCGCTCCTATCAGCAATGCAAAACCATAAATCAAAACTGCTGTTGTTGCCGCCGATAATAACAGCCCTATACTAGCTAAAGCAAAGACTGCTTTTATTTCTTTTTTAAGGTCAATCATATTAAAATGTAGAGCGTTTGCAAATAGCAAAAATGAAAGCATCCCCTCAAGCACCGTTGTTTTGAAATCAAAACTAGAAAGAGCAACTACTAGAAAATTATCATCTTTTAAAAAAGCCGCACACAAAGCCGAAAAACTTATCGCAAGTATTATCAAACCAATTGCTTTCGGTAGCTTCAAAAATTTTGTGTTGATATAGCTCATCATTGCAGCAACCGCTGTTAATAAACTAAATAAAAAATACTCATTCATAAAAAAATCTCCTACAGACCACAGCTATACTCCCAGCTACAAGCTTTTGAGAGTTCTAGCATTATATTATTTTTAGTAAAAAAATCACTCTCTAAATCATCAAAAGAGCGTCCGCCAAACATCAAAGCTTGACTTTGTTGTTCTAATTGTATTATTTTTTTCTTATCTTGGATAGCTATAGATTCAAATTCTTTTTTTGTAAAATGAATACATGGCTGACATTCTCGACTTCTCAATACGGATTCAAATGGCAAACCTTCCACCAAGACTTCGATTTCACCAAATGACTTATTCAAAAGAGGGTACTCTAACGCTCGATAGTCGTATTTTTCTTCTTCATCTAGATTTTTCAAAAGAGAAGATGCTTTTGATAAATCTTTACGATGGCTTAGTAAGATAGTAGCCTCACAATCAGCATCAAGCTCATCAATTTTATTAAGCAGTGTAATCCCCTTTAAAAATCCTGCACACCAACTAAACTGTTGTGATGGAAATTGTTTGCGAGCATTTACTAATTCTGCAAATGAGTTATCTGCTTTTAGGTGATGGTACTCAACACCCTCTGCTTCAAGCCACACAAAAACTTTACTCAAATACTCATTCCAATCATAAGATGCAAACCCTGTATCTACAGAAAGCACACAGAAATCATCTTGTAGATTTTGCTTAGCCCAGCAAATAAGTGCTAATGAATGCACGCTATAATTTGCAATTATTATATTTGTTGGGTGTTTATTCATCTGGGCACCTCTAAAAACTCTGCGTATGCAGATTACCTAGATTAAATTTATCACAACAAGGCGAAAATTGAGAGTAATAGTTTATCTATTGCTGAGATTTGCAACGCAGGTGTGGTGAATTTAGGCATTAAGATGCGTACTCATGAGTTATTAGAGGTGTCCACATTACATTCCTATAGCGTCTTTTATCTCTTTTAGTTTTTGGATAGCTATTGGTCGAGTTTTCTCTGCACCTTTAGCAAGTATCTCCTCGACTAATGTTGGATTAGCCATGTAGTAATCATACTTTTCACGAGCAGCTGCAAGATATGTATTTACTTTTTCAAAAAGAATTTGCTTTGAATCCCCCCAACCAAGTCCACCCGCAAGATACTTCTGCTCTAGCTCGGCAATCTCACTTTTAGTTGCAATAGCCTTATAAATAGCAAATACCGTACAGTTTGTCGGATCTTTTTTCTCTTCTGGTAATTGCGAATTAGTGATTATCTTCATGATCTGCTTTCTAAGCTTTTTCTCAGTTGAGAATATCGGAATGGTGTTATCATAACTTTTTGACATCTTACGGCCGTCTAAACCAAGTATTGTCTGCCCAGCGTCACTAGTCATAGCTTGTGGTGGTGTTAGAATTTGTGATTTGTAGATGTGATTAAATCTATTTGCAATATCGCGAGCTATCTCTATATGCTGGATCTGATCTTTGCCAACGGGTACAAGCTCCGCATCAAACATCATAATATCTGCAGACATAAGCACAGGATAATTATAAAGCCCCATTGTTATACCTTTATCAGAATCAGCTTCATTACCTTCTTGAATATTTTGATCGACAACAGCCTTATAAGCATGAGCACGGTTAAGCAACCCTTTCGAGGCAACAGTTGCAAGTATCCAATTTAGCTCCATTATTTCTGGAATATCTGATTGACGATAAAACATCGTACTATCAGGGTCAAGCCCTAGTGCAAGCCAAGAGCAAGCTATCTCGCAAATGTATTGCTGACGGAGTTTTTTGTCCCAAAGCTTTACTAGCGAATGCTGATCTGCGATGAAGTACATACATTGATAATCTTTATTCAAAGACATCTCAATAGCAGGCTTGATAGCTCCGATATAATTACCTAAATGAGGTGTGCCAGAAGGAGTAATTCCCGTTAAAACTATTTTTTTTGACATAATAAGTAAAGTCTTTATATTTTAATAGTAATTTTAACATAGATAGCTTATTTAAATAAGATGGTAAATAGGTTATTGATTGAGCGTATAAATTTTAATTCTTTTTTAAGCAGATAGATCTTCATTATGGACAAGTCGCGACTTATCCCTACAACTACATCAAATATGCAAGATTGCTTATGTAGGGGTTGTGCCTTGTGCCAACCCATCTAGCCATACAATGATAAAAGGCAATCATGAGGGTTTGCCTCTATAAATGACAAATATGAAATGAACAATAGAATGTGTACCATCCCTACAAAGATTTGGATAAAAGAAAGGAGATCCCCCAGTCCACTTCGACTATGCTCAGTGACCGGAGGATTTCGTGTTTTATTTTTTTTTATTATGTATAACATCAGTTATTAAAACTAAAGATAAAAATTTGGAGCGGGAAACGAGGTTCGAACTCGCGACCCCAACCTTGGCAAGGTTGTGCTCTACCGCTGAGCTATTCCCGCAAAAAAACTTAATGGTGCACCCAAAGGGAGTCGAACCCCTAACCGCTCGGTTCGTAGCCGAGTACTCTATCCAGTTGAGCTATGGGTGCAATTAAGTGATGTTTATTATAGTAACTAAAACCTAGTTAGTCAAGTTTGTTATGTCATTAATTGCATTTATGAGAGCATCTTTATACTCTTCGTCACTTAGATTTGTATTATCTATTATGTAATCAGCCATTTTTTCTCTTTCTGCATCAGAAATTTGCAGATTTATAAATGCCGTAGCCTGCTGCCTATTTCGGCCATCGCGAGCCATTAATCTTTGAACTCGTGTTTCAGTGTCAGCCTTTACAACTATTACTTTTTTTAAATAATCATAGTGACGCAAGTTATATGGTGCTAGCAAAGGAATGTCTACCATTGTCATGACTGTTGCAGATTCTTTAACTTGCTTTCTCACCTCTCGGTTGATTACAGGATGAAGATAATCTTCAAGCCATTTTTTAGCTTCGCGTGATTCTGTAATAATCCCTCTAAGCATTGCTCTATTTATTTGTTTGTTTACAATTATTTCAGCACCGAACTTTTCAGCTATCTTTTTGATAACCGTAGGTTTTTTAGTGATTTCTCGACTGATAGTATCTGCACATACTACTGTAAGACCTAATTGCTCTTTTATGATATTTGTAGCTGTAGATTTACCGCTAGCTATACCACCTGTGATTCCAATTGGAAAAGTGTTAATAATTGTCATATTTTTAAGTTACTAAAAGTATTTAAGTTCCAATTTTAATCTTTTTTTATTCTAAAGTCATATATTTTTTTGATTTAATCACAATCAAAGCTTAAAATACCAATAACGAAATATACAAATCCACAAATGATTCTTAAAGATACTATAAGAAATAAGATAAAAACCCACGGAGCAGTATCGTTTAGCGAATTTATGCACCTGTCGCTTTACTATCCTAATCTCGGCTACTACACATCAGCAAAAGACAAAATCTCAGCTACTGGTGATTTTATAACCGCAACTTCACAAAGCTCCATATTTGCAAGTACAATGGCTCAAGTTTTTGCTCAAAGTATAAATGAACTTGGAAGTCATACTAGCATTATCGAGTTTGGGGCTGGCACAGGTAAATTTGCCGCTGATAGCATAAGCGAACTTCAACGACTAGATACCCTACCACACAAATACATAATTATTGAACTAAGTAATGACCTAAAACTACGCCAACAAGAATATATAAAAAAAAATATCCCAAGCTTATTTTCAAAATTTGAATGGGTAAGTGAGCTACCAGAGGAAAAGTTAACTGCAGTAATATTTGCAAACGAAGTTTTAGATGCCATGCCTGTAGATATTTTTAAAGCTAAAGATGGTAAGCTCCAACAACAAGGGGTGATAATCAAAGGCAATGAATTTGAATTAACTAGCTTAGCTCAGAACCATCTTCGTTTTGATACTGAAGCCCAAAAACTTGCTGATGATGGCTTAAATCTTGCAGATGGTTATACTAGCGAGATAAACACATGGATTAGCCCATGGATAAAGTCGCTGGCTGACTGCTTAGACATGGGAATAATTCTCTTATGCGATTATGGTTACCACCGCCAAGAGTACTACCGTGATGAGCGAGATATGGGTACATTAGCGTGCTATCATCAGCATAAAGTCAACTTTGATCCATTTATCAATATAGGCACGCAAGATATCACGGCTCATGTAGATTTTACAAGTGTTGCAGAGTGTGCTTGTGAAAATGGACTAGAGCTACAAGGCTATATGACTCAAGCCAACTTCTTAAAAAGAGCCGATGTTGCAAAAGTGTTTTTAGATATAACCAAAAGACTAGACTCAAAGGATTTAGCTCGTTATAACAATGATATGAAAGAGCTACTTTTAGGCGATAAACTTGCTGAGGTTTTTAAGGTTATAGGCTTGTCTAAAGGGTATGAACCTATCTTAGATGTTTTTGACAATGATGATAATGTGGATTATTTGTTATAAGGGCATCAATCATACCCGTGGTCATAGTACCCCTTGCCTAGATATTTGGCTAAATGCTCATCGATATTTCTCGCATTAGGTGTCGAATCTGTAGGTCTTCTAGCATTTACTCTATCATTTACCCAAGCGTTATTGTCCCAATACTTTGTAGTCTTAACACACTGCTCAACAAAGCCATCAACCAAATATCTATCTTGAATCTGCATACAACCCTCGACAAATAAATCAACATAAGACTGTATTATTGGAAATTCTTTAGTTGGTTTTTTGATGTCACTAAGTTCAGATGCATAAATCCAATAATCACCCCTTTGAAGATTTTTCAAACCTAAAGACTTTACATCTACTGCAGGTATTTTATAGCGACAATAATTAACCTCTCTAGCATCAGCAGCTTCAACACCTCCACTATCAACAGGATAATAAACCGCATTTAGTGAGCTACCTCTCTTAGGTACTACGAGTAAAGCTGTAGTTCTAAATGTACCGCTAGCTCTTAACCCCCAGTTTCTTTCAAAATTTCTAACTTCAATAGGATATACATTTATTGCTTTTGGATTGGTACGCTGTCTTGACTTATCATTCATCAAACTGCCATAACCCACTATAAAGTTTTGTTCATCTGTATTTATACTTGGGTGGCAATCATCAGCTACGGCAATTTTGCCCATAACTATAAAACACAATCCTAAAACAATACTTTTATTCATAACAAACAATCTCCTTTACAAGCAATGGTATCAGTCATACACGCAGGGAACGCACTTTAAAGAGTATTTTCACTAGCATTTTGCTGTGAGTGTTTCAAAGCCATATTCCCATGACTAGTTTTAGATACTTTGGTTTCATTTTGATTGCTCAGCACATTTATTGGATGATTAGATAAATCCATCTCTGTTGAGCCACTAGTTTGAATATTTGAAAAATTCTCTACACCATTGTTATTCCTCTGATAAATTGTAGCAAAAGAATTAAATGTCACTACAATACCCATTAGAAATATTATTTTTTTCATATCAACTCTTAATGAAATTGCTATTATTTTTCAAGATTGCTAATGCTTTATCTTTATCACAATTATTCAATATCATAACTATAGCTACTTTTACTGAGTTCCCAGCATTTTTATAAGCATCTTGAGCCGTTTCGTAATCAACACCTGTAGCCTCACAGATAATTTGTTTTGCACGCTCTACAAGCTTGATGTTTGATGGATTCACATCTACCATAAGATTTTGATAAACCTTACCTATAGAGGTCATGGACAATGTGGATATCATGTTTAGTATAAGCTTCTGTGTAGTACCTGCTTTTAGCCTAGTTGAGCCTGTAAGAACTTCTGGTCCAGGAACCGCCTCTATAGCTAGATCTGCATACTCGGATATCTTTGCATTTTTACTGCAGCTGATCGCCACTGTCTTAGCACCTATTTGCTTAGCAAATTCAAAAGCACCTATTACATAAGGAGTTCTTCCACTAGCAGCTATGCCGATGACTATGTCTTTATCTGTCAAATCAATACTCTTTAAATCTTCATGAGCAAGCAAAGGATTATCTTCGGCTCCTTCTACAGCTTGCACAAATGCTTTTTCACCGCCAGCTATCAAGCCTACTATAGTATTATAGTCGACACTAAAAGTTGGTGGACATTCTACTGCATCAAGTATACCTAAGCGACCACTTGTACCTGCACCCATATATATTATTCTACCGCCATTTTTTAATGCTTGCGATGTTTGGGTTATCACATTTGCGATACTGCTGTGCTGATCTTTGAGTGCTTCGATGACATTGTACTCTTCTTCTATCATCAAATTAACAGCATCGCTGATAGCCATTTTATCCAAGCCTAAGCTTCTAAGATTGCGTAATTCTGTATTTACATTTTTCAATATACTCATAATATGCTCTGCTTAACTATCCCTAGCGGGTATAGGTATTTACTGTCTAAATAAATCGGCTTTGGCTGAATCTCTTCTTCCTCTTCGTCATCACCATCTTTGCTTTTCTTAGCTTCTGCCATGCGTCTTTCTGCTGTAGTTTGGGTAGCCTTTGACTCATTGTTATCAGACTCATCATCCGCCTCACCCTTACCCTCAGGAGCATCTTCATCTCCTAACTCATCACGCATCTCTTTCACCTTAGCATCTAAAGCATTAGGTAAAATATATACTTTATTGATAGTATTTTTAATAGCATCATTATCAACAAGTATTTGAGGGTTTTCTACATTAGCTAAATCAATTGTGTTCAATATATCAAAATCATAATTAAGTTGCATAACCTGTGTTTTAGTAAATAAAAACAAATAGCCAAACTTAGGTATCACCAACTGTATTCCATCACTATCATCATCTTCTTGGTCTTCATCGGCGGTACTATTTGCACTACCGTTTGAGTTGCTGCTCGTATTGAATTTATCTGAAGCATTACTCATTGCTTTAGGCTTAGCTTTTGGCTTAGGTGCCACCATTTGCATATCATCATCACTTTCAAACTTAAATTCTTTCTCCAAACCATTTGAACCATAATCTAGCGTTTCAAAACTTCCTGTACCTTTTTTATACTCATACCGATGTAGCTTATCTGGCTCAAATGTTATGATGTAAAGAGACTCATTACTTTTTGAAACTATAATCGGCTTACCAAAACTTTCTCCATCAATATATGTATCAAGACTTTTACCGACACGATGATCGCCATTATAGTTAAAGTCGCTTACATTCATCAGCGTTTTACTATTGTTATTTGGGTGTAAAATAAGTGCCATACCTGCATCAAAGTTGTTTGCAAAATCTGGTATCAACAACTTAATATTGTCAGCTTTTAATTCTCGTTTTAAACTAAGCTTACCGCCAAGCTTCATTTTGTATTGCTCATCAGTGCCTGAATACTCAGAATAATAAGTCTCAAGCACCTGTTGCGAACCCTTTTCTTGATTAGCTTTCCTAACCAATACAATCTGAGGAGGACTATCATTTTCTTCAAAATACCACGCAACATCAAATATATTGTCCTTAACAAATGGACCACCAAGCGTACCACCGCTAGAGTCTCCAGATGAAACTGGCTTCCATTTCCCTATCTCATTACCTAGCTGCTCATTATCGGCTTCTAAGCCCTCTACATCATCATCAAGCAGATCTTTCAACGCTACAGAAGTTGTAAATAACTTATCAGAATCATGCAAAATCAAATACATTGTCCATTCACCACTTTCAAGGTTCCAGCCAATTTTGATCTTAGCATCAGTTCCCATTCCCTCTGGTATAGGTACGCCAATTTTAGCTTTGTCAGTGAAGATGCTTAACTGCTGATTTTGCACCTGTATAAATCCTATAAAACCTTTATACGGCTCCGAAATTCCCTCATCACTATTTAAACGATAATTCTTTGCTTGAAAATCTGTGATTGCAGATACATTTACCATTGGCACATTTATAGGAACAAATTCAGTATTAAAATTTTGATAGAGGTTAATACTTACAGCGTTGTAAATTATATTTTGCACCAAATCAAACTTATCTCCGCCACGGTTATAGGCTTTATATATATCATTGTAGCTTTTGTATTCTTGAGATTGAAATAACTCCGCATTACTATTTTTGGGAAAGAATGTCGATATACTATCCTCATCAACGACTATCTTAAACTTACTGCCACCAATCTCAAATTCATTTGTTTTAGTAAAATCAATATCGTCTTTTAGGTTAGCAATATAAGTTTCTCCAAGAATCTTTTCATTACTATTTCTAACAATACTCTTAGTTGTAAGTAAGCCCATTTTGAATGAATAAAGTAGTCCCGAAAGCATAGCCATAATCACAAAAGAAAATATCAACGCCATCAGTAAGGCTGAACCTTTTTGTAGCTTAGTGTGCCTATTATTTACAAATCTCATCAAATATCTCTTACGCTTATGCATTACTTGTCAAGTATATCTTACTAAAAAGCTTACCTGCCACTTCAACAGATATCTTCATTGCAGTAATTTTATTACTTTTTACAGCTACAGTTTTATCTTTTATCTTTTGCCAATTAATCTTAGAACTACCCTCTTTGATATCTGAATTTAGCACATATTCAACCTGTAAATTACTTACCCCATCAATCAACTCGTAAGTCATAGCGTCTTCAGAATTTTGTTTTACATACTCATATAGAGAGTATATTTTTTTACCTTTCTTGTCCGTACGCCCAGAATCTGCTACAAAGAAAGTCTCTAGGATATATTTACCTGCATAGTCACCATGCTTAAATTTCTCTTCGACTCGTCTAACTGTAGACACAAAATCTCCAGTCACTGCACCGACTTTCTCTAACTCACACTCAAAAGCATTGCAAAGGACAAGATAGTCATTAGCCGTAAGATCTTTTTCGGGGATAGTCTCTTTTTGAAATTCATTTAGCTTAAAAATATTGTTTGATGAATTAGTCTTTAAAGATGTACTCAAACTTGCTCTTTGAATCATTATGAAGTCAGATTCTGGTTTTACGCAAGTTGTATGATTAAAAATATTCATACTTGTAAGATTTTTTTCATCTTCTTGCTTTTGTGCACAAAGCTCAGGGTCTAAGCGTAAGCCATCCGGCAGGCTAGGCATGTCAAGTGCTGGAGCTTTCCCAATCGTTATTACACCGGTTTTACCGAATATATCACCAAAGTTTTCCCCTGAGTTATCCACAAGGTCTTGATACATATCTCCGTACTTAGTCGCAAAGCCAGCTCCACCGATTGCATTATAAAAAATTTGCTTCGCCATAAGTTGCTTAGTGTTGATCTCGTGTCTCTCACTTAGACGCATATACTGCTTCTTCATATCAACATACACAGTAAGTGCCATACCCATAACTAAAGCCGATATGACCATTGAAATCATTAGCTCTACTAAGGTGAAGCCTGCAAGCTTATTCTTCTTCATCGCTTTCAAGAACCTCTACTTCTCTTTCAATAATCTTGATTCTATCCGCAACTTCCATGACATCATCAAATGCTGCTATATTGATAACTCTATAAGTAATTTTAACATCGCTAGCCTCTTCATTGGCTGCTTTCTCATCGGCTTTTTGAGCCATCTTTTTGATATCTGCAACACTTAACGGTTTAAACCTATTCACAGGCTTATCTTCTTCTACAGGCTCAGCATTGTTTTCTTGCTCTACAGTTATAGTCTTTTTAAACTCTATGCCGTTTGTTGTGGAACTATCATCAAAAACACCTGTCAACCGATAAATACTCACTCTATCATCTAAAGCTGAGGACAACTCTTCTTTTTTGTTGTCTAACGCTATACTTACGAGAATACTGTTTAGGATTATAAAACCCGAGGATAGTACAAACAACAAAATCATCGCAGCAAGCATAGACTCAACAATACCAAAGCCTTGTTGAGATTTCGTCGATTGTAATCTCATAGATTGTGTTCTTGAATTTAGTTTTCTTGGAATTGACCGAATGACATCAGCTTATCGTATCTTTTAGAGTTTCTATCTTCTACAGACATCGCTGTCAAATTTTTAAGCTCTTTTACTAAAGTTTGACGGATATTATCGGCTGTAACAAGATAATCTCTATGTGCTCCACCTAGTGGCTCAGATATCACATCATCAACAATTTCAAGCTCTTTGAGTCTACCAGAAGTAATGTTCATCATTTGAGTTATCTCCGCTGCTTTTTCTGCAGTTTTGTGCAATATAGTAGCACAACCTTCCGGAGAAATAGTCGCAAAATAACTATACTGAAGCATAAGCAACTTATCGCCCACACCTATACCTAAAGCACCACCAGAACAACCCTCACCGATAACTGTACAAACTACAGGCACCTTTAAAGCACTCATCTCAAAAAGGTTACGAGCAATAGCTTCACTTTGACCTCGCTCTTCTGCTTTGATACCCGGATAAGCACCTGGAGTATCTATAAATGTAACTATTGGCATATTGAATTTTTCAGCTAACTTCATAAGTCTTAGAGCCTTACGATAACCCTCTGGATGCATCATACCGAAATTATGCTTGATTTTACTTTTAGTATCACGACCCTTTTCTTGACCGATAACCATTACGGGCTTATTGTTTAGCTTTGCCATACCGCCTATCACAGCCAAATCATCGCCAAAGGCTCTATCACCATGTAATTCTTGAAAGTCCGTAAATATAAGTGGTAGTAAATCCTTAAAATAAGGTCTATCTGGATGACGAGATAATTGCACAACCTGCCAATCTGTAAGTTTAGAATATGTGGATTCCATAAGCTCTAACCTTTTCTTGTTAAGCTTTTGTAACTCTTTATCTGTTTTTTCATCCTCAAAAATATGTGATAAAGATGTGATTTTGTCTTCTACTTCTTTGATTTTTGACTCAAATTCTAAATAATTCATTTAAATAATCTCCGTATAAAAATATAAATTCTAAAAGCTAACAAATATGATAATGTATTTTGATGAAATAAAAAAGCAACTAGAGTGGTATTTTTTTTATTTTATTTAAAAAGCCGAACTGTACGGTAAAAGGGTTTATTATAAATCATCTAAAACCTACAATTGAAAGCATTTGTTATAAATTATATATTTTTGTTTTTAATTTTCACCCAATCTATTTAACTTTCAGGAAAACATACAAAACTAGTATAGTTAGGATAAGCTCCAGAGCTTCCACCATCAGTACTGTAGACAAAATACTGATTTCTGAACCCTGATAAAGAGCTAGTCGACCAAGATGAATTATTAGAGGTTGCGGACAGTACAAGATGATTTAAACCAGTTGTAAAATTATTTTGAATGGTGGTAGATCCATTTGGGTTGGGTGCCATACTATCGTTAGCAATTCCGTAACCATCTGGACATGTGAAATTGATCGTCGATGAGTCTATCCTTTTTACCTCTATACCTCCTACCACTACTGTTTCTCCATCAGCCATACTCGCAAATGCTGGAAGAGCTGTAAAGTTTGGGTTCTGAAATGATAGCGAACGCATACTAGTACTAGGTTCACCACCTGTAGTTAATGACTCTGAAACTGCCTGTGGCAAAGGTATATCACTTGTAGGCGGAGCAGCATTGAGGGTTATCTCGTGTAGAGTATCGTACTGGGCAAATGTAACAGTACCTTTGTTACCAACCTGTGAAATTGAGGGACTAAATTGTGCTACAGGATTTGACGACCAATTCAGAGTCCAAGCATCTGTCAAGCCGCTATTTATAAACTCAGTAGTGTCGGTGTCTATAGTGTATCTTAGACCAGTATCGTCACTAAGATCTGAAGTTAGAGTAAAGCTTGGGATAACTACAGCTTCTGTTGTTACAGTTTCTGTGGCTGTCCTTGTAAGACCTCCTTTTGTCGCTGTATATGTAACATCATAATTTGTCGATGTTAATAGAAACTCATGTGAAATTGAATTATTATCTGTATCAGCAATAGTTTCACCATCAACAGTCCAATTCCTAACCCATGTATTATCTATACCTGTCTCACTAATGTTTGCAGATAAA
>Ga0307934_1001158_pt1 | contig 17060 bp, 14 predicted proteins | sample OrgLakmetageno90_FD_201838 | JGI IMG/M metagenome (GOLD analysis project Ga0307934, IMG submission 201838) | Saline water microbial communities from Organic Lake, Antarctica - #90 | ecosystem: Environmental > Aquatic > Non-marine Saline and Alkaline > Saline | place: Antarctica: Organic Lake... | reverse complement strand
TCGCCGTATTCCGGGCTGAGGTCGATGCCGTGTTGTGGTGCGCCGAAAAAGAGGAAGTCGGGCAGGACGAGCGGGTTGTCCTTACGGTCGGAAAAGCCATCTTCGTAAATGGTGACATCGCCGCCCTGTGGTCCTTTTTTAGTCGCGTGCGGGTAGTCGAGGCACTCGAAGAGGCCGCCATTGAGAAAGGGGGTGACGGATTCGACGGTTTCGATGAAACGGGTGGAGGGCTCTTTAAAAGCGGACTCGTAGCGGAGCAGCGTGGTCGTATTATGATGCTGGCCGGACTTACGGAACTCACGCTTGCCCTGGGTTTGGTTGAGGCAGGCGAAGAAGAGGTTTTGCAGGATAGCTTTGTAGTAGCGGGTGTCCTTCGACTCCGGATCAAAGTCTTCGAGGAAGTCTTCGCTGATGGTATCGACATCGAAGAGCGCGTCCGGCACGAGATCCTTCTGCTTAATGAACCAGACAAAGAGAATCCGGGTGAGCAGGCGGATGAGGTTCTTAGCCTCGTGCTCGCGGACTTTTTCGCGGTCTTTGAAGAGGAAGTATTTGTCGGCCTTTTCATCGAGCAGTGGGAAGTGGCTGTGCCGCATGGCCCAGAAAAACCAATTGGAGAGCTCGCGGTAGAACTTTTTGTTGAGCAGCTCGACATTGAAGACTTCCTCCCAGGCGGCGTGGAGGGCGTCGAAGCTGTCGATGGGGCGCTTCTTGGTGGTGATGGTATCGACGGAGAAGGACTCGAGGATTTCGAGGTGGCCACGGTGGGGCGCGTCCAAGCGGATGCCGTGGATGAGGGTGACCTTGCCGAGCACGTCCTTGTGGGCTTCGCGCTTGTGCTGGCGGCGGTTGATCACGGCGACGGAGAGTTCGCCATTGTAGCTGAAGAGCACCATGACCGGCATGGGGAAGCAGCGGTTGATCTGACGGGTGATGGTGGAGAGGTCGGTGCGGGAGTAGTGGCTGCCTCTGAGCTGGATGGCGAAGAAGAGGTAAGACTGGAGCAGCTTGGGCTTGAGCTCGGTGGCGTCGAAGAGGCTTTTCTGCCCGGACAGTTCTTCGTCGGTCAGTTGGAAGAGGAGGTCGGCATGGGTCCACTGATCAAAGCAGGCTTTTTCTCGGTTCAGCGTGGTGCCGCTGGCGGAGTCGATCATTTCGGCAAACGCCTCGGGCGCGGCTCCGGGGAGCGACCGGGTCTTGTCGCTGCGGTAGCCGAGCGCGTCGAGCAGACCGAGGTGACTGGCGCGGAAGTCGCCAGTAGGGATGGCTTGGAGCGCGACTTGAAGCGTGGCTTTGAGATCGGTGGGCATTGGAGTGGAGGCGAGAATCAGGAATTAAAAATTAAGAATGTTGTATGATGTTACGTCCAGATCGGGTGCTGCTGCCAGTCTTGGGGCATTCCCATGTGTGCGAGCGAGGCGGGACATTGCGGAAGGCGGGTCTCGATCAGCTGTTGGACTCGATTGCGCCAGTCGTCGGCAAAGGTCTGCTCGGCGGGGCAAGCCTTGAGCATGCTGCGTTGTAGGAGGAGGCTAGCAAACAAGCGTTCGTTGCCTGGTAGCAACGGAGGGCTCCATAGCTTGCCAAGAGGCAGGTCGGGCTTAATCGCCCATTCTCGATCCCAGAGCCGTGCATGGTGGGCACAAAGATTGCGCACATAGACGAGGTGATGCAGGCATGAGATGAATGTGAGTGGCTGTAATTTGTAATGCGACGCAATGCGTTTAAGATCTGGCTTTAACATCCCTTCAATCATGCGCGAAAGCGTGCCGAAGGACATAATCTCTGTCGCCACCCAAATAGGCAGGTCGGGATGCTCGCTGTATTTCGTTTTAAAATGCTGAATGAAGCGTTCGCTTGATCGCTTGGTTTCGGGTTTGAGACTGCTATGCCATTGCTTATGATTGAACGCGGCTTGAGCTTTAGCCCCTGCAGCTTGCTTAGTTACGTTATAGAAATTGTTGGCATCTGAGTGGCCAAAGGCTTGATAGGTTTCACCAAAGGTATAGGCGACGGTTGTGCGAATATCTAATTCAATAACTTCCATCGACTCATAGACCAAGTCTCTGAGTGCACGGTCGAATTCGTAAGCATGGCGAATCTGCTCAAAAGTGGCACCCGAGACGAATTGGTGTCGGGTGCGTTCGAAGGCCAATCCGTAACCGCTGAATCGATAGTAGTTTAAATGCCTCAGAAAGCTTTCTGCGGCAGCTGTATCTTCTATGAAAAGTCCGGCATCTTCCAACTTTTGCAGTTGCTTGCTAATCGATTGCCATTTTTTCCCGTAAGGAACCTTCATTGAAGCGATCCTTTCTGGTCATGCTCGGAATGTAGGCAAAAAAAGACGCGCCCTTTATGTGCATTCTCCTTTCGGACAAGCGGCACGGCGCGTGTGTTATCCCTAAACAAAGCAAAAATTGCTCTGAAGACAAGTGCAAAAAGCAGGTCGGCCTCTCTATTGATTCCTCGAAGCATTATTTTTCTAAGATTACCAGCCATGTGAGTAGCTCGTATTCGAGTTCGAGTTCGGAGGGGGTTTCTTCGGCGCTGGGTAGCTTGCCATCGCGGCCGGCGAAGAGGGAGGCGGCGGCGCGTTTACCAAAGGTATGGGCGATGGAGGCGAGGGCTTTTTTGATCAGCCCGTCGTAGTGGCTCATGTCGTCGCCGTCGTTGGTCTTGGAATCGAAGAGGTCGCAGAGCTTTTGTTGTGCGTCGGGCAGGCCGGCGGCGAGATCGCGGAAGAGGTTGAGCGCCTGCTTGGGCTGGGTGAAGGTGAGGCGAACAGTGCCGTCGTCGAGGACGTAAATCAAATAGTAGCGACCGAGGGGGTTGATCTGTTTGGCAGTTTCAGTGTCTTTGCCGGGCTTGGCTTCGGCTCCATTCTCTGAACGGTGGCGGAGGCAGAAGAGGGTGCCGGGTTGCGCGATGGGTGTCTCTGGCTTGGTCGGGACGACGGCGTAGAGCCCGGGCTTGGCGGCTTCGAGCTCTTCGCGTTTGGCTTCGAGGAACTGGAGCAGGTCGATGCGGAACTCATCAAGCGAGAAGTCGGCCAGGGTGATGTTGTCATCGAAATCCTCCAGATCGAGAATTTCGTCCTGCATGCGCTTGAGTTGTTTGTTGCGGAAGAGGAGGTCTTTTTGGATGAGTTCTTCGACCTGTTCGTTTTCAAGCAGGTTGTCTTCCTGGGTGGCGGAGAGATCGACTAGGGCCATGCGGGCTTCGACGCGGTGTTTGACATTCAGGTAGCGGTCGAGGTCGGCCACGGGCCAGAAGTTGATCAGGTGGACGGCTTCGTTGCGGGAGCCGATCCGGTCGATCCGGCCGAAGCGCTGAATGATGCGGACGGGATTCCAGTGAATGTCGTAATTAATGAGTAGGTCGCAATCCTGTAGATTTTGTCCCTCGGAAATACAGTCGGTCGCGATGAGCACATCGATGGCTTCGTCCTGTGGGAAGCGATCCTGTTCGGCGCGGCGCTTGGAGAGGGGAGAGAAATTGGTCAGGATGTCGTCAAAGTCGTTGGAAAACTTGAGGGTGCTGCGGTTCTCCTGACTGCCCTGAACGAGTGCGACGTGGGCTCCGCGTGCGCTGATATCGCTGCTGAGTTGATCGTAGAGGTAGCGTGCAGTATCGGCAAAAGCGGTGAAGATGAGAACCTTGCGGTTAGCGCGCCCGTCCTTGTCGGTGGAGGGATGATCGAGCTTTGCAAAGATGCATTCGCGCAGTTTGGCTAGTTTGCCATCGTGCTGTGGTTTGGTGGCTTCGGCTCGGTCGAGCAGATAGCGGAGTTGCACGCGGTCTTGTTGGATGGCTTTGCGCCACTTTGGGATGTCGATGTGCCCGAGGTGAAATTTCTTTTTCCCTCCGACCACGAAGTCCGCTTCGCCGAGGTCGCCGGCATCGTCTTCGTTTTCGGGGTTGAGCAGATCGTAATCGAGTTCAGGGTTTTGATCTTTGAAGGCTTCGAACTGGTCGAACTTCGCTTCCAAACGGTCGATTTTCTCGATGGTTCGAGCGAGTGTCAGGCGGAAGGAGTCGATCGAACTTTCCAGCCGTTTGAGGAAGTTGACCTTCATCATGCTGATAAGGATTCGCTCACGGCCTTCCTGGGTGAAACCGTTCTGCTCTTTGGCGATGTAGGTTGCCCGGACAGTTTCGGGCAAGTCGGCGCGGAGGTGAAAGGTCGGGTGGTAGAGAGCTAGGGTGAGTTCTGAAATCGAATCATCGAGGTCTTCAAAGGAAATTTGTTTGGCTCTTAGGTCGATGGGTGGGTGCAGCGACTTTGGTGCCGGGCGGTGGGGGAAGCCGCCGAGGCGCTCCATTTCGGCCTTGTAGTAGCGGGTGATTTGCTTACGCGAGCGGGCGATGCTCAGGCCGTCCAGGAGTCTAAAAAAATCGCCGCCGATGGCGTTGAGCAGGTCGCGGTTGCTACGCTTTTCGCTGGGTTGCTTGGCCCAGGTGGTAAAGTGTTGCTGAGCCTTGCGGGTGGTTTCCTTGACCGAGGCGATCTTGAGCGATTCGCTGAATGCGGCGTCGGGGACATCATCCCTCGCGACGTCGCCGCCGGCAATAAAGGAGACTTGGTTACGCAGGTCGGAGAGCTCGTTATTAACCGGCGTGGCGGAGAGGAGGAGGACTTTTGTTTTACTGCCGGATGTGATGATGTCTTCAATCAGGCGTTCGTAGCGACTGCGCTTGAGTGGCTCGCCTTCTTCCTGCTTGGCTTTGGCATTGTTACGAAAGTTGTGGGACTCGTCGATAACGATGAGATCGTAGGCGCCCCAGTTGAGGGTTTCGAGATGGAGGCCGTTGACTTCGCCCGAATCGCGAGAGAGGTCGGTGTGGTGAAGGACGTCGTAGCGGAACTTGTCGTCGGCAAACGGATTGAGCAAATCCGGGTTGCGATAGACGGTCCAGTTACGGCTGAGCTTCTTGGGGCAGAGGACGAGGACGCGTTCGTTCTTCAGCTCAAAGTATTTAATCACCGCGAGCGCAGTGTAGGTTTTGCCTAGACCGACGCTGTCGGCGAGGATGCAGCCGTTTAGCTCCTTGATCTTGTTAATCGCGGACTTCGCGCCGTCTTTTTGAAAAGCGTAGAGCGCTCGCCAGATGCCGGTATCCGGAAGCTGTAGATTGTTCAGATCCGACTCTGCGCTGCGTTCGCCGTCTATGTATTCCCTGAAAATATGGAAAAGCGTGAGGTAATAGATGAACTGAGGAGACTGGTTGGAGTAGAGGCGCTTCAGCTCGGTCAGCACAAGCTCGCGGACATTCTCTGTGAGTTTATCGTTTGACCACCATTCGTTGAACCATTCCAGAAGATCATTACGATCCCGGTCGCTATCGACGACGATGTTGAGTTCAACGTTGTTCCCGGACTCACGTAAACCAAGGCCCGGCACGGTAAAATTGGAACTGCCCAGCATGGCCTGAGCGACCGGACCGTTTTGCACGTGATAAAGTTTGCCGTGCAGTAGGCCAGTCTGTCGCACGGTGCGAATTTCGACTTTCTTCTCGATCCACTCGGCGCATTCTCGGGCCAGTTTGCTCTGCGAGAGCTGATTGCCTAAAGTAAGCCCGCTTTCAGTCAGAGTGAATTCACGAGATGCTTTAGAGTCTTTGTCGAGGTTGTTGACGAATTTCGGATCACCGAAAAGAAAGCGGAGTTCGCTGATTGGATCCAGTTGCTCCTTGAGCGCCTGATACGCATGAATGGTAAAGTAAGCTGATACAATGGAAAGGGCGGTCTCGTCGGACAAAAGCGGCTTCAAGAAGTCGACAGCCTTACCCCGTGAGTGGTTGTCTCGTATACTGGAAGGAGGGGCGGAAGGTTTCATGTATCGATAAAGTAATTGGCGGTGTGCTCTACTAGATAAAAGCAAGTTTGCTTTGTCCACGACGAACTGAGGAATTGTATATTCTTCGCGTTGTTATGCCACCAAATTCCGAACCCGCCATTGCAGACCTTCCTCATTCGGATAAAAGGCCGGATCTTTGGGGAGCAGCAGCGTCTTTCCGGCGAGGTTGTGGAGTTCCTTTTCACCGTTGGAGCGGCGGGGGTCGATGACGGGGGAGACCTGCCAGAGGTGGTCGGGCGCGGGCGCGATGATTTGGCGATCCATGGCCCAGTGATGGTTTTTGCAGAGGGCGAGGCCATTGGTGGGGTGGTCGTTGTGGTAGCGATCCCAGGGGAGGAGGTGAGCGGCGTCTATGAAGGAGACGTGAGCCCCAGCGGGGAGCTGGATGCGGAGGCCGCAGGCGGCGCACTGGTGATCGTAGATGCCTAGGATGGTGCGGCGGAAGGCGGGAGAGCGTCCGTAGTCGGCGGGGTCTTCGGCGGCTTCGGCCTGTTCAGCTTCCTCCTGTGGCAGGGGCTGGCTGCCGAACAAGGAGTCGGCTGCCCACGGGAAATAGCGGGCGACGAGGGCTTCGCGTATCAGCTGGCGATGCTCGGGCAGTGCGACGAGTAGCTCAAAGCCGCCCGTAAATCGGGCGAAGACCTGACCTAGGTCAGCCACGCGGATTTCCCGACGGATGGGTGTCCGGCCATCGGCTTCGAGTGGGAGCCAGATGCCGTCGCCAGCCAGATAGCGGAAAGGCAGGTCCGGGTTGTTGCGGTCGTTTAACCTTCGAACGACTTCGAAGCGGGCGGAAAAGCGGTCGCGCAACTCCTGGCACCAGGGGATGCGGTCGGGGCTGGCGAGCCCCTCGTCGATCAAGTCTAGTGCGGCCAATAGCAGTAGCGGCTTGTGTGGCTTTTCGTGAGGCGAGCCATCGCCGTCCCGCGTCGTGGTATCGACGCGAAGCTGGTAGAGGCGGTCAATGGCTTCGGCTAATTGCATTTATTGATGACGGATGGGTGAGGGCGGATGGCGGATGGCGGATTGCGGATGAATTATGAAGGCTGGGAGAGGTTGGGGGATCCTGGATCAAGCGTGGTCGCTCAACTCCTCGAACTTGGCTTTCATTGTAGGGTTACCTCGGGTCAGTTTTTTGATGGTGACGTCCTGTGCTTTGTCGTTGGCGAGGCGGAGGTTTCGGTCGGTGCCGAGGAGGGCGTCTTTGGTCTTTTGGAGAGAGAAGTTTGAAAGAGGGAGGGCTACGGGAATAGGGGAAGAGGGTTGAAGGTGGAGATTTCTAACTTCCCCCCTTCTAACTTCGTTAGTGGTGTTTATTGAATGAAATTTTGCAGACTGAAGTTGGAGTTGTTCGGCTCGTCAAGAGCGCCCGTTTTTTTGAAGTGCTCATAGGATTCCTCGAAGGATACGAACGGCATGCGGCTGTTGAAATCCATTAGCTTATGCGCAAAGGCTACGTAGGGGTTGGCGTTTCCGTTGAGTGTCATCGCTTCGAGGACGCTCATGTAATCACTGCGCAGTGAGGTCGGGATGATCAGGCGCATCTGTTGGGCATTCTCTAGGATGGCATTCATCCCCAGTCTGGAGATGCGACCATTGCCGTCTTTGAATGGGTGCACCTCGGCGACGACAAAAAGCATGTAGAATGCTCTGGATGCAGCCGACTTCAGCTCGCGACTGGCCAACCATCCGCGTGCGAGTGTTTCGCGCACCAGTTCTGGTTTCACAAATGTGCGGGAGCCGACTTCATTATTCTTCGTCTTAAAGACCCCCGGCTCAACGTCATGGCGAGTGGCCATCATCCGGGCGTGCCTTCGAATGATCAGGTTCATGTAGTCGTCCTGATTGTTCGCGACGGTTCCGCTGATATTCGGATCCACTATCAGTCGATAGGTTTCTTTCACATCGTGCGCATCTTCTGGACGTTTCATTTCCAGGTGAATGGCATCTGCGGTTTCTTTAACCAGCTCTTGCGCTTCTTCGACAGAGAACTTCGTGCCTTCAATGAAATTCGAGAAATAGGCCTCCCAAAAAGCTCGATTTTGATGTTCCTCGACAGGAGGTGCAGGCAGATCGGGAAATTGCTCATGCGCCAAACGTGTGTGCAGTTCAGCAAATAGGGCGATCCGATCCGGATCGTAAGGTTTACCACGGGCGCGTGAACTCGCTAAATTACTCACCAATTGATGGCTGGATGCTTTGCCCTGCAATGCGGCTACAAACTGTTCGAAGCAGTCGAGTTCTCGTTGCCAGTCCAGTTCGTTCGCGAGCTGTTGCACTTTCGCTTCTAGCTGAGGAAGCCAGCCCGGGCCGACGAGCCGTTGTTGGCGATCAAACCAGTCTTCGAGCTCCGGAGCGGATAATGTCTTGGATTCATCATCCGCGCGGGCACGGGCAATTTGGAAATTCTCTAGCACGGCACGCTCTTCGCATGCACTGAACAATGCCAGCCCATCGCTTAGTGGTGTGCGCATGTCATTCGCTTGTGGCTCTGGGCCATTCCAAATGCGGATTTCCAAACCCGGGAGTTTGCGAGTGGGCACTCCTTTACGAGGGACGCTTAAGTGCAATTTTCCGCCTGGCGATACGCTGCCGCCATCAAGCGCCGAGCGGTGGCTGATCACTGCATCTGGATAAAAGTGGGCAGCGATCATCAGTCGGTTGCGTTGAACAATCGTTTCTGCGGGGCTCTTTAAGTCGTCCGTGTAGAGCTTTGAGGCGAGCTTCCGTAAATGACCCGCTTTCAGTTCACGGGAGATTTCGGCGGAGCGCTGTGGATTAGATGTGCCGAATAGTAGAGCCATGATAAAAAAGATGAATTAAATCTTAAAATTGTCGCGTTTTGTTGATTTTTTAAGAATTAAGCGGTCTTTTTGTAGATTTTTCAAGAATAATATTTTTAGGCGTATCAATCGTATTTGCAGAAAAAAGGTGAATTAACGCCAGCCAGTTGCCGGATTTGTAGATTTTTTTAAGAATTAAATGGGAAATTGGCTGATTTTTTAAGAATTAAATCATTGGGAGGGGATGGAAGCAAAGCTAGAGGTGGGGCTAAAAGGATCTGACGCTTGAGTTCGCGCAGGCAAAAAAGTAGTCAGCGGATGTATGTTTCCTATGCTCAACATTCGCCGTCCAGTTCGTCGAACTTGGCTTTCATTGTGGGATTGCCGTGAGTGAGTTTTTTAATCGTGACGTCCTGGGCTTTGTCGTTGGCGAGGCGGAGGTTGCGGTCGGTGCCGAGGAGGGCGTCTTTGGTCTTTTGCAGGTGGGTGATCGACTTGTCGATTTCGTCGATCGCGGTCTGGAACTTTTTACCCGCGAGGTCGTAGTTGCGGGCGAAGCCGGATTTGAAGGATTCGAGCTTATCTTCAAAGTCGGTGACGTCGATGCTCTGTGATTTGACCAGCGCGAGCTCGGCCTTGTATTGCATGGAGTTCATGGCGGCGTTGCGCAGGAGTGTGATCATGGGGATGAAGAACTGCGGCCGAATGATATACATCTTCGGGAAGCGGTGGGAGACATCGACGATCCCGGAGTTATAGAGCTCGCTCTCTGGCTCAAGCAGTGAGACGAGGACGGCGTATTCGCAGCCTTTTTCGCTGCGGTCTTTGTCGAGTTCTTTGAGGAAGTCTTCGTTCTTCTTTTTGGTCGCGGTGGTGTCGCTCTCGTTTTTCATCTCGAACATGATGGAGACGACTTCGTTGCCGTCCTGGTCGGCATCGCGGAAGATGTAGTCGCCTTTACTGCCGGCTCTGGCGTCGTTGTCTTTTTCGAAATAGGCCCCGGTGAATGCAGTGGCTCGGAGGCGGTTGAACTCGGTTTCGCAGTGTTGCTCAAGGGTCTCGCCGACCATCTTAGTGGAGAGCTTGGCTTTCATATCGCGAAGGCGCTCGATGGCTTCGTCGCGATCTTTGAGCTGGGTCTCGTATTTGTCCTTGAGCGCGGTTTCCGCTAATTGCTTCTGAAGCTCCGAATTCTTCAGATTACTTTGCAGTTCGTCGCGTTGCTTTTCGACCAGGCCGACCGCTTCATTTATCGCGAGCTTTTGGCTGACCTCGGTTGATTCGAGCTTGGCCTTGAGTTTCTCGATCTCAGTATCCTTTTGGGTAGCCGCTTCTTGTAGGTCGCTGTTGCGTTTTAGTTCCGCCAGTTGAGACGCGGTGATGGTTTCCTGCTTGGCTTTTTCGAGATCGGAGGCCAGCTTGTCGCGCTCTTTTTCGATTGCGTTGAGGGCCTCGGCGACGGCAAGCTTGCGGGCTTCTTCGCCTTTATCGAGCTGGGCTTTTAATTTCTGGATCTCTGCTTCTTTCTCCGCGGCAGATTTTTGGGATTCGTTGGTCGCTTTTTCTTTTGCGAGTTCGACTGCGTTGAGCTTATCCTTTTCGGCCAGTTCGAGGCGCTCGTGGAGTTCCTGTTCAAACTCGCCATTGCGAACTTGTTTTAGGATGTCGGCATAGCCCGCTTCGTCGACCTTGAATGCTTTATTACAGTGGGGGCAAATGATGTCTTTCATAGTCTATTCCGTTGGTTTTGAGCGTCCTGTTCGAACTTTGGTTAATTATGTGGCATCGTCTATGGGAAAATACAGGCGATGCGTTTTATTCAGTAAGCACCGACCATATCGGATAGGGTGGGACATTTAAAGGGTAGGGAAGAATCAACGATGAATTGAGATTAATGAGTGGTGAGAATTCGGGAATGGGGAGTTTTCATGGCGATTCAAACTTCAGGTTCATCTTCAATAGGCTTGGAGCGCTCAGATTGGGGATGTCCCATTCCATCTAAGTCTAGACAGTGTCCTGCAAAATGTAGATATGAGATGATTCTACTCTCTATGCTTCGGAAATCTACTTCCTTTAAACTAATGCCAACGCATGTAAAAAACTCTGCTGGAACTACTTTCGGCATTCCACTTTTTACAAGTGAATCATTGACCTTCAGCTGTGAATTATGCTGCCATTCGCAATACAAGATGTAGCGAATGGGCTTATTTGTATATATTCTTACGGTGCCCAGTTTCAAGAACTAGAACGACAAACACCTCGTCTTGGAGTTGGCAGAGAATTCGATAATCGCCGCTTCGATAACGCCAGATGTTATTCAATTCGCCTTTCAGTTGTTTGCCTGATTCTCGGGGGTCTTCGGTGCCTTGAATGCTTTCATCCATAAAATGAATGATTTGTGCAGCGGCTTGCTTATCCAACTTCTTTAGCTGTTTGAGTGCTTTCTCCGAAATCTTATAGTCCCAACTCACGTTTAGCTTCTTCGGCAGTGTATAGTTTACCTGGGTTCTGCACTACATCGACGGCTAGATAGTAATCCTCCATGTCCTCCAAGTGTTCCAAAATGGCTTCCCGTGCATAGAAAGTCTTCGTGCGCCCAGTCTTTTTGGCAAGGAGTTCCAGGCGACTCTCCACTTCTTTATCTAATCGAATAGCTAACATGGAGGGTAGTATTTCATTGCAATACGCGTATAGCAAGTCGCCTTTCTTGCGATGATCTTGGGGGATTGAACCTTTAAATAGGCTAGTAGTGAATCATTGACCTTTAGTCTGCAGATAATGCTGCTGTTAAGAAGATTGATAATTGCTTGCTTTATCGATCATTATTGGTTTAATTTTGATCTATAAAGTTAGTGTGCATCGATCATGACATGGAATTGGGAACAGGCCGATTGGCCAAAATTTACTTACGACACATCTGCGCTGGAGGTTCTGGAGGCTAAATTCTTGCGAGAGTCGGGTATATTGATTGGCACGTTTCGGCATTTGAATGCCGTCGACGAAGACTTGCTAAAGGTTGATTTAATCACTTCCGAGGCGTTCAAGACTTCCGAAATTGAGGGCGAAATCTTAAACAGAGATAGCTTACACTCATCCATTCGTCGACAATTTGGATTGCAATCGGACGGGCGTAAAGTGCCTCCCTCAGAACAAGGGATCGCTGAAATGATGGTGAACTTGTATCGCACTTTTGAGACGCCTTTGACACACGAAACTTTATTTGAATGGCACCGTATGCTGTGCAATGGCCGACGCGATCTACTGGATGTCGGACGCTACCGAACTCACGAGGATGCCATGCAGGTTGTTTCTGGTGCGATCCATCGCCCGAAGATTCACTTTGAAGCGCCTCCCTCGAAACAAATGCAATCTCAGATGAATGGGTTTCTCAAATGGTATAATGAATCCCATTCTTTACCCACGCTCACGCGTAGCGGCATCGCCCATCAGTATTTTTTAAGTATCCATCCTTTCGAGGATGGGAACGGGCGCATTGGACGTGCCATTGCCGAAAAGGCGATTGCTCAAAATTTCGGGCAACCCTCACTGCTTGCACTGTCGAGTCAGATCGAAAAAGGGCGCAAGGCCTATTATCATGTACTGGAGGCAGCCAATAAAGGAAACGAAATCACCACATGGTTGTTATACTTTGCTCAGCTGATTCTAGATGCGCAAAAGACTACCGAGACGCATGTCCAATTTTTAATCAAGAAGGCGAAGCTATATGATCGATTACGCGGCCAGTTGAATGAGCGCCAAGAGCAGGTGCTCAGCCGAATGTTCCGTGAAGGACCCCAAGGGTTTGAGGGCGGTTTAAGTGCGAAGAACTATGTCACTATTACTGAGGCATCGACTGCTACCGCGACTCGTGATTTAAGGGAGTTGGTGGTTCTGGGGGCACTCACAAAAACGGGAGAACTCAAAGCGACTCGTTACTGGTTGAATATTGGTGGCCAGTAGAGGTTTAATTTTCGCGTAAAGTAACTCACGTGAAATGCCCTCCGGGTGCTTCCAGCGTGTAGAGCTGATCATTCTTTTTACGATTCAGCCATCGCCAAGCCGGCAATCCGTCCGCCTGTCCAGGCGGCTTGAAAGTTAAAACCACCTGTAATACCGTCAATGTCGATACACTCGCCTGCAAAGTAGAGGCCGGGCACCAGGCGGCTTTCCATAGTTTTAAAATTGATTTCTTTTAGGCTGACGCCGCCGCAGGTAACGAACTCGTCTTTGTTCGTGGTTTTGCCTTGAACGCTATAGCGAGCGCCGGTGAGTTCCTGAATGAGGGTGGCTTCTTTTTCTTTGGGTAGCTGTGCCCATTTTGTGTCATCGGTGATGCCTGCGGTTTCCACGAGGCGTTCCCAGAAGCGGCGGGGGATGGCTTCGAAGATTTTGGTTTTTACCTGAGTTTTGCCTTTGCGCAGATGGTTGAATTTTTCGCGTAACTGATTTTCGGATACGTCGCCGAGCCAGTTTATTTGTATTTCGAAATGATAATTTTCATCTTGGAGGGCGCGGGCTTGCCATGCGGATAGGCGAAGGATGGCGGGGCCACTGAGTCCACGGTGGGTGATAAGGATGGGGCCGGTTTGGGGGGCGAGCTTACTGTGGCGCGAAGAGGCCGTCGCAAGCGACGACGCCACGTGTGAGACACTGGCGTTTTGGACGGAGAGCCCGGCTAGGCCGTGGGTGCGTTTATCGGCTAGGTTGAAAGCGAAAAGTGAGGGTGCCAGCAGGGCAATACTGTGACCAAACTTCTCGAGGGCTCGGGTAAGGGGAGAGGCTTTGAGTGAACCACTCGCGACTAAGACTTTATCGGCAGTGGTTTCTGTGCCGTCAGATAATTGAAGGGTGAATTGTGAAGGGTGATGCGTGAAACTGTTTACACCGGTTTCTTTGCGTAGTTCGACGCCGGCTTTGCGGGCGGCATTTTGAAAGCAGTCGATGATCGTTTGCGAGTCGTCGGTGATGGGAAACATGCGTCCGTCGGGCTCGGTTTTGATCTCCACTCCGCGTTGAGCGAACCAAGCGACGGTGTCCAGGGGTTGCCAGCTGTTAAAGGGGCCGCGAAGTTCCCGGGAGCCGCGCGGATAGTGAGTGGAGAGTTTAGCAGCTTCGAAGCAGTTGTGGGTGACGTTACAGCGTCCGCCGCCGGAGATCTTTACCTTCTGCAAGGTGTGTTTCGAGCGCTCGTAGATAGTGACCTGTGCCGATGGATTGGCTTCGGCTGCGGTGATCGCAGCGAAGTAACCGGCGGCACCGCCCCCGATAATCGCGATGCTCGGTTTTTTGGACGTCCCCATTCTACTTATGAGAGTGCTTCGAGCTGTGTATAGGCTTCGAGTATTGAATGCTCTATAGTTTCGACGGTCTTGGCGTCTCCGCTGAGATCGCTTTCAGGGTTTTGGTAATATTCGGCGGAGGCCATTTTTTTTGAAAGTGTTTCGAGCTCAGCTTCCATTTTTTCAATTTCTTTTGGGAGCATTTTAAGGGCCTCTCGCTCTTTATTGGTGAGCTTCTTCTCAGGAGTGGCTAGAGCGGGTGTTGAAAGGGTAGGCGGAGATTTGGAGGCAGGCTTCTTCGCGGCTCCGGTTTTGTTGGCTTGTTTTTGTAGCCATTCTTCGCAGCCGCCGACGTATTCTTCGATATCCCCATTGCCTTCGAGGGCGATCGTGCTGGTGACGACGTTATCAAGGAAGCTACGGTCGTGAGAGACGAGGAGGAGGGTGCCGTTATATTCGAGGAGGCGCTCTTCGAGGAGTTCGACGGTTTCGATGTCGAGGTCGTTAGTCGGCTCGTCAAGGATGAGGACGTTGGCCGGTTGGATAAAGAGTTTGGCCAAGAGCAGGCGGGCGCGCTCGCCGCCGGATAGTTTAGTGATGGGGGAGCGGGAGGTGTGCGGGGTGAAGAGAAAATCCTGTAGGTAGGAGATGATGTGACGGGGCTTGCCGTTGATGAGCACAGAATCACCGTGCGGGTGAACGTTTTCGGCCACGGTGAGTTTATTGTCGAGCTGTCCGCGGTGCTGGTCGAAATAAGCAACCTCGAGTTTGGTGCCGTGGGTGATGCTGCCGCTGGTGGGCTCGAGTTTTTTGAGGAGCAAATTGAGCAGGGTGGTTTTGCCGGAGCCATTGAGGCCGACGATGCCGATCTTATCGCCGCGCCAGATGGTGGTAGAGAAGTTTTCAATGAGCGGCGATGTGTCGCCCCATGCATAGCTGATCTCATCGACGGTGATGACTTTACGTCCGGAGAGTTGTGCATCACTGAGGTCGAGTTTGCTCTTGCCTTGGGTGTTGCGACGTTCGGCACGCTCTTCGCGTAGTTTCTTGAGGGCGCGCACGCGGCCTTCGTTACGGGTGCGACGGGCTTGGATGCCTTTGCGGATCCAGACTTCTTCTTCGGCGAGTTTCTTATCGAAAACAGCTGCTTGCTTGGCTTCGCCTGCGAGAAGGTCGGCTTTGCGCTCGAGATAGGTGGGGTAGTCGCATTCCCAGCGAGTGAGCTGGCCTCGGTCGAGGTCTAGGATCTTGTTCGCGACGCGTTGAATAAAGGCACGGTCGTGTGAGACGAAGAGGAGGGCGATGTCGGACTTGCGGAGGAATTCTTCGAGCCAGCGGATGCCGGGGATGTCGAGGTGATTGGTCGGCTCGTCGAGGAGAAGGATATGTGGCTCGGCGATAAGTGCTTTGGCGAGGAGCGCGCGACGCTTGTTGCCGCCGGAAAGTGAAGAGAATTCTTGATCGCCGTCGAGCTCGACGCGGTTGAGGACGTTTTCGACTTTGTGCTCGAGGGCCCAGCCATCGGTGCGGTCGAGTTCTTGTTGGAGACTGTCCAGAAGGTCGCCAAGTGATTCATCTTCTGGGTTGAGTGAGTAGGCATGGAGGGCGGCGTGGTATTCGGCGACGGTCTTTGCCTGCTCACCGAGCCCTTGGGCGACGACTTCAAAGATGGTGCCCTCGAGTGCGTCGGGGACTTCTTGGTCGAGCTTACCGATACGTAAATTTGGGATGGCTTCAATTTCGCCCTTATCTGCGGGGAACTCGCCATTTATAATGCGTAGTAGGGTGGATTTGCCTTCTCCGTTACGACCGAGCAAGCAGATGCGCTCGCGCTTGGCGATAGTGAGCCCGGCGTCGTCGAGAAGCTTAGGGCCCCCAAAGGATACGGTGAGATTACGGTAGGAAAGGAGGGACACTTGGAAATTGGGAATTAGGAATTAGGACTGAGGCGTCAGTTGTGCGTAAGCGTAGGATGATGTAGGGAGAGGGAGCTACAAAAAAGCCTCTCCGTTGCGGGAGAGGCTCTTAAAGTTGTAAAAGTCCGAGGCCTATTCTTCTGGCTTTGTCTTTCTTATGCCAATCACGCGCTGGCCGTCTTTCCACTGGCCGCGTTTACGGAGCAGGTCGATACGTTCGAAACGTTTGAGGACTGTTCGGTTCTTTTTACCTCCGCCTCCGGCGGCTTTAAAGCTGTTGTGTTGTGACATGGTGTATCCTTGTTAAAAGTGAAAGCGGTGGAATAAATGGTTCCGTTTAAGAAAGATCAAGGGCAAATACTGGTTTTTTCACGAGATTTGTTTTTTATAATGACTTTAGGTGATGGATTATCGGCTCTTTAAAACAGTTATTTTTTCACTTTGGCTTTTCTTGAAGCTATGCAATATTGGTGGGTCTGATCACTTTTATTAAATTTTTGTGCTATCTTTGCCTGAGCGCTGCGCTTCTTTTCGGTGCATTCTTCGTACAGGATTACTATTCGAACTTGATTGTTGAAAAAGAAATGGAGGAGGCAGCACTCGCTTTAGGGCAGCCTGAGTTAGATCTTTTAAGCCTCCCAGCTGAGATGTTGCTAACTAGTCATGATCATCGTGAAATTGATGTTCTCGTTTATGCGAGAAGTCGTAATTATGTGCAATTTGAACTGCGTTCGAAACGTCAATTCTTCAAATATGCCATTGCCTATCTAAATGTAGAGTCACAGGGGCTGGTGCGGAAGTATGAGAGCAATGGATTAATCGATAAGGAGACGTATCTTGATATGAAGGCAGTATGGGATGCGAGAGATGCATCGGAGGCAATTGCCGAAGTGAACTAAAGCCTAATACGTTTATTCTGATTAGTTACAAAATCTAGCAAGCTCACTCGGTTGTGGTGTCCGCTAGGGTGAGCCAACACAGGACTTATACCAGCGCTTGTCTTTACATGGTAATAAAAACCCTGTATACGCTTGCGGTGGTAGATGACATGGGAGTTTATCAAGAGCGTGGGAACGCTATACTGATAAACAATTTAGGCAGATCTCCGTCTGCCCCAGATGGCAACTGAAGGCGGCGGTTTCGGCGAAACCGCCCTACCTGTGACGCTCAAGGTTAGCCCAATGGCGCTTAGGAATAATCGCCGCTCACTAGTTGTGTGAACGC
>Ga0307934_1001154_pt1 | contig 17085 bp, 14 predicted proteins | sample OrgLakmetageno90_FD_201838 | JGI IMG/M metagenome (GOLD analysis project Ga0307934, IMG submission 201838) | Saline water microbial communities from Organic Lake, Antarctica - #90 | ecosystem: Environmental > Aquatic > Non-marine Saline and Alkaline > Saline | place: Antarctica: Organic Lake... | reverse complement strand
TGAAGATGCGGGTATCGATCCAGAAGAACTTGATTACATTATTTTTGCTCACAACTTTGGCGATGTAAAACATGGCAGTTCTCAAACCGACATCATCCCTAGTTTGGCAGCTAGGGTAAAGCAACACTTGGGTATTGAAAATCCAAATTGCCTTGCCTATGATCTTATTTTTGGTTGTCCGGGATGGATACAAGGAATGATTCAGGCGAGCCTTTTTATAAAAGCAGATGCTGCAAAAAAGTGTTTGGTAATTGGCGCAGAAACACTTTCAAGGGTTTCAGATCCCTACGATAGAGATTCTATGATTTATTCTGATGGTGCAGGCGCATGTATTCTCGAAAAAAGTGCTGAAAATTCCTCAAGCGGAATTCTAAGTCATGTTGCTCAATCTGACACCAAAAAGGAATGCAATTATCTTTTTTTCGGAAATTCTTACAACAAATCTAAAGATCAAACCAAATACATAAAAATGTTTGGGAGAAAGATTTATGAATACGCCATCAGTAAAGTACCTGCTGCCATTAAATCTGCTGTAGATAAAGCTGAAATTGATATTTCTGAAGTGAAGAAGATATTTATCCACCAAGCAAATGAAAAAATGGATGAGGTAATTATAAAGCGTTTTTATGAACTTTATAACATGTCAGTTCCAGAAGGAATCATGCCAATGAACATCCGTGAACTTGGCAATAGTTCCGTGGCTACCGTGCCAACTTTGTTCGACATGGTTAAAAATAATCAGTTAGAAGGACATAGTATTCATAAAGGAGAGGTAATTATCTTTGCTTCGGTAGGAGCAGGTATGAATATCAATGCTTTGGTGTATAAGTACTAGCCATTATACACGTTCTAATTAAATTACTAACATTACTACAAACAAAACGAATATGTCTGAAAATATAGAAAAAACCAAATGTTTGGTCATTGGTTCTGGTCCTGCAGGTTACACCGCAGCTATTTATGCTGCTAGGGCAGACCTTCATCCAGTAATGTATGTGGGGCTACAAATGGGTGGACAACTTACCACGACTACCGAAGTTGATAATTTTCCGGGTTACCCAAATGGTACTGACGGAAATGCCATGATGGAAGATTTAAAAAATCAAGCAGAAAGATTTGGTACAGAAGTAAGGTTTGGAGTGGTTACTCATATTGAATTTGGAAAAGAAAAAGGTGAAGATCATTTAATTACCGTTGATGGATCGAAGAAAATAACGGCGAGTTCTGTAATTATTTCCACAGGAGCTACTGCCAAATACCTTGGTTTAGAAAATGAAAAAAGACTGATTGGTGGAGGGGTTTCTGCGTGCGCTACTTGCGATGGATTCTTCTACAAAGGTCAAGAGGTTGTGGTGGTGGGGGCAGGAGATACTGCAGCAGAAGAAGCAACGTATCTTTCGAATATATGTAGCAAAGTTACCGTGTTGGTAAGAAAAGACCATATGAGGGCTTCTAAAGCCATGCAACACAGGGTAAACAATACCCAAAATATAGAAGTAATGTACAATACAGAGCTAGATGATGTTTTAGGAAAAGAGGTTGTGGAAGGCGTAAGAGTTGTAAATAACGTTACCAAAGAAAAACAAAACTTAGAGGTAACGGGGGTTTTTATAGCAATTGGACACAAGCCTAATACTGAATTGTTTAAAGGCGAGTTAGATATGGATGAAACTGGCTACCTAATTACTAAAGGAAAATCTACAAAAACAAATATGTATGGTGTGTTTGCAGCTGGTGATGTTCAGGATAAAGAATACAGACAAGCAATTACGGCTGCTGGCACTGGCTGTATGGCAGCGATGGATGCAGAAAGGTATTTGAGTGCTTTGTAGGTGTTTTCGCCAATGGAAACCAAATACTCATTTTCACAATGTACCCGCCATAAAGTATATTCATTGTTGGTACACGTTATTATTAGTTTATAAAAGATGCGCCCTGATCAAATAAATGTTTTACACCTTCTTTAATTGCTAACTTCTTAGCTTCAGAGAAAACTTCTTTCAATAATGGGATTCCTTGTTTTGTAATTAGTGCCAAAATATGTGATAAACTTTTTCCAACCCAATTCTTTGATTTTGATGTAAGATTTTCTCTAAGTGTTACAATTTCATTTTTAATATTTTGAAACTGATCTTTATTTTCTTCAGTCTGGTAATTGTCAAGCTTGTTTACTATAGATTCTAAACATTCGTCAAGGAGTAGGATTTTTTTAGGGCTAAAAGGCTTTATGTGAGAATCTTCTTCTAGTATTTGATATTCCGAAAAATAATCTTCTGTAAATGATTTTAATATTGGGTCATCAAAAAAAGATTCTACAGACTCATATTTTTCAAGCAAATCAATCCAGTTTTTAAAGCATCCGTCTAATTGTTTATCAGATATCCATTTTTTACTATTACTTATTGATTCTTTATTTGCAGGTTTCCAGTCACATAAAAGTTTTAATCCACCTATATCAATTTTGCAACTTTCAATATTGAAGTAAAAGTCGGATGTTTTGTCCTTATCGATAATTTTCAACAGAAAATCTTCAGGTTTGATAACTTCAAATTGCACATCTTTAAGTTCAATATATTTTTCTAATGTTTCAAGAATAATTAATGGAAGTTTTTTCTTCATTTTTTTTATATATAGTGCGTGCCGTAGCCATTTCAGCTAACTTATTTTTAATAAAAAGTATAGCTAAGTATACTCAATCTATTCTTCATATTCATCTTCAAGAGCAAACTCAAATAACTTCAGATAATTTACATATTCTTCCTTTAGTTTATCTGAAAAAGAAGCTTCGTCATACTTTGATGCTACCCTAACTATTTGGTCATACATAAGGTAATAACGCTCTATTTGATCGAATACCAATTCTATTTTGCTAGGACTAAAATTGCTGTAATAAAAAACGTGTTCTTGAAAAACTGATTTTAATTCACCTAATAATTCTCTTGCTCTTTCTTTGTCTTCTAATTGATACAAGATTTCAACAAAAGGAATCACCATACTATAGTGCCCGAATTTAGCTACCGGCATTTTCTCCAAGCAGATATCTACAATTTCTTTGGATTTTGCTAGGTCTCCTTCTTCAAGAAGTTTCCTTGCCAATCTTTCCATATTATTTCTGTAGGAAACCCCATTTTTTCTACTTTCTGGATCAAGATAAATGTTATCATCTGTAATGTTTTTCCATTCCCAGTTTTTAACTTTTTCATACATAACCTCTGTATCCATTCTACCCATTTCAAAGAAATTTCCATCCGAAGGAGTTTTAATAGGTACCAACTTATATGCCAATCCTTCTAGCTGAAGGTAATCTTTCATCCACAAATATTCTTCATCTGCATGCGCCCCACCGGTAAAGTATATAGGTTGCTTCCAATCATTGTTTGCGATGATATCTAGCATCATGATTCTGTTTTTTGACAAGGTGTTTCCAAATTTGATATCAATATGGTCAACAATCTTATCGGCATCTTTTGCTGCTACCAAACCGCTTTTAAGTACGGCTTCTTTGTCAACTGGTATTCTAACGCTATCTGTGGGGAGCATTTTTTCAGGCACGCCATCTTCATCTAAATCGAGAAAAGTAATTTTATTGTCACTTTCTATCCATTTCATCAAATGATCAATACTTAGAATGGAGTCTTTTTTGGAAGCTGGTAAAACATCATCTAAATAGTAAGTAATTTCTAAAGACCCCAACTTGTATTTATCATGAGTAAGCTGAGAAGGAATAGGAGCCGCTTTGTAAGTTTTTCTTTTCATTTGATCTATGTACCAGTCAGTTTGAAACAGGCTGCTGTTGATCAACTTGATGTCTGTTCGGTAGTTTTCAACCTCTTGCATATACCAAAGCGGAAAAGTATCGTTGTCGCCAATGGTAAACATAATTGCATTCTCATCGCAGGAATCCAAGTAAGCTTTTGCATTCATTCTAGAGGTATACCTATTGGATCTATCGTGGTCGTCCCAGTTTTTGGCTGCCATTAATATTGGAACTAATAAACAGAGACTAGTTACAGAGATTACCACCACACGTTTGTTGCCATAATTTTTCATCTTTTCGAACAAAGCCATTACGCCCATGCCTATCCATATAGCAAAAATATAGAACGAACCTACTACTGCATAGTCTCTTTCTCTGGGTTCAAATGGCTTTGGATTTGTGTAAAATATAATGGCAAGTCCTGTAAAAAGGAAAAACAGAAGGAGTGTGTAAAAGTTTTTTTGGTCCTTTCGATAGTGGAAATACACTCCAATCATCCCTAAAATAAATGGTAAAAAGTAGTAAGTGTTTCTGCCCTTATTGTTTTTTAAATCACTTGGCAAACCATCCTGAGTACCCAACCTAAGCTCGTCTATAAATTTAATGCCACTTAGCCAATTACCATTCAGCAAACCTAGCTGCCCTTGCTCATCATTTTGCCTACCTACAAAATTCCACATAAAATAGCGAGTATACATATAGCCAAACTGATAGCTTGCCATAAACTTTAAATTCTCAAAAAAAGTAGGTCTTCTAGTGCTTTCTTCGGGAATTCCAGCAATTGCCTTGTAATTTTGAACTACCGATGGATCTGTACTTACCATTCTTGGCATGAATCCTTTGTGTCTGCTTATCCAGTTGGGCAAGGCATCTTTGTAGTTGTTTACAATTACATATTTTCCTTTTTTGTAATCTTTTTCGTATTTCGGCTTGTCGTCTTTGGTCGGATTTCGTCCATCTTGCTCTCTTTTAAAAGCGATAGAATAATAAGTATCGTAAAAAATATTGGCATCGCCATATTGCTCTCTATTATAATAGGCAAGTAGTTCTCTGGCACTTGAAGGATTGTTTTCGTTGATGGTGGTGTTGGCATTTGCTCGAATAGGGAGCATCAACCAGGATGAAAAACCAATCATTAGAAAAAGTAGCGACAGCAGCAAAGTATTGAAACGAAGCATTCTTCTTTTCTGAGTCGCTGTAATTGAAAAATAGAAAAAGCAGGTGAGTAAAATTCCTGCAATAAAACTTCCTGAGTTGAATGGCATCCCAACATTATTCACAAAAAACAACTCCATTGCACTAAAGTATTTAAGTGTGAAGGGAAATAGTAGCTTGAACACAAATATGAGTACTGAAACAGCAGCAACATTTGCGATCAAAAATTTCTGTAAAGTATTGATTTGATAATTTTTATAAATATACAGAAAAACAATAGATGGAATCACAAGCAGCGAAAGCAAGTGCACACCAAACGAAAGTCCAACGATAAAACAGAGTAGTAGTAACCATTTATCACCGTTTGGTTGATTCATGACCTGCTCCCATCTTAGTCCTAGGTAAAAAAGGAGTGCCATTAAAAAAGAAGACATGGCATATACTTCGCCTTCTACTGCACTAAACCAGAAACTATCGGAAAAAGTATATGACAAACATCCAACAGTAGCACTTCCTAGCAATGCAATTACGGTATTTACTGAAAGCTGTTCATGTTGTTTTAGTGCTTTTTTTAATAGGATTACAATTGTCCAAAACATAAACAATATGGTGAAAGCACTTGCCAGTGCAGACATAAAATTGATCATGATTGCAATTTGCTCAGGACCGCTTGCTAGCATTGAAAAAAATGCTCCTAAAATCTGAAAAAAAGGAGCACCTGGCGGATGACCTACCGATAATTTGTTAGAAGTAGAAATATACTCTCCACAATCCCAGTAGCTTACGGTTGGTTCCAGCGTAAGTGTATAAGTGATTAATGCAATGGTAAATACTGCCCATGCCGTAATGGTTTCCCATTTTTTAAAGACTGTAGGTGCTATTTTTTTATTCTCATCCATAAAGGAAAGATCTGATAATTAATGATTCATGCTATAAAAAAAATACAGAAAGCAGCATAAAATCTGACTTTCTGTATTTTTTAATTTCGTAAAGAGACGATTGTTGACTCTTGGTATTGTTTTCTAACATACTCAAACCAATATGATTTGGGTATATCCAATAGGTATTTTTGAATAATTATTCTTTGCTTTCAAGTAGTTCAAAAAATTGTTCTAGTTGAGGTATCAATACTATTCTAGTTCTTCTGTTTTTTGCACGACCCTGAACAGTGCTGTTGCTTTCTAGCGGCTTAAATTCACTTCTACCAGCAGCTATTAATCGAGAAGGCTGTATTTTGTGATTGTTCTGTAATGTTCTAACGATGGAAGTAGCTCTTAGCACAGAAAGATCCCAGTTATCTTTTATTCCAGAAGTACTGATTGGCTTATTGTCTGTATAGCCCTCTACCATTACTTCCATATTTTCTTGAGATCTGATTACATCCGCAACTTTACCCAAAACACTTTTGGCACTTGAAGATACTTCTGCACTACCGCTTTTGAATAGCAATTTATCAGCAATGGAAATATAAACAACTGTTTTTTCTACGTCAATTTGAATGTCTTTATCGTTAAACCCATCCCTAAGTGCACTTTTTAATTTAAAGCCAACAGCCAGGTTCAAAGAATCTTTTTTGTTCATGGCTTTTTGAATATGCTGGATATATTCATCTTTTTTACTCATTTGAGCAAGTGTTTCTTTGATGTTATCCGAAGCAGATTTTGAAAGTATTGTTAGATTATCTACATATTCAAGTGTTCTTTTTTTATCAGATCTCAGGTCGTCAACCTGCTGATCTAAGTTATAGCTGCTAGATTTACACTTCATCAACTCTGCTTTTGTGTCTACCAGCTCGTTTTTTTGCTCGTTAAAATTTTCTTCTAACCTAACGTATTTCTTTTTTGAAACACAAGAGCTAAGGAAAATAGATAAAAGGGCAATGGACCAAATTTTCTTGTTCATTTTTATTTTGTTTAGATGTATACAAAATTAGTAAAAGAATAAAAATAGCCACTACTTTTAATAAAAAAAATATTCACCTATCAAATGTGGACAAAACTAATCGAATATAAGGCTAATAAGGCTGTCAATTACCTACAATATTTAGCAATGATTATGTTGCTTGCAACGGCTTTTGTTGCTTGCAAGAATAGCAACCGTAAACACTACAGCGTTTATAGAGGTGAAGCAATTGGCACTACCTATTCGGTAAAATGTAGCAACTGTTCAACTCTCAACGTAACTTATAAAATAGATAGTATTGTTGACTTACTCAATAAATCTGTATCAACATACCATGATTCTTCACTCATCTCAAAAATAAATGCTGGAGACACAACGCTAGAAGTAGATGCATTGTTTAAAAAGTTATTTATGATGAGCAAAAAAATTTATAAAGAAACAGATGGCTATTTCGACCCAAGTGTGGGAGCATTGGTAAATCATTATGGTTTTGGTCCAAAAAAGAAAATTATTACGGATACGGAAGTATTTTCAACAAATCAAGCCCAATATGTTGGGTTTGAAAAATATGAGTTGGTTAATAATTTGGTTGTCAAAACTCATAAAAACAGCTATTTAGATTTTAATGCCATTGCCAAAGGATACTTGGTAGATTTGATTGCACTTGAACTTGAACAGAATGGTGTAAATGATTTTTTGATAGAGATAGGAGGGGAGATCAAAGCAAGTGGATACAATGAGTATGAAAAGCCATGGTTGATTGCTATTGAGGCACCTAATTCGGATGGCTCTAGAAGTATTTGGACGAAGCTGAGGCTTGAAAATCAATCGATGGCTACTTCGGGTAATTACAGAAAATACTTGATGGATGACAAGGGTAATAAAAAAGTCCACACCATCAATCCAAAAACAGGGCTTGCAAAAGAAAATAAATTATTGAGTGTTTCGGTACTTGGAAGCATTGATTGTTCTTTTGCAGATGCGTACGCTACCGCTTTTTTGGCAATGGGATTGGAGAAAACAATCAATTTTTTAAATAATCACAAAAATCTTTATGCAGTATTGATTTTTAGGGATAAAAACTACCAAATAAAAACTTCATTTGTTAACTTTGCAGATAATTGATGAAGACTAAACAATAATTTGGTTTAAAAAATTAAATGCTTTGATAGTTTTTATTTTAATCAATTGATTTTTAACATATATTTTTAGTAAAAATTGGAATATTACATTTTTGGTTACGGGTCCTTGGTGTCAAAAGAAAGCACTGAGCGAACATTGGGAAGAAAACTTGAAGACAAAACGTCAGATTTCTGCAAGCTTAGAGGCTACCAACGGGTTTGGAATTATAAAGGTAGGGTAATGATAGCGCCAGATGATAAGATGATCAATGCTGTTTTTTTGAATATCCTACCTTCAAAAACAGAAGAAATAATCAATGGATTTTTATTTAAGGTAGATCAGCTAGAGCTTGAAAACCTTAAAAAAAGAGAGCTTAATTACGAGTGCATAGACGTAACCAACGAAATTTTTGATCATAGTATTTCACTCGATAAACAAAAAGTTTTCACCTTTTCATGCACAGACAAACAACACCTTAGTAATGATGGTGACCAAGATTGTTTTGTGTTAAAAAAATATGACCTACTGGTAAAAGAGGCTTTTAAAAAAGTAAGTGAAGATTATTATAAGCAGTACGAACAGACAACCTTAGCGCATAGTTATGGCTTTGTAATCGGATCTTATAAGGGTGTTTATTGATTAAATCTTCGATTTGTATCAATATTATAGCTATGTATGATAAAAATCGTAGGCTTTTTATGAAGATCTACCTCAATTCTTTTCCACTGTTGTATGGTTTTGGTTTTGATAAATTCATCAGGCATTGTAATATTGCTAGCAACACATAACATTGTTTTGCTGGATAGCAATTGTTTCAAGTCATTCAAAAACTGATTGTTTCTATAAGGAGTTTCGATGAATAGCTGTGACTGATTGATTTCTTTCGACTTCCTTTCTAGTTGTTTAATAGCATCTTTACGTTCAGGAGATTTTATGGGTAAATAACCATTAAAAGCGAAGTTCTGACCGTTTAAACCTGAAGCCATCATTGCAAGCAAAATAGAGGAGGAGCCAACGATAGGCACAACAGGTATGTTTAACTTGTGTGCCAATCCTACTGCTGATGCACCAGGGTCTGCAATGCCAGGAGCTCCTGCATCTGAAAACAATCCTATTGAAATACCTTGTTCACAATGCGATAGTTCCTCTTCAAAAGATTGATTTTTACGGTGCTTATCAGTCGTATAAATCACCAATTTACTTTGTTGTTTTTTAGGAGCAATTTGTTTTATAAATTTCCTAGCAGATTTTTCATTTTCTACAATGTAGTGATCAATACTAGCGATGATTGAATTTACTTGCGATGGAATTACCTCCAGTAGATTTTCGCTTCCTAAGCCAGTAGGAATCAAGTACAGCTTTCCTTTAGTTGGTTGCATTAATTTTGTGAGTTGTGTTTTTTTGCGATTGCTTCGCAGGCTTCATCGAGTATTTGATAAACATTTCTAAAACCATTCATACCACCAGTATATGGATCTGGAACTTCCAAGTCTTGACCTGGAAAAATCTCATTGAGTATCAAGATTACCTTAGCTTTATCTTGTTCAGACTTAGCTAAATTCATAACGTTGTTAAAGTTTATTTTATCCATGACATAAATAATGTTAAAATCATCAAAGTCATGGATAGTGAATATTCTAGAGCATTTTTGAGAAATATCTAAATCATGACTTGCTGCAACTGTTATTGCCCGTTCGTCTGGGGGTGTATCTATAAAATAACCTCCTGTTCCAGCAGAATCAACCTGTATGGTTTTGTCAGTCAATTTAGACTCCAATAGCCCTTCTGCCATAGGTGATCTACAAATATTTGCTAAACAAACCATTAAGATTTTGGTCACTCCAGTAAGTTTTAAATAAGTTGTTTCTTCAGTTCTTCTATGTAACTGTTGAATTCCTTATCAGTTTCAGACAAGTTTTCAACAGTTTTGCAAGCGTGCATTACAGTGCTATGATCTCTTTTTCCTGTTTTAAAACCTATGTTTTCAAGTGATGATCTGGTCATTTTTTTTGAGAAATACATGGCTAGCTGCCTTGCTTGAACAATGTTTCTTTTTCGAGATTTGGACTGCAAGGTGGCTACATCAATATCAAAGTACTTTGCTACTACTTTTTGAATGTGTTCAATAGAAATTTCAGGTCTATTACTTTTCACAAATTTATCAACGATTTGTTTTGCAAGAGACAGACTAAATTCCTCTCTATTAAATGCTGCATGGGCAATTAAGGAGGTAAACACCCCTTCTAGTTCGCGAATATTTGAATCGATATATTTTGCAATATGCTCTGTAATTTCATCAGGCATTTCAACACCATCTCTAAAGAGTCTACTTTTAAGAATAGTCAGTCTTGTCTGGTAGTTGGGTGGATGTAGTTCTGCTGAAAGTCCCCATTTGAATCGAGAAAGCAATCTTTGTTCAATATCTTGCATGTCTACTGGGGCTTTGTCTGAAGTAAGAATTACTTGCTTTCCATTTTGGTGTAAATGGTTGAAAATATGAAAGAAAACATCTTGTGTTCCTTTTTTTCCAGACAAAAATTGTATATCATCAACAATTAAAACATCAATCATTTGGTAAAAGTGAATGAAATCAGTTCTGTTATTTTTTTTGACAGCATCAATGTATTGTTGTGTAAACTCTTCCGAGGAGATATAAAGAACACTTTTTTCGGGATATTTTTCTTTAATTTCAATCCCAATTGCATGTACCAAGTGTGTTTTTCCAAGCCCAACACAACCATGAACGAGTAGTGGATTAAAAGAGGTTTTCCCAGGCTTTAGAGCAACTGCATGACCTGCAGCTCTTCCTAATCTATTTGAGTCACCTTCTATAAAAGAGTTAAAATTGTAGTTTGAATTTAGTCGAGATTCTATTTCTACCCGTCTAAGACCAGGAATTACAAAAGGATTCTTTACTTCTCTATTTTTTTGTTCAATAGGTGCAGATGAATTTTGGGCACTTATAAACTTTTTATGAGCGCTGGGTATTTTTAGCGTTCTTGACTTGTTGCTGCTAAAATTATTCTCCATTTTCACATCATAAACAAGCCTTGCGTCTTCACCAAGCTGTTTGGTAAGGGCTGTACTCAAGAGCTCTATATAATGTTCTTCTAGCCACTCGTAGAAAAATTTACTAGGTACTTGCACCGTTAATGAAGCTCCAGAAAGCTTTACAGGCTTTACTGGTGCAAACCAAGTTTTGTAAGCTTGTTGGTTGATGTTGTCCTTGATAAAGGACAAACAATTATCCCAAATTAACGAAGCAGATTCAATCATTTCTAAAGAAGAATGCAATTACAGTTTAATATTTATGTTTGCTTAATATGGTTCTTAAAGTTATTCTTTCTTGAATACTTTTGAACTTTAAATCATCAAAAACTACGTTTTGAAATGCTTACTTTTTAAAAAAGTATACAACTTCATTTAAAATAGTTTTGAAGTTATGCTTGTTCAAAAAAAAACAACTTTTTAATTTCCGTGAGTACAAAATTGTGAATATCTTTTTTTAAAAAAAAATTCAATTGCTGTTGACTTTTCCCTTTTTTTAAATATGTAAAAAACATATTGATTTTAATAAGTAATAACTCATTAGAAATGAGAAAAAAACACATTTTAATTTTTGAAAAAACACTGATTTTGAGCAACTTAAAAACAGTCTTTTTGAAGGGCTTGTAAAGCTTAAAGGTTTTTTTATGAGAGGTTTATCTAAGAATACATCATAAGACTTTGATGCTTGAAATTATTATGAAAACTCAGGTTGATCTAAATGAACAGCTAAATAATTTTTATCAACACTAGTAGCACGCTTATTTTTCCATATATGAAATCTAAATAGAGGTCTTCAAGTCAGTTCGTTTTCCACAATAAGCTAAATCTATTATGATAAATCATAATCAATACTTTAGTCTAATCAACTTAATGATATGCCTTTGACAACAATGATTGAGAACACTTTGTACTCTTTGTAAAAAAGCCTTGCATCAGTTAATTAAAAATAATATTTTTAGGGAAATTAAATAAGATGAATTTATTAAGTAGTATCGATGAAATAAAGGAGTTTTTTAAGCAAAACACAACCCCTATTTACTATGTAGCACCTAATAGTTTTAATTTGATGGGTATTGAAAAGTGGGTGTCTAATTTCAGATTTATCGCTTACGAAGATAGTTTTGATGGACAGCTTGAATCTCTTTTCGTGCCTAAGAAACTTAGACCTAAGACAGAATTTAAAGACACTCCACAGATAACGAATTACTTACTCTCACATCCAGAGGTAATTGATTTTATTAACCAAAACGGGAAACCAGATGATAATGGTAAAGTAGTCTTTTTGTTATTTGATGAAAGGACTAAAAGTTTAGCTGAGAAATTGAATTTGGAAGTCTATTGCCCAAGTGCAAGTCTCATAAGCTACCTGAATAATAAGTCACATCTAGGTGATATTGCCGAAAAGGCAGAAGTTGCCTGTGTTCCCAATATACTTGCCAAATTGAATAGCTACATGCACCTCAAACCACTTGCTGGTAGTTTAGGAGATGATTTGGTTATTCAAACACCTTACGGACATTCTGGAGAAAACACCTTTTTTATTTCAAATGAAGCTGATTATAAGAAGTATGCTGATACTATAGAAAAAGAGAAGTATGTGAAAATTATGAAGCGGCTTGACTCTTATGGTGCCGCTATTGAGGCTTGTGTTACCAAATCAGGAGTGGTTCTTTCACCAGTATTTAAACGGCTCGTTGGTATTGGTGAATTGACACCTAACCAAGCTGGATGGTGCGGAAACACACTTACACCAAACACATTTAGTAAACAAGTTACTGACAAAATAAAGGAATACACTACTAAATTTGGCAATCATATACTAGAGCAGGGCTACAGAGGCTCTTTTCAGTTAGATTTTATGATTGATAAGGAGGATCAGGATGAGATATATTTAGGAGAGTTCAACCCTTTGTTAACAGCTATTTCCAGTCTGACAAATAATCTGTATTTTGCAAATAACAGAATACCTATTTTTTTGTTTCATCTGTTAGAGTGGATGGATATACCTTTCAACATTGATATTGAAGAGTTAAACAGCAATTGGTCAACAGAGAACTTAGAAGAAAGCTGGAGTATTTTAAGCGTAAAACATGTAGTTGACACTTGTGAAAAGGTTACGGATACTTGTTACTCAGGTATCTGGAAAATGAAAATGGATTGCAACATTGCTTATAACTATTTTGAATGCCTTTCACAGGTTGTTTTGAAAGATAAAGAAGTGTTTTTCGTAAACAGTGTAAGAAATGGAGATGAAATATCTTTGGGTACAGATCTTGGATACTTAATTATTAAAGGAGAAGTTGCAAAGGCAGATGCAGAACTTAATAAAAAAACCATTAAATGGCTCAATGCTATCAGATCTCAGTACAGATCAGAAATAATTTCATTTACAGAAGACCAGAAAGAAATTGATAAAAACAACATCCCTTATTTTTTGAGGCCATCTTAGGATTTAAGAATGATGTTGTAAATTTTTTTAATTAAGTTGATATTTCCTTCACAAGAAATAATTCTCTTTAAATAATGACCTTTAGATAGTTATAAATATTTCTATGATTTCTTTGTGCCAAATACTGCTAAAAGTAAATGTAGATGCTACACATTTTGTTACAATTATTAATCTTCCAAAATTAACATAGACGAATCATATTTTTATAGTAAGCAAAAGACCTAAGAATTAAAAATGTAAATGTTATTTATGCGTAGTTACTTAGTTGTTTGTCAGAGATTTTTAGAAAATCTTACTGAGTTAAATCCATTTATATGATTGATTTATAATTGATAAGAGATTTAGAATAGTTCAACATACCTGTTTGGGTAAGTGTTCTTACGGTAACGCAGTACAAGCACTGAGTAGTTTAGATATTGTCTTAGTAGGTTACTGGTTTGCCTAACCAATAGTAATCTTTTATACATGGTTTCATAAATTTCTTGATCAGAAATATTATGAATGATACATGCCCTGTCAATGGTATTTTCACAATATTTTTTTAACTCTCCTTCTGTTTCTACAGGTATGGTGTTTCTATCTTCATACATCACTTCAAGTGTTTCATACATTCCTATGATCTCCTTATAGCTTTTTGAGGTAACATTGATCCCAAAGACTTCTTTCCCTTTGGCTATGATTTCTTTAGGCAGTTCATCTATAGCATAATATGGAGAAGCAAGGAGGTATCCATTGTCTTTTAAAAAAGAAACACTCTTATTTAATGCTTTTTGTGGATTTGGAAAAAATTGAATACCAGCACCAATAAGTACATGTGAAAATTTTTCACTTGTCTCATACAGCATTCCATCAGCTTGAAAATAGTCAATAGTTATATTTGGGGCATAAACTTTTTTATTATATTTTGCCATTTCAACTGCCATGTGCGACAAGTCAAATGCTTTTCCTTTACACCCCGTTAAAATTGCTATTTCTCTAGATTGAAACCCTGTTGTACAAGCAATTTGAAGTATGTTAGAGTTTTCATTTATATTAGAAAATTTAGCCCACTTATTGATGGTAACAAAACTCCCAGGAAGTACATTCCATTGATTTATAAAACTCACAAAATCAGGGTAATTTAGATTATTTATAAACTCTTTGGTAATATTTAAATTTTCACGTATCATATTATTTGAATTATGTTTAAAATCATGTTGTTAACACACGGCATTTTCTAAAATTGTAAAGATACGATTTTCAGCTAAAATACCACAAGAAATTGTAAATATTGGTCTGGTATCTCCCAAAGTTCATATTGCCAACATACCTTACAAATATGATACTGCTTAACTTGTTAAAAACTCCCTTTACAGCATAATTTACCAACCATTTATAGAATCCATTGATATAATTTTTGATTCGCTAATCAAAAGGGTGTTTGGTTAAATAGCTTTTTGATGCTACAGGACCTACAGAGTTGGTATACCTCCCTTTATATTTTTCAATTTCTCCTTTTACACACCAAAAAGAGATTTGTCCAATTTTCATATTAGGATAGATCTTTATACTATTTGTTGGGAATAATTGCAATGTTATATTTCCTTTAGAGCCAATATCTATTAAATCAGCCGTAATATGTATAAATAAGCCTAGCCTAGCTATTCCTGACTTGTTATGCAAAATAGGCACAAAGTGTTCACTGCCAATTATTTCTACTGAATGCCCCAAATAGAATTGATCTTTTTCTAAAACAAAACCCTCTTCTTTAATCTCTAAAACCTCGTATTCATTTTTTGCCCTAGAGTCAAGGATTTCATTTTTATAAATAAATAATTTATTTCCTAATCTAATATCATAACTGTTTGGATTTACCATTGATTCTAAAAAAGGAGAAATTGTTATTTTTTCGTCCTTCTGATTTTGAATAATTTCATTTCCTGTAAGTATCATAATCCTTTTGAAGATGTTGGTTCATTGAAATTAGTATAAAATCCCTTGTAACTAAATGGCTCTCCTTTTGTTTCCCAGAAAGTTACTTGCCCTATCACCATTTTAGGATAAATAATTAAAGGTTTACAGCAACGCAGTTCCAAAGTCCACTGGTGTATTTCGTTTTGATGACCTAAATCTGCTGCAATTTGCAAAAATAATCCAAGCCTACCCATTGAACTTTTTCCAATAAGAGAAGTTACATGCTTTTTACTTCCAATTCTTTCAAAAGTATTTGCAAGATAAAGTGTGTTTGGCTTTAATATCAAACCTTTTTCAGGTATTGTAAGAGATTTATAATTCTTGGGTTTTTTAGAATCAATAATTTCATTTTCAGGCACTTCAATATAGGAAGTTCCTAATGAATAATTATAGCTATTAGGATTTATATTTTCCTCATTGAATGGATCGATGAAGATATTTTTTTTGATAACCTCTTTTTTTATTTCACTTCCTGTTAAAATCATAGGTATTTCATATAAATATTTATAAATGAGTTTATTCGTAATAAAATTTTACTTCAAAATTCTCAGTCTATCACAATAACCCAAGCGATGAATATTAACTAAAACATTTTTCAGCATATTGGAGGAATAATCTAAAAAAGTCTTTTGATTAATAAAAATTACTCCGTTAAACAAATATAACACACTTTATTCTGATTTTTTTTGATACGCTAAGAAATATATTAAAAAAAGAGAAAATATGATTTTGAAAATTATGTGAATTGAACTTGTATTGCAAATTTAGTATCTCAAAAAACCCAATCAACCTTCCAATTTCAGCAATATTCTAAAGGTTGCACCCTTGCCAATTTCTGATTTTAAAAGTGAAATTTTTCCTTCGTGGTAATTCTCAATAATTCTTTTTGCAAGTGAGAGTCCAAGTCCCCATCCTCTTTTTTTGGTAGAAAATCCCGGTTTAAATATATTTTTTTGGTTTTTTTTGAAAATTCCTTTTCCAGAATCAGCAATAAGAATCACAATGTGTTTGTTCTTTGTACTGATTTTTATCGAAATATTTCCAACACCATTCATGGAGTCAATGGCATTTTTCACCAAATTTTCTATAACCCAGCTAAATAGTTGAGCATTGATAAATGAATGAATCTGAGTGGTAGCATCTGGTAATTCAAAAGAAACTTTGCTAGAGCTTCTAATTTTTAAATAGTTGAGGGTGTCAGTAAGAACTTTACAAACATCTATTTTCTCAAGCTTTGGTTTTGAACCAATTTTTGAAAAACGATCTGCAATCACATTTAAGCGGTATACATCTTTCTCTATTTCATCTACTATTTTTTGGTTGGTATTTTCGGTTTTTAGAATTGCTATCCATCCCAAAATTGAAGACAAAGGAGTGCCAATTTGATGTGCAGTTTCTTTTGCCATTCCGTTCCAAAGTTTGTTTTGTTCAGCAGATCTATTGTATTTCACCAAAAGAAAAAAGCTATAAGAAAAAATAAAAAAGATGAGCAATAGTACCAAAGGGTAAAACTGTAAATTGTTTAGTAAATCTGAGTTTCTGTAATAAACTGCTTGCTGCATTTTGCCATTTTGCTGAGTTTCCTCAATAATGATTGGCATATTTTCAGCTTTCATTATATCAAGTTGTTTTTTCAAATACAATGAGTCTTTTGCTCTTTGTGCATCTAAGTTTTTATAGGATACAATTTTGCCATTGG
>Ga0307934_1001150_pt1 | contig 17106 bp, 13 predicted proteins | sample OrgLakmetageno90_FD_201838 | JGI IMG/M metagenome (GOLD analysis project Ga0307934, IMG submission 201838) | Saline water microbial communities from Organic Lake, Antarctica - #90 | ecosystem: Environmental > Aquatic > Non-marine Saline and Alkaline > Saline | place: Antarctica: Organic Lake... | reverse complement strand
CATATAGCCTACAAATAAAAGCAATGCCGATAGCAAAACTATAGAAATATAATATTTAGTCAAAAATGACAACCCGAACAAGACAACGAGTCCAAGTAGAAAGAAAAGCTTTTTCATAATAGAAATTTATTCAAATGATGCGAATATACTAACATAAAATTATCCTGTCACTGAGCCTTATCGAAATCAAACGGGAATTTTCTTACTTTTATTAGCTGAAGTTATACCGATCCTATTATTCAACATCTTGATTGTAGGGGTAAGCCCTTGTGGTTGTCCACTACTTAGATGCAAGAGTTGGCATAAGGCACAACCCCTGCAAAAACTTGGATAAAAGTATTAAAATGCGTAATACCAATCCCAACGCAAATTTATTAGAGGTGCCCTTAGAATACTCTAAATACTTATTGCTTTATTTTTGACTGATGTTTTATATTTCATAAATTCTATTTCAACCAATTCTACTGGCTTTTCAGTAATTAAACTAAATAGTACTATTGAAGTACAACTAAGTGCAAATGCCGGCACCATAGAGTAAACTTCAAACCAACCACCCAGCTCTTTAAATACTGGCCAGACAAGTACTACTGCCGAACCCACAATTATTCCAGCTATTGCACCATACTTATTCATTCGTGACCAAAATAATGAAAATATCACCACCGCACCAAATGAGCTACCCAATCCTGCCCAAGCATATCCAACTAAACTCAAGATGCTACTATTAGGGCTATATGAGATAGCAACTGCAACTATAGTTACCACTAGTACAGTCAATCGGCTTATGTTTAATTGCTCACGATGCCCAGCATTTTTTCTAAGAAATTTAGAGTATACATCTACTGAAAAAGCACTTGATAAAGACAACAACTGTGCCGATGAAGTACTCATAACTGCTGATAGCACCGCCGCCAATAGCACACCCTCTATCCAAGGGTTAAAAAATACTGCAGATAACTTTAAAAATATAGCTTCTGGATTAATAAGTCCATCTCGATAATATGCTGCACCAAGTATACCCACACAAGCAGCCCCAACAAGTGCCAACATCATCCAAATCATACATATCCACATAGCTTGCGATGTTTTGTTAGGATCTTTTATAGCCATAAATCTAACAATAATGTGAGGCTGACCAAAGTAGCCCAATCCCCATGCTAAGAGAGATACAATGGTTATTAAAGGCACTCCTGCAGTTACATCATAAAAACCTTTGATTTCAATACTCGATAATGCACCAACAATATCAGCATGACCAAGGCCCATATACACTACAATCGGTACTAATATTAAAGCAAACAGCATCAAAGTACCTTGAAAAAAGTCGATCCAAGCTATCGCCAAAAATCCACCAACACAAGTATAAACAAAGATAATAGATGCCGTCAATAGCAAAGCTTCATGGTAGCTTATATGAAACATCGAGCTAAACAATACTCCACCAGAAACAAATCCAGCACCGGTATAAATAGTGAAAAACACTACGGTGACTAAAGCCGTCAATGAGCGTAAAAAACCCGTCTTATCATGAAACCTATTTTCAAAATATTCAGGGATTGTAATCGAGCCTTTAGCTATTTCGGTATATACTCTCAACCTTCGTGCTATCACACCCCAATTGACAAACGCACCAATAGTAAGCCCAAGTGGCAACCATATTTGATTAAGCCCTGAAACCATAAATGCACCAGGTAAAGCCAAAAGTAACCACGACCCCATATCTGAAGCCCCTGCACCTAATGCTGCAACGGGAGCACTCAATGAACGCCCTCCCAACATATAGTCAGAAACCTTTTTTGTTTGGAAGAAAGAGTACACCCCTATTGCAAATATAATCGCTATATAAACAATAAATGTAAACCACAAAACACCTATTTCACTCATAAAAACCTCTTTACGCTTAATTTTAAAATTCAAATTACTTGTCATAAATTTAACATATAAGAACTCACTTTTAAAGCCCTCTATAGCCTATTTCAAGACCTAAACAAGTGATTACAGCCTGTTTTATCGGGCATTTTTTCCCGCCAAATAGCACCAACGCGAACACAAATAGCTATAAGTTTGTATTAGAATTGGCATAAGATTAGTTACTAGAAAATCTTCTAGGAACGGAGGCTTTAGTCTTCGCTGTTAAAGGTGCGACTAAAGTCGCACTTCCAAAATAGTACCATCAGAAAATTCCAACACTCCCTTAACTCTTCCATAGGTTTATACACATCTCAAAAATCGCACGAATTCATAGACTTAATCCAGATTTTTTAATATGTATTGGTTTTGTAGGGACAAACCCTTATGGTTGCCCATCGCCTAGATAAACGGGTTGGCACAAGGCGCACCCTACAAGTCGTGTTGGGAATTTCCTTGCTTTTATCACAAATTTTTTAAGTATCGTCATACCGCCACTTGATAGCGGCATCCATTTTTAAGTAAGTACAAACTACAAAGTAGATTCCATGGTCACTTGTACTGAGCACATTCGACTACGCTCAGTGACCACGGAGTCGAAGTAAGCCACAGAATGTCCGCATTTTTTGTAGAGATAGAACCTATTTCGAACCTATTTCTACGATATCAAACAGGCAGATATAGAATCTCCCCCTACGATCATGTAACTAGAAAAGATGTGTATAAACCTATGAACTCTTCTTAGGTATTGGCATATTTTCATAACCCTTACCTATGCACTTAGCTTTCATTTCATCGCCGTTATTAGTAAGAAAATCAACACTCCTACGCACAACCTCTTCAGTGTTATCAAATTTAAGCGGATCAATAAATCCTAGTTGTTCAGCACACTTGCCCCACTTAAACTGAAAGAAAAATATATCATCACTACTAGGATCTTCAAAAGCTTCTTTTTGAGCTAGTCCCATCGCACTTCTGTACGGATCATTGCCCAGACTTACAATGTTTGTTGGTAAAGATGCATAATCATAACCAATATATTCTTTTGTTTTTTGATCAAACTCATACGGCCAAAAATAATTTTTTTGCTCCATCTTCTCCCAGAAGTCTTGCATAGTAGCACTATCGCTATAGTCTTTTTCTACTGTCATCAAAACTCTTACACCTAGCGGATCGGTATGTAGCTCGCGTTCATTTGTAAGATAGTACTCATATATTGCTCGAGTATTGTGATGTCTATCTACAAGATAGAAATTACCATCTGGGGCTTTTATGACTGGAAAGATTTTTTTTGCTTGTTCTTTTTCTATAGCTTTTTGCACATCTGCTGCTGAATGAGTTTTATCAAAAGCTTTATCACCAATTTCTTGGTATTTTGGTAAATTTCTAACCTTTACTTGATACTCTCCGATATTTGCCTGAGTAGGATAGATATCCTTCAGTAACAAATAACAATTATCGCCTTTTGCAGTAGAACTACCACAAAAAGGAGTATCTTTTGCAAAAAGTGTAAAGGATAACACTATTAGGCTTAATAGAATAATCAACTTTTTCATATTTGAGAAACTTTATTTTTAGAGTATTTATTAAGATGGTAAATTTTATTTATATTTTTTGCAAGAGAAAGTTAAGGGCACCTCTAAAAACTCTGTGTATGCAGATTACTTAGGTCAAGTTTATCGCAACAAGGCGAAAACTGAAGGTAATAGTCTATCTATTGCTGAAATTTGCAACGCAGAGGTGGTAAATTTGGACATTAAGATGCGTGCTCATGAGTTATTAGATGTGCTCTTAAGCCATAAAGCTTTCGACACCGTCTTTGAAGTCAAAACTATGCTCAGCTGTGATGTGGCGTACAGTTTTTGAAGCAGATCTCATTACTACACTATGAGTGACTGCAAAAGATCCACGAAGTGGGCTATTGATGCGTTTTACACCTTGAAGCATACTGCCATCTGTTACACCCGTTGCAGCAAATATTATATCACCGGATGCAAGATCATCTATGTCGTATTTTTTGTCAAGATCTGTAATACCCCATCTATGAGCCCTTGCAATCTCAGCATCATCATGAAACACGAGCCTAGCCTGCATCTGACCGCCCAAGCACTTCAATGCGGCAGCAGATAATACACCCTCAGGAGCACCACCAGTACCTATAAACACATCTATACCAGAACCCTCTGTAGCTGTTGCAATGATAGCTGAAACATCACCGTCATCAATCAATATAACTCTAGCGCCACATTCTCTAGCTTCTTTAATAATCTGAGCATGTCTTGGTCTATCCATAGTACAAACAACTAACGCAGATACTGCCACACCTTTATATTTTGCTATTCTCTGTAAATTTACTGTTACAGAATCATCAAGATCAACTATACCTTTAGGGGCTGTAACACCACCAACAGCAATTTTTTGCATATATACATCAGGAGCATTCAAAAATCCGCCCTCGTCAGCCATAGCAAGTACAGTAAGAGCATTAGGGCCACCTTTTGAAGTGATAGTAGTACCTTCAAGCGGATCCAAAGCTATATCAACCTTACAGCCACCAGCTCCGACTTTCTCACCTATATATAGCATAGGAGCTTCATCAAGCTCTCCCTCACCGATAACTACAGTTCCGTCTATATCCACATCATTAAATGCTTTTCTCATCGCATCTACTGCTGCTTGGTCTGCAGCAATTTTATCACCACGACCCATTTGACCCCATGATGCTAACGCTGCTAATTCAGTTACTCTTACTGCTTCTAATGCTACTTTTCTGTTCATTACGAGATCCTTTATTTTACTTTTGGTTAAATAACTTTGTAAGTTTATAGTTCTTTTACAAAATTTTCGATAACTTCTTTTAAATCAGTAAGCTTTCCATGAAAAAAATGCCCAACCTCATCCATCTTGACTAGACTCAAATTTGGGTTATTTTGCTTTGCCATGAAATCAAATACCGATTGCGGATTGACTGTATCATCATCTGTACCTTGCACAACTAGCCACGGTAGCGTAGGGGCTAAATACTTGCTCAAATCAAACCTATCTACAGCTGGTGCAATAGTTATTAAGCTAGAAACCATGCCAATTTTTTCTAAGCCCATATACGCAACCCCACCACCAAAAGAAAAACCACAAAGAATTATCTCTTTAGCAGCCGTATTTGTTTTAACCCATTCACATACAGATATCAAATCCTCCATCTCGCCAAAGCCCTCGCCATATTCACCTTGACTATCACCCACTCCACGGTAGTTAAACCGAAATGACTCTATATCACAGCTTTTCATAGCTCTGGCAATAGTTGTGACAACTTTGTTGTGCATAGTACCTTGGTACAAAGGGTGTGGGTGGCAGATTACAGCCACTTTATCAGAATTAGCATCTTTGATTTTATCGTGGGCAGCTTCAATTCGCCCAGCTTTACCTTCTACAAAAAAAGTATTCATAATGTGTTGTTTATGACTCTGTCGTTAAGTCACAATCCTCTAGCTTTATCAGCTTAGTTTTTTTGATAAACTTATAAGCAAAGTATAACACTACAAAGCCAAAAAAACCTGAATATGTAGTAAAAAACTCAAATAGTAAGCTAGACAATTCCCTATCAGAACTAACAAACATAGTAATTGCCTGACCAACGATGATAGTCACAACCATGATCATCGCAATAATAGGAGCCCAAGGGAAAAATTTAGCCACAAATGGCAGATCTTTTAAACTCTTACCCTGCTTAATGTAAGCTTTTCTAAAACGATAATGACTAATAGCTATAGTAAACCAAGCAATGAAACCAGATAAGCTAGAAATATTAACCAGCAGTGTAAATATTCTATCTTTACCTAACAGTGGTTCAAAAAGATATACACTACCAACCAAGCATGTAGCTAAAAGTGCTACTATAGGTGTCCCTTGTGAAGTAGTTCGTGCAAAAATCTTCGGGGCTTGATTTATTTTACCTAAATGCCACAAAACTCTAGTTGCACTATACATACTAGCATTACAAGCCGATATTATAGCAGTAAGAATAACCACATTCATCACAGTCGCAGCTGAGCTTAACCCTATGCTTGAAAACACCACAGTAAAGGGGCTTGCAGATACCCCACCGTCCGTTCCTGCAGCTACTAAAAACGGTGCATTATATGGAACCAAAAAACTGATAACAACTACAGCCAAGACATAAAATACAAATAAACGCCAAAATGTCTGCTTAATTGCCTTAGGTATAGATGTACTAGGGTCTTTTGCCTCACCTGCTGTTATGCCGATAAATTCACTACCTTGAAAAGAAAATCCCGCTATCATAAATACCGATATAAAGCCCCACCAACCATTATGAAAAGGTCCATCACCTATATGCCAATTTTGAAAACCTACACTTTCATGATTTCCAACTAAACCAACTATCGACAAAGTACCCACTACTATAAATATAATAACTGTAGATACTTTTATAAATGATAACCAATATTCAAATTCACCAAATACTTTTACAGAAACCAGATTCATCAAAAATATCAATACAAAGAAAAAACTGCCCCACATAATTATTGAACTACCAGGGAACCAATATTGCATGACTAATGCCGCAGCTATCATTTCAGTAGCAACAGTTATAGCCCAGTTAAACCAATAGCTCCACCCCGTACTAAACCCTAATGCCGGATCTACATACTTTGTCGCGTATTCACAAAAAGAGCCACTTACTGGCCTATGTGCTGCCATCTCGCCAAGGCTAGTCATTAGAAAGTACACCATTATCGCAATGATTATATAAGCCAATACCGTACCACCAGGACCTGCATCCGCAATAGCACCACCAAGAGCTATAAACAAACCAGTGCCTATACAGCCACCTAAGGCTATCATCGACATATGACGAGACAATAAACTTCTATTTAGATTTTCTGACATTTACATTCCTTTCTTTTAAGATTTCATAATCAAAGCTTGAGTTATACCACAAACTTTTGTGAAAATTTTAGAGGAGAATATAGGAAATTTAGACCTTGCATATAAAACTGCTAAGATCAGAAGCTCCCCATGCTTTAGCATGACAGTTCAGATACCTTTTAGTACCTGACCCAAAAACCTAAACCATAACTTTTTAGATTTTTTCGGCATAATCTCTAGAATTCTAATCATCTCTAAGCGTTATGGCTTTTAGATTAGTTCCGTAGATTATGCACCTCTTCTTTATTTTTTTTAGATCAATAAATCAATCTATTTTAGTAGTGTAACATACCACTTTCAAAGCTGTCAAACTTGTATTTGTTCTGATTGCGAAAAGACGACTTTCAATCCTTACTCTTTTTTGCTTCCATACATGGCCCAATACACTGCCCAGGTACATATATATACAAATATCCCGCAGAAAACTACATCACTAAAGAAATGCCCTCCTTGTGCAATTCTCATCAGACCCAAACCTCCACCAGCTACGATAGCCGTACCAAAAGCAATTATCTTTTTTCTTCGCGTAGCTAAAAGCGGCATAAATGCAAAAGCCCAAAAACCCATAGAGGCATCACCACATACAAACGAGCAATTTTTGCCACATTGGTTAGATATCACAAAAGGTTTTTGAAATACACTATCACCTGCAAACTCTTGTACCATGACAGGTCTAGGTCTTCCCCAATGATCTTTAAAGACAAAATTTACAACCAAACCAGGTCCTATCCATAAGCACATAATCACAAAGAACACTTCCTTACGGCACTTAAACCTAAGCTTGCTAATAAAAACAGATCCCAGTAAAAACAAAATCACAATGATTGAAACAATTATCGGAAATAATCTCGCAAAAGTATGCAAAAACCCAAGAATACCATCTGAAGTACTACCTATAAAAGTCTGTGTCGTAGGATCATAAAAATACCCCGCAATAGCTATATCTAGATTAGGGTAAACCAAAAAAAACACCCACATTACAAAACAAGCAACTAAGCCCCACAATACATGAAATTTTACCAAAACAATCTCCTAAGCTACACATAGCCATATAATTACTGATGTTACGCTCAAAATATATTTTGAGTGATATAAGTTGCGTTGAAGAGCGAGATAACAAGGTGTAGGAGCTACTAGTAGCTTCAAATCTTGGTAACGACGCTATTTGATGCAAATTTATGTTCAGTGCGTAACATCAGTAATAAAATACAAAGTCTCTAACATTTTTTAGTATTTTTTTGTTAGAATATCTAAGCTTTCATTAACTAACTGATGTTACACTCAAAATATATTTGGTGCATAATACAGTTAACAACTTTAATTTTATAGTTTATACAAAATCATGACAGATAGTAAGTTAAAAAACTCAAATCACGCCGTTGGCAGATTAAAAATAACGCTCGTTGTTATATTAACAGCTCTAGTTATATATCTATTTATAGCTCTTTTCACCTTTCACATAAATGATGCTGGCTGGAGTAGTATATCTTCAGAAACAATCACAAAAAACTACGCTGGCCCTGTAGGGGCATATATTGCTAGCTTTATACTCGCACTCTTTGGCGTTATTGGGTTTTTGATGCCATTCTTGCTTATCGATTTTATACGAGCATTACTTATAAGCCGCAAAGAGCAAAAACTTGGTTACCTGATGTTTACAGTAAAAACTATAGGAGTCATTGCTACTATACTTGCGTGCTGTGGGCTTGCTGATCTATACCTAGGTTTTGCCAAATATTGGTTGCCGCAAGGGTCTGGTGGAATTATAGGTTATGAAATTGTCAAGCCACTTGTCAAGTACCTTGGATTAGTTGGTGGTTCGTTTAGCTTGATAATCATGCTTGCTGTTGGCCTAACACTCTACTGCGGTACCGCTTGGTTACAGTTTATGAGGTATATAGCAGTATCAAGTGGCAATCTAGTCAAGCTTATAGGCAGAGCAATAGCATATATTACAAAAGCAAAAAGCACTGAAGACAAAACCACTCCTAAATTTGATGATTTTGATGATTTTAAAGGTACATCCAATCTTTCGACAAATAACCCGTCTACTAGCATTCTAGTCAACGATTTTGAAAATGAAACAGACAACAATTTTGACTTTCAGTCTGAAGATGATGCTTTTAGAGAAATTTTAGGCAAACAACAATCACACCATACGACAGAAAATGAATTGATCTTTGAAGATAAAAAACCTGCTGCAGCCCCTACACCCAAGCAAGTTGACACAGAAGTAAAGTCTGCTCCTGCATCAGTATCTAAGCCTGTAGCCACTGCGACAACCATAGCTGAGAAAAAACAATCTACACCTAAAACTGCAAGCAATCTAAACAGAGATAACCTACCATCTATAGACTTACTCGTTGAACCAGATGCAAGAAAAATGACCGTCTCACAGCAAGAGCTTGATGAGACCTCTTCACTACTTGAGCAAACATTAAATGATTTCAACATCAATGCTAAAGTTGTAGGTGCATACCCTGGTCCTGTGATCACTAGATTTGAGATTGACCTAGCTCGTGGAACAAAGGTTAGTAAACTTGTAGGTATCTCTCAAGATTTAGCTAGAGCATTATCAACAGCTTCGGTGCGTGTAGTTGAGGTTATTCCCGGCAAACCATTCGTAGGACTTGAACTACCAAATGCCGTTAGACAGATGGTACGCATCAAGGAAGTTCTGGGTTGTGCAGAATTTATGAATTCAAAAGCACCTACTATCATGGGTATAGGTGTAGACATATCTGGTAAGCCTGCTTTTGCTGAGCTTGCAAAGATGCCTCATTTGCTTGTGGCAGGTACTACAGGCTCGGGTAAGTCTGTAGGTGTAAACTCTATGATTGTCAGCATGCTTTATAAGTGTATGCCTGATGAGCTTAAATTTATCATGATAGATCCTAAGATGCTTGAGCTTTCAATTTATGATGGTATACCGCACCTACTTACTCCTGTAGTTACAGATATGACTGAGGCTGCCAACTCTCTTCGTTGGTGTGTAAAAGAGATGGAACGCCGCTATGCCCTTATGTCTGCTGCTGGTGTGCGAAATATTGCTTTACTTAACGACAAGATAGAACAAGCAGAAAAAGCTGGTCGCCCACTCAAAGATACTATGTTTATCAAGATGAATCCCGAACGAGCTCATGAAGCCCCTACCCTCACCAAGATGCCATACATAGTCGTAGTTGCTGATGAATTTGCAGATATGATAATGGTTGTAGGTAAAAAGGTCGAAGAGCTGATTGCTAGACTTGCTCAAAAAGCTCGTGCCGCCGGCATTCACATAATCCTTGCGACTCAAAGACCATCGGCTGATGTGGTTACAGGGCTTATAAAAGCAAATATCCCTACGAGAATGTCATTCCAAGTATCGGGTAAAATAGACTCAAGAATTATGCTTGACCAACAAGGTGCTGAGCAACTTTTAGGTATGGGTGATATGCTCTACCTTAAACCTGGGCTTGGTGCTCCGATGCGTATCCATGGTGCTTTTGTGGAAGATGATGAGGTTCATAGAATTGTAGACAAATGGAAAGAATTTGGCGAGCCAGAATACATTGAAAATATACTAGAGACTAGCGAAGAAAGCGAAAACTCAAACGGCGGTAGTGATGGCAGCAGTGAAGACCCTCTATATAACGAAGCTGTAGAAGTTGTCCTAAAAACACAAAAAGCATCTATATCTGCAGTGCAACGCAAGCTAAAGATTGGTTACAACCGCTCTGCCCGACTTATGGAAGAAATGGAAGAGAACGGTATAGTTTCCGAGATGAATCAAAATGGTATGCGTGATGTACTTATAATTAGAGAACCACAATGAAAAAAATAATCCTTAGCCTAGCAATGCTTACAAATATTGCCTTTGCATCTACAGCAGATGATCTGATTAATAAGATCAAAAATATTCAATCAATGTCTGCGAACTTCACCCAAAAGCTCATAGATGGACAAAGTGACAGCAATATAAACTCTAAAGGCACGATGAGCCTAAAGAAACCTCAGTTTTTTAGATGGATAACTACTTCACCAAATAGCCAAGAAATAGTATCAAATGGCAAAAAACTTTGGATATACGATGGTGATCTTGAGCAACTTATCATCAAAAAAGTATCAAACAATATATCTCAATTCCCATATTTAATATTGCTATCAAAAAATTCAGACAACCTTAGTAAGCTATTTACTATAAAAGAAAAAACTGCAGACACATACGAACTAAAGCCAAAAAATGATGAGATGATAAATAGTATCACTATCAAATTTACAGATAATGGCGAACTTGATTATCTCGATATATCAACATCTCTAAACCAATACACTCAAATCAAATTCAGTGATGTAAAAGATAATTCAAACACTATAAAAACTAGCGATTTTGATTTCAAAACACCCAAAGATACTGATGTGATTGATGAGACTAGTACTTCTAAATAAACATCTCACTAAAGGGCTCCTCTAAAAACATTAGGATGCCCTAAAGTGTATACATAATATTTGTAGATGTGATTGTGTTGATATTGTTTTTTCCAGGTGTAACCAAGGTTGTTCCATTTAACTGGAATGTTAGTTGCAGACTGAAATTTTTGTATACCTTGACAGATAATGTAGAAATACCTTGATAAATTGATCTATTTTTCTTATCGTAGTTATACAAGATATTTTGCTTAAAACTAGAGTTATCAGTAAAATTCCAAACATAATCAAAAGTAGCCTGAAAACCCGGTTCATTTGCTTCAAAGTCCTTTCCTGTAATCTTACTTTGCATAAAACTAGGACCTGCAGAAAGTTCCACCTTCATAGTCTCTGCGTCATTTTCATAAACTTTTCTCTTATAACCCACCGACTCTGTGAAAATAAAATCATAAGTACTTAATTCATCATTCAAGTAATTTATACGCCCATAAGCTGCATTCTTTTTTGTAAAATCCCAGGAAGTCTCCCCACGAATCTGTGTTTTGTTTATTTTAACCGCTCTTTCGCCTCTCTTATCATTAGTACTATATACATAGTTGAGAAAAGCCTTATTATTCCATCTTTCAAACGGCGTATAACTAATATTTGACATAGCATTAACATTGGTTGTTGCACTATCGCCTGTTGCAATAGTTCCACCAAGACCAAAGTCTGTCCCCTTCCACGGCTCTGCTACAAACTTATATTCTGTATCTGATTTTTTTGATTTCGCAGTAGTCGTATCGCCACTAGTATTAGTATTAGCATCTTCAACCAAATCGGGTTTAGTTGGTTTATCTACAATCTCTTGTTTAGTTTGCGGATTCTTAACAACATTTGGCTGATTAGCTTCATCTGCTAATTTTTGATATTTTTCATATAACTCTTTATACTTGTCAGCTTCTTTCTGAAACTCAGCATTTTGCTCTACCGTAGTAGTGCCTGTAGTAGCAAAGCTATTGCTTAAAAAACATATTCCTATAGATAGCAGAATTATTTTACTCTTTACTTTCTCCATACGAGTTTACTACCTCTTCAACAAATCTAGTTTTGCTACAGTACACCTATCTTTGCCATTTAGGTCTTTGATAGCTTTTATACTCACAAAACCATGCTTTTCAAATATGCCTTGCACACTAGCAGATTGAGTATGACCGTGTTCGATATACAAACGACCCTTAGATTTCAAAAAACACCTAGCCTGCGAAACTATTATCTCTATATCAGCCAAGCCATTATCTTCTGCAAATAGTGCTGATGCTGGCTCGTAAGCTTTTACTTCTGCATCAATGTCATTATCATCACTATCTATATATGGTGGGTTTGAAACTATGATGTGAAACTTTCTACCGTCTAGATTTCTATACCAATCACTTTGCACAAACTCTACGGTGCTTATGCCATTGCTAGTAGCATTCTCTTTTGCGACCTCAAGTGCTTTTGCGGAATAATCTACAGCTACAATTTCTGCATTAGGTAGTTCACCAGCTAGTGCCAATGCTATAGCACCTGTCCCTGTACCTAGGTCTAAGACTCTTAATTTAGAACAACTTTTACCAAGGTCACTGAGCGAAGTCGAAGTGCCGAAAATAAAAAGTTTAGAACCAGCAATACCATCCAGCACAGCCTGCACCAAAATTTCGGTATCAGCCCTAGGTATAAGAGTATCTTGTGTTACTTTTAGTTTCTGGCCCCAAAAGTACTTATATCCAAGTATATAAGCCAATGGCTCACCACTCTTATAACGAGCTATTTTTTTATCAATTTCAGCCAATTGAATTGCATCCAAATCTTTATCACCATACATATATAAGTAAGTTTTATCGACATCAAGCACTTCGCATACTATAGCTTGAACATCACTTTTTATGTATTGAAGACATTCCCCCCCAAGATTACTGAGCTCTTTACTTACACCCGAATTTCCGGACACCGATCCGTAATCTTCTAAATGGAAAGTCAAATTTGTACGAATTTCATTTTGAAGCTCAGCAGTATAAAAACTGACTAAACTAGAGATAGTTTTATAATTAGTCATCAGACATTGTAGCTAAAAGATCCGCTTGATGCTCAAGTATAAGTGGTTGAATTATATCATCAACAGCTCCTTCCATCACTTCATCAAGCTTATATAGTGTAAGGTTTATACGATGATCTGTAACCCTACCCTGCGGATAGTTATAGGTTCTTATTCTCTCAGATCTGTCGCCACTACCGACTAGGCTTTTGCGAGTATCTGATTGCTCTTGATTTTGCTTATCTATCTGAGCTTGCATTAGTCGAGACTTTAGCATTCCCATGGCTGCTGCACGGTTTTTATGTTGAGATCTCTGCTCTTGACACTCAACAACTACACCAGTTGGCAAATGTGTAAGGCGAATAGCAGAATCAGTTTTATTGACATGTTGTCCACCAGCTCCAGATGCTCTAAAAGTATCTACTTTTAGGTCAGCAGGGTTTATCTCTATACCCTCAACCTCATCAACTTCTGGCATTACAGCCACCGTACAAGCAGAAGTATGCACTCTACCTTGTGATTCTGTAGCAGGTACGCGTTGCACCCTATGTGCTCCAGACTCAAATTTCAATTGAGAATAAGCTCCATCACCATTTACCTTTGTAATAATCTCTTTATAACCGCCATGCTCGCCTTCACTCGCTGAAATCACCTCTGTCTTCCAACCTCTCTGCTCTGCATACCTTGTATACATTTTAAACAAATCACCAGAAAACAATGACGCCTCATCACCACCTGTGCCTGCCCTTATTTCCAAGAATACATTAGCATCGTCATTAGGATCACGCGGCAAAAGCAGTATTTGCAAATCAGCCCCAAGAGTTTCAATAGCCTCATTAGCAAGCTTTAGCTCTTCTTTTGCCATCTCGATCATTTCAGCATCTTTTTCACCAAGCATTTCTTGTGCTGCAGCCTTGTCTTCTATAGCTTGTGTATAGCTTTTAAAGTTGACGACTATCGGCTCTAGGTTAGAGTATTCACGCGACAAATCTCTAAATTTATTTTGATTAGAAATCACACTAGCTTCACTCAATAAAGCACTTATCTCTTCATGTCTTTCAACCAAACTTTGTAGTTTTGATTTTATAGAATCTTTCATTTATTTTTCCAAATTTAAACCAAACATGCGTTTCATACACGCCAAGCAATCTTTCTCACCTTTTTTAGAGGCTTCTTTCATTCCCAATACAGGATAATGCAATACTTTCTTTTTAATCTCATAAGCAAATCTTTTTATTATATCTTCAGCATCTTTACCATTGCGTATCTTCGCTAAGCTTTTTTCTAGTGAAAAATCCACCATATTATCAGCCTTTTCAAAAAGCTCTTGTATAGCTGCATTTGAAACTATAGTTTTTTCTTTCTCAAGATACTCTTCTAGTGATTTTATCACAATCTTATCCGCTCGCTTGCTTTCATGCTGGCGTTTATCTTTACCCTCTTCCATCACAGCATTTACATCATCTACACAATAGTAGACATTTTGCTCGTATTCCCCTAATTTAGGATCTATAGCTCTAGGGATAGACAAATCTATAAACACCCTAGGCTTAGCACAAAAATGCTCTCCTGCTTTAACCATATAGTCATTCACAGTAACTGCAGCAATCACTATATCAGCTTCTTTTAAAAGCTCGCCTAGATTGTCAAGCGTATGAGCTTGTGCATTATCAAATGCCTGCACAACTCTTTCAGCCTTTTCTATAGTTCTATTTGCTAGCATTATCTGCTTTGGTGCAAGTGCAGTTATATGACGAAATAAAAGCTCCCCAGTCTGACCAGCTCCTATTATGAGTACACTTTTTGTATGGATATTCTCTAACTGTTTTTTAGCCAATGAAATAGCTGAAAATGCTACCGACACCGGGCAATGACCAATTTTTGTCTCACTGCGAACTTTCTTTGCCGTTTCAAATACCTTTTGAAACACTCTATCAAGATCTTTTCCTAAAGCGTTATTGTCTTTACTTGCAATATATGAATCTTTCACTTGCCCCAAAATTTGTGGCTCACCCAACACCATTGACTCAAGTCCACAAGCCAGCTTCATAAGGTGCTTAATAACTTCGGAACCTTGCCTTAGTTTTAGGTAGTCGTTTATTTTGTAGTTTGTAGTACGCACAAGGCTTTGCCACCAAGCTAGCACACCATCTACAACTTTTAGGTTTGATATCTCAAGATATATTTCTGTACGATTGCAGGTAGAAAGTATCACCGCATGACACACATCTTCTATAGCCAGTATCGAACTGTATAACTGGCCAATTTCCATACCTGAAAGTGCAAACTCACTTCGTACTTCAATCGGAGATTTCTTATAATCAATTGCTAAAGATATTAATGCCATAATTTTACAATTCTATTGTTGTCTAAGTAAATATTGTTGAAAAAACAGTAGTTATTTTAGCACAAAACATATAAATATCACATTGAATTCTTTTCCTAACAAACGAGTAAAACCTTGTGGTTAGTATTGTATAAAACCATGATTTTGTAGTGGTCGAATCTATTTCGACCTTTCATACATAGTGGGCAACCACAAGGGTTTGCCCCTACAATACCCCACTGTCATTCAGCTACTAGCCTAAAAATAGATCCTAGTGTCACTTGTGCTGAGCATAGTCGAAGTAAGCACTAGGAAGACAGTAGGTATAAACCAACCATTTCTTTGTAGGGGTTGACCTGTGTGTCAACCCTTTCTGCAAGCTAATCGCAAAACAAGATTAGTTTTGTAGTGGTCGAATCTATTTCGACCCTATTTTAAAGAATTGGGTATTGCTAATAAAGGGCTAACACATAGGTTAGCCCCTACAGTCATCGAATAAAAACTGGTTTATCATCCCATGACTTGATCATGTGATCCATGGTTAAATTCTATAAATGGATCCTAGTGTCAAGCACTAGGAAGACAGACAGTTAGAGATAATTAAGAAATTTATAAGAAATATAAAAGGCTTTGTAGCTTATAGCACCAGCACAATGGCGGTGCTATAAAGCTAGTTTCCTTCAGCTGCGGCTTTGTTTATACATCCTGCTTCATATTTCGTATCACCGTAATTACCTACTTCAAGACCATTAATCGTCTCGCTGGTTGCCTCTACAGCCCCACGCCAGAAATTCCCGCTTTCAAAATACAATGCATAGGAGGTTACAGCTCCTATGCCGTTGACTTGGTTTCCCGGAACCAAGCCACGAAAACTCGGTGATGTAACATTCGGGGCAATGCCGTAACCATCATTGCAAGTCACTGTCCAACTATCACTATTTCCGCTAAAAGTGGCCGATGGATTAGTATTGCCAGAATTATCCGTGACCCCGTTAAGTTCTGCTGCAATACCGCTACCAGTTAAAGAAACGAGGCTCTCACCCAGGGTCATGGTCAAACTATTCTGCCAAGCGATCGGTTCTACCACCACCACAGAGGTTGTTACTGAAACGACCTTACCATTTGGCGAAGTAGCTGTCATAGTTAGTGTGAATGTGCCTGCAGCAGAGAATGTAACGGAAGTAGACTTCGCAGTTGGTGTGCTGATTACGGCACTAGCGTCAGTACTTGTCCATTCAAACTCCCACGCATCAGTTATACCTGTTCCAGCTGTAATAAGCCCTGCGTCCATGCTCTTGTTGCCATCAACTGCACTTAAATCTTGGATTTCAAATTATAATCTCACACAATAAATTTAAACATCACAAGCATTTTATGATAAGATAATACAAGTTTATTGAACTAAAACCTCTCAAAATGAATATGAAAAACCTTACACAAAAACAAATGCAATCTA
>Ga0307934_1001149_pt1 | contig 17107 bp, 17 predicted proteins | sample OrgLakmetageno90_FD_201838 | JGI IMG/M metagenome (GOLD analysis project Ga0307934, IMG submission 201838) | Saline water microbial communities from Organic Lake, Antarctica - #90 | ecosystem: Environmental > Aquatic > Non-marine Saline and Alkaline > Saline | place: Antarctica: Organic Lake... | reverse complement strand
TGATGGTAGGCCCGATTATTCTGGCTTTGGTGGGCGTCGTGCTCGGAATTGGAGCGCCTTATTTGCTCTCACCTGTGGTTAATACCATCGTCGCTTCTGCGACGGGCTACGTCACGGATTACCAACTGGCTCTCTGGCACGGTTTCACGCCTACGTTACTCCTAAGTGTTGCGACGCTGATCGGTGGATGGTTCCTCTACAAGTGGGCAAGGACTTATGGGAAAACCAATCCTGTTTCCCGTGGTCTTGGCTTTGCTGAAGCGTCTTACAACGGAGCTGTTAACTTTTTAATGAAGGGATCTGCATGGATCAGCGGGAAGACACAGAACGGCGATCTTCGGACTTACCTGCATTACTTCTTCTCGGGCGTTGTGATATTGGTCGTCTACAATTGGTGGCGGTCCGGTTTTACCTTGGGTCAGGCATTCGATGGAATTCAGGAAATTCCCGTAATTGAGGGTGGCCTGGTAATCGCGCTAGCACTTGCGGTTCTAATGGTGGTGATGACTTTGTCCAGAATCACTGCCGTTCTAGGTCTCGCCGTTGTAGGGCTTGGAGTGGCGTTTCTTTTCGCAAGACTGGGTGCTCCGGATCTTGCGCTGACTCTGATCTTGGTTGAGTCACTGACGGTGGTATTTTTCATCTATATCATGCATGGCTTACCAAAGCTAAGAAGTATCACGAAACTGAAGGGTAGGATTTTTGATGGTATTCTTTCGGTGTCAGTTGGCTTAGTGATGGCGTTGCTCGCTTTAAAAACCCAGGCCGTCCAGTTGTATCCGTCGATTTCCGAGCAACTCACTGAATGGAGCTATGCGCTCGCCAAGGGCAAGAACGTAGTGAACGTCATTTTGGTGGATTTCCGCGCGTTGGATACGCTTGGTGAGATCACGGTCGTCGCCCTGGCGGCGGTCGGTGTCAGTATGCTGTGGATACGGCGTGGAAAAGAAACGGAAGAGGGGGGCGAACCATGAAGTCATCATTATTGCTAATCGCGTCGCGTTTCCTTTCGTGGCCATTTTTCATCATTTCCATCTGGATTCTTTACCGTGGTCATAATCTGCCGGGAGGTGGTTTTATCGGCGGGCTGATTGGTGCTAGTGGATTCTTGTTTTACGATCTTTCAGGATACGGGCGTCCCAAAAGCGGACTATTCTCGTTCAGGCCGTTGTCTTTTCTTACACTCGGACTCGGGCTGGCGGTTCTAAGTGCCGTGCCGGGTCTCTTCACAGGGGACGGTTTTCTCAAAGGCTTTTGGCTGCCAGGTTTCTACTTACCATTACTCGGAAGCGTTCACCTCGGGACGCCTTTGATTTTTGATATCGGCGTTTATCTAACCGTGATCGGCTTTATTTTGCTGTTAGCGGAAACTTTATCGGAGGAGGACACGATATGATTACGGTTCTCTGTATCTTGATCGGACTGCTATTTGCCGGCGCGACTTACTGTCTTTTGCAGAGAAGCTTAATGCGTGTGCTCATCGGAATTCTCATGCTCGGGCATGGTGTGAACCTCTTGCTGCTCGCTTCGAGCGAACCACTTTCACGTCAGGTGGCGATTTTAAATGAGGATGGTGTGCCGCGTGATGTGGGCTCCGCGGATCCTTTGCCTCAGGCATTAATTCTCACTGCGATCGTCATCGGTTTCGGTCTCAGTGTTTTCACTCTGGCGCTGGCAAGATCCTGCTTTGTTAAAAGCGGTGATGATGATGTAAGGCAGCTGGGCGAGGAGGATATACCATGAACGATTTTCTGATCATTGGGCCAATCCTGATACCGCTCATCACATTGATTGTGTGCTTGGCGTTGGAGATGTGGGGTAAAAAAGCGTCAACGGCATCCTTTATTGGAGTGGTGGCTACCCTTGCTGTTGCTACAATGCTGGTGACACGTGTCAACAGCGGCGGGACGTTGACGATGGAGATGGGTGGTTGGCAGCCTCCATATGGAATTGTCATTGTCGCGGATCTACTTGCTGCGCTGATGGTATGGATCAGCGCTTTCGTGGTGCTTGTGGTTCTGGTCTATGGGATTAATGGCAAAATGCCCGGTAAGGGCGGAGGTCACGTCCACGTGTTAGTGCAAGGTCTACTTCTCGGTGTCTGTGGATCGTTCCTCACCGGCGACCTTTTCAACCTTTATGTCTGGTTTGAGGTGATGCTGATTTCATCTTTCGTTCTGATGGCGAGAGACAAGGGCCGCAAGCAGCTTGAGGGGGGATTGGTTTACGTGATTTTAAACTTGGTGGCTTCCGCGATGTTCCTTTGCGGAGCTGGGTTGCTTTATGGTGAGCTTGGAACTCTCAACTTCGCGGACATGGCAGTGAAGATGCAAGCTCTGGACGACCCCACTTTTGTAAACACCACTGGGTCCTTGTTGTTTGTCGCGTTCGCTGCGAAGGCAGGGCTTTTCCCGTTCTATTTTTGGCTGCCGGCATCGTATCACCGGGCTGGACCTGCTGTTTCCGCTTTGTTCGCCGGATTGCTGACAAAAGTTGGTGTCTACGCGTTGTTAAGGACTTTCACCTTAGTGTTCACCGATGCGAATGGATTTTCCAGCAACATCATTTTGTATATCTCGATGTTTACCATGGTGTTTGGTGTGCTGGGAGCAGTTGCCCAATATCATGTGCGCCGCCTTCTCGCGTTCCATATTATTAGCCAGATCGGTTACATGGTAGCGGGCTTAGCCATCGGGACGCCATTAGCCTTGGCCGCCGTCATTTTCTATACGCTTCACCATATCGCGGTGAAGACTTGCTTGTTCCTCGTTGGGGGTGTTTTGGAAATGCGAACGGGAACTCCGGACATTCGCAAGCACGGCGGCTTTTACCAAAGCAACCCATTGCTGGCGGTGCTCTTCTTAATACCGGCTCTTTCGCTGGGTGGTATTCCTCCGCTTTCGGGTTTCTGGGCAAAGCTCAACCTGGTTGAAGCGGGTATAGCCCGTGAGGAATGGTTGTTCATCTTCGTCGCACTGGCAGTCGGCATACTCACCTTGTTCTCCATGGTGAAAATCTGGAACGAATCTTTTTGGAAAAGCCCGCCTGCTGATGCGGAGGTCAATTTACCTTTGTGGCCTGGTAAACCGACTACTGCGATGGTCATGCTGTGTGTGTTGACCTTGGTATTTAGTTTCAGTGGGAAATTTGTTTTCGACCTCTCGGAGAAAGCGGCTGCGGCGCTTCATGATCCGAGTATGTATATTGAAGCCGTGTTAGGAGGAGGTTCGGAGTGAAGACGTTACTATTTTTCAAGAGAGTCTGGGGATGGATTAAGTTTTCTCTATTTTATTTGGAAGAGGTTGTTCGTTCCAATCTGTTTATCGTTTGGGACGTACTTACTTTTGGTGACCAATCAAATCCAAGTATTATTGCTTTGGATCTCCCTGATGAGATGACCGATAACCAGATCCTTCTTGTTTCCAATATGATTACGATGACCCCCGGCACATTGTGCTTGGACCTTACCGAGGATCGGAAAAAACTGTTGGTTCACATCCTTTATTCGAACGATATCGAGGAAACCAGAAACTACCTGACGAAAAGTTATGTTCAACGCATTATCGATCTATACTGAAGTGCCTGTAGTCGTTCCTACGTGGGTAATTATTTCCTCGGCAACCATGCTTGGGCTGGCCCTGATTTTCGCTCTTATTCGGTTTTTCCTTGGGCCGAAGACTCCAGACCGAATAGTGGCTTTTGACCTTCTATCCAGCTTGGTTATGGCCTTGTTGCTGTTCACCGGTATTACAACGGGTAGTGATTTCTATCTACAAACCGTATTGGGGTTCTCACTGATCCTGTTCATTGGCACAGTCGCATTGGCGCGATATCTGGACAGACCGGTGGGCGTCGCAGTTACTAACGAAGAGAAAGACACAGATTAAATGATGGAATGGATCGTATCAGCAGGTTTGTTAGCTGGCAGCTTTTTTTGCCTCGTTTCTGCGTTCGGATGCCTACGAACAAAAGACTCTTACGCGCGAATGCACATTGCCACAAAGGCGGTTGCCTTCGGCGGTGCGATCCTCGTTATCACCTACGCACTTTCCAATCCAACCATGCCGAACGTAATTATCGGCGTCATGGTGGTCGGTTTCTTTTACATGACGCTTCCGCTCGCAGGGCACTTTCTTGGAAGGGCGATCTACAGACGCGGGATCCAGCCGGTGGTGCCGTTTGTGAAAGATGAGGCCGAGGGCGTTTTAATTCGTCACGAGCGTAAAGTCCCTGACAAAAGTTGATCGGGCAGATTTTTCCGGCTCTTCAGCTCTTCAGTTCGGTCAGCTCCTCGGGCTTATCGAAGAGGTAAGTGGGCTCGGATTTTTCGAGGGATTCGCGAGAATTGAAACCCCAAGAAACCGCAGCATGGGGAATCTGTGCTTTTTGAGCTGCTCTCACATCACGTAATTCGTCCCCGATGAAGATCATCTCGGAATGTTCGAGTGAAAAGGTTTTCCGTATGGCTTTGAGGTATCGTGCTTTGCCGGTGAGCTTGGAAGTCGAAGAGACAAAATCGAACAAGTCACGGATTCCGTGATTACGGAGAAATACATCGACGTTGGTGGTTGAGTTCGATGTCAGGATGCCAAACCTTTCAGTGTGCGAGCGCAAGTCCGTGAGTGTTTCTTTCATACTCGTGATCAATTGAAGCCTATCAATGTTCTTGCGCATCATGCTGGTTCCTCTGGCGATGATGGTCGGTACTCGGCGCTTTGGAATTTCAAGCTTCGAGAGAATCTCTTTCAGTGAGAGGTGACGAAGTTCTGCCATTTCCTCTTCTGTAACCTCCCGTATGCCATAATCCGGTGCCAGCTGATTAAATATCCGGCGCGTCTCTGACAGCGTGTCGGCAATCGTGCCATCGAAGTCAAAGATTAGAGCTCGATATTTCATAGGTATTATAATGAGTTCTCAATCGAATGTTTGCTAGCTTCAAATCGATACGGTTCAGAGCCGAAGGTTGGGATTAATATCGCCGTTCAAGGCATCGCGGCTACCCCCGAGGAAGCGTAATAACCCAGCAAAGGCTATCATCGCGGCGTTATCGGTGCAAAGTGTGCCGGTAGCAATATCCAGCCGGAAACCTTCGCGCTCGCAGCGTTCACTGAACGCCTCTCTCACTCTGTGGTTCAGGCTCACGCCTCCGGATAATCCGATGATTTCAACTTTCGCGGCTTTCGCGGCACGCATGGTTTTCTCAACTAAAACTTCTACGACAGCTGCTTGGAATGAAGCGGCGATGTCGTTGAGCTTTGGGCTCTTCTCTTTTTGCAATGTGTAAAGCACCGCAGTCTTGAGGCCGGAAAAGGAGAAATCAATTTCGCCGCCTTTCATCATCGAGCGAGGGAAGTTGTAGGCTTTGGGATTTCCAGTCTTTGCGAGTTTCTCGACTTCAGGCCCACCTGGATAGGGAAGCCCCAGCATTTTACCGACCTTATCAAAAGCTTCGCCGGCTGCGTCATCGCGTGTGCCACCGAGCTTTCGGTAGGTGCCTGCAGCGCTAACCTCCATCAGTAGGGTGTGTCCGCCGGAAACGATAAGGCCGATATGGTGCGGGACTTCGGTGCGCTCGATAAAGGGAGAGAGTAAATGACCCTCAAGGTGATTTACACCCACAAAGGGTTTACCTGAAACGCATGACATTGCTTTTGCGGCAGTGCTACCAACGAGTAATGAAGAGGCTAGTCCAGGCCCCATGGTAGCGCCGAAAACATCAATTTCCGAAATGCTCATTTCAGCGTTCTCTAAAGCCTTTTCGACTAGCCCGTTCAGGCATAACGAATGGCTGCGTGAAGCAACTTCCGGCACCACGCCACCGTATTCTCGATGCTCCTCAATCTGGGACGCAATCTCACTTGCAAGGATCTCTGCTCGCCCTCCTCGTTGGCCACGCAGGATCGCCACTGCCGTCTCATCACAGGAACTTTCAATCGCAAGAAATACCGCCACGCCCGAATCATTCACAGGCACTTGCTGCTGGGCAATAGCTAAGAAGGCTTTTGAGCAGTTCAGCAGAGTATTTTTGACCATTTACGGCGCAGCTAGGATTCAATATTTCTTTGGAATTCAGGCGATAGTTGTTGGACGTAGGGGCTTGGTTGTTCCAACGTCCGGCATGCGTTTCTCCGATGTTTATCCCGAGATGATTCAGAATCCGACTCCGACGATGCGTCGCTTCATGAGTCTGCTGGATGAAGATGTCTCGCTGGAAAAATTAGCCCAAAAAAGCCAGCAACTGACTCGTCAGCATTTTGGTAAAACCATGCGCTTGTTTGCTCCGCTGTATGTCTCAAACGAGTGTGTGAATAATTGCTCTTACTGTGGATTTTCCCGTGATTCCGCGATTTTAAGGACAACTCTCACGGTCGATCAGGTGGTTACTGAGGCGAAACATCTGCATGACTTGGGCTTTAGAAATCTGCTTCTGGTAGCAGGGGAGCACCCGAAATTTGTTTCGGAAGGTTACTTGCAAAAATGTTTGGACGCGCTGATTCCGTTGTTTCCGACTCTTGCCCTAGAGGTCGGGCCGATGGAAGACGAGCAATACGCGGAAATCGTCGAGCACGGAGCGGAGGGACTGATTGTCTATCAGGAGACCTACCATCGTGAAACCTATGAGAAACTGCATACGGCTGGGCCTAAAAAGAAATTTGATTGGCGGCTGAACTGTCCGGAGCGTGCTTATGCAGGAGGGTTTCGGCGGATTGGAATCGGTGCCCTTTTCGGTTTGGCGGATTGGAAACATGAAGCTATCTCACTCGCGGCCCATCTTGAATACTTGTATAAGCATTGCTGGAAGGCGCAGTTTTCCGTGGCATTTCCAAGGATGCGTCCGTATGCGGGAAATTATGAGTATGAGGCGGATCCCGATCGCTATCTCCCGGACGCGGCGCTTCTCCGGTTGGTGACGGCATTCCGTATTGTTTTTCCGCAGGTCGCGATGGTGCTCTCGACACGTGAGCCCGCGCCGCTGCGTGATTCCATGGCTCCATTGGGTATCACGCACATGTCGGCTGGCGCGCGCACGGAGCCAGGCGGCTATACCGGTGCTGGCTCAGATGACCTTCATCTTACCGTTAAAGGGCGGCGTGTGGAGCTGGAGCAGAAATCCGGAACGGAAAAGGCGACTGAGCAATTTCAAATCCACGACACACGCAGTCCTGCAGAAGTGGCGGAGATGCTGAGAGCTCAGAAAATCGAGCCGGTTTGGAAAGATTTTGATCAAGCCTTGGTTCAAGCCTGAACTAGTTCAGAGATTCTTTAAGATCGCTGATTTAGTAAGGTTTTCCTGACTATAAAACAATCTTGCCCTTTTTTGTTCAACGGGGGATGCTCTTGGAGGCAAATATAATGGCGAATCGAGTTAACAAAAAGCGGGGTCAAAGGGAGGAGCCAAAGAAGTGGTCCAGTGAACTCGCTGGCGTGTGTTGGATGATCGGCGGATTAATTTTGCTGCTTTCCCAGTTGTCCTACAGTCCGGCGGATCTTCCTGAGTGGGGAATGTTTGAAGCGTTTGCAGATAAGGGAGACGTTAAAGGTGGCAATTGGTTAGGGCCAGTGGGGGGTATTCTTGCTTTTGTTCAAATTCTCCTTTTGGGGGCTGCAGGATGGCTACTCTCGCTTGGGTTCATTTGGTTTGGTGTTACCAAACTTGCATTCCGTTGGTTGCTCTGGCCAAAGATTTCGATCGGATTGGTCGTGGTTCTGGTTTCTGGATCGATTTGGCTACATGCCTCGGGTTGGTTTTTTTCAGAATGGGCAGCGCGCTGCCGCATGCCCAGCTCAGGAGGAGTGATTGGAAGTAGTCTCGCTGGAATTGGGCTTATTCCTTTTATCGGTAAGCCGGGCACCATAGCTCTTGCCAGTGCTGGCTATCTTTTTGGTTCCATCTGGCTGAGCGGCCAAACTCCAAGTCTATTTGCCAAGGCTTGTTACATGTTAATCAAAAGACGTGTTCTCGCTTGGCGTGAGAGCAGGACTGACGCAGGGCGCGCCGCCTCTCGCGAGAAAGAACTTCTTCATGAGCGTGAGCGGCAGCGTGAACATCGTCGGCTTGAGCGGGAAATCGCAAAACTAAAGGATGCTGAAACCGATGAGCCGGGACAGAAGGAGCTTCCGATCCGTGAGCTTCCCACTCCTCAGATAATAGATTCGTCGCAGCGGCGGTCCGGTAGCGAACTCAGCACTGATACCAAACCCTTCGAGCGGAAAAAGTCAGGACATCAGTCTCTTTCAGTAACTGATTTTGAAAACTACGAGCTCCCAGGTTTTGATCTTTTGGACAAGGCTGAGGAGGAGGTCGAGGCAGCGGATCATAGTGAGCTGATTGAAATTCAAACGACCATTGTTGATACACTTAAAGCGTTTGGAATTGATGTCACTGCAGGGGATATCACACGCGGGCCTACGATTACGCGCTATGAAATCTATCCTTCGCAGGGATTGCGCGTTTCACGCATTTCACAGCTGGAGGCTGATCTAGCACGTGCAACCCGTGCCGAGCGAATCAATATTCTTGCGCCAATTCCCGGTAAGGACACCGTTGGCATTGAAATAGCCAATAGTAACAAGGTTGCTGTCCCGCTGCATGAATTGGTGCACGACGCGGATTTCCGGTCGGCGAAGAAGAAGATCCCGCTGGCACTCGGCAAGGATGTCTACGGTAAGGCCGTGATCGGTGACCTCGCTGCAATGCCACACTTGCTAGTGGCTGGTGCGACTGGTTCGGGTAAATCCGTTTGTATCAACTCAATCATCGCGTCGATTCTTTTCAAATTCGGTCCTGATGAACTGCGTTTCATCATGGTCGATCCCAAGGTGGTGGAAATGCAGATGTATAACAAACTGCCGCACATGGTTGTCCCAGTGGTGACCGATCCGAAGAAGACTGTTGCCGCGCTGAAGTGGGTGGTGAACGAGATGGAGAAGCGCTACAAGATTTTCGCCAAAGAAGGGGTTCGGAACTTCGACGGGTTTAATAACCGACCTCGTCCCGACAAAGAAGAGAAAGCGGAAACTGCTGAACCTGAGGAGGAAGAGCCAGAGGTCAACCTAGATGATATTGAGGAAATCGCCACTGCTCTGGAGGATGGGGATCTCGGCCCGGAAGCGGAGTTTGAGGAACTTGAACTTGAGGAGGACGAAATCCCAGATCGATTCCCTTATATTGTGGTTCTGATCGACGAGCTGGCTGACCTGATGCAAACCGCTCCCGCGGATGTGGAGATGTGCATCGCGCGTATCGCCCAGAAAGCCCGCGCTGCAGGTATTCACCTGATCATTGCAACCCAGACACCGCGTGCGGATGTGGTAACAGGTATCATTAAAGCGAACATTCCAAGCAGAATTGCTTTCCAAGTTTCTTCAGCGCTCGATTCACGCGTGATACTAGATACCAAGGGCGCGGATAAATTGGTCGGGAAAGGAGATATGCTTTATCTCCCTCCGGGCTCAGCGAAGCTTGAACGCTCGCAAGGAGCCTTTGTTTCTGATCTCGAGGTGGAGCGCATTGTCGATCACTGTGCGAACCAAGCGAAGCCGCGCTACGAAAAAGACATTCGCGAGACCATTGAGAACGCCGGAAATGAATCGGAAGACGACGTGTCAGAAGCTGATGAAGAGCTGATCATAAAATGTATAGAGGTCGTGCGCCAAGAGCAGAAGGCCAGCACATCGCTGTTACAGAGACGTCTCCGCCTTGGCTACACACGCGCTGCGCGCATGGTCGATATCCTCGAGCAACGAGGAATTGTCGGGCCAGGTGATGGTGCCAAAGCACGAGAGGTTTTCCTGAAATAATTTGCAATAACTAGAGGTCTCAAAGCTGCACAAAACTTTCGTAAGCACCCACCCAAATCCAATGAAAGACGACGTCGCTCATTTCCTAGACTTCCAGGAGACGGAGAAGAACGCCTCGCCATTGACCATCAGAAACTACTCGGCAGCGTTGGCTAAATATATTTGCTGGAGGGAGGATGCATTCGAAAATTGGAGAAAAGAGACGCGTGAGGAATTTCGTGCCTACCTTTTCGATCTAATGAAGCAGGGCATGAAGCGCTCGACGATTCGTCTCAGATTTGCTGCTTTGAGGTCGTTTTATAAATATTTGGTCCTACGTCGTGGGCTTGAAAAAAGTCCGGTTGCTGAAATTCAAATGCCGAAGCTTGAGCGTAATCTACCGGTAGTTTTGAGCATAAAACAGATGGAGGAGCTCTTGGAAATGCCCTTGAAATCTGAGGCTCCTACCAAAGGGCCTAGCTGGTTGAAGTTCCGAGACGTTGCTATTCTTGAGCTCTTTTATTCATCGGGACTGCGTATTTCAGAGCTGTTGGCTATCGATGTGAAGCACGTCGACTTCGTTGACCAAGTTGTGAAAGTCATCGGCAAGGGCAGGAAAGAGCGGATGGTTCCGATTGGCGGAACTGCCATTCGAGCGATACAGAAATACCGTCAGGAAGCGGCTGTAACCAATGGCGCGTTATTCCGTAGTGTGCGTGGCACACGTATCACGCAACAGGCAGTGGATCTGATGTTGAAAAAGTATCTAAAAATGAGTGGTATTCATTTTGGAGTGAGTCCACACAAACTCAGGCATAGCTTTGCAACTCACATGCTGGATGCAGGCGCGGATTTGCGTAGTGTTCAGGAGTTGCTGGGGCATGCCTCGCTATCCACCACTCAGATTTACACCCACGTCACAAGAGAAAGATTGAAAACGGCTTATGATGAAGCGCACCCAAGAGCATGAAGGAGTTGATCGGATATTCCCGATCACAGTCTCTTGGCTGGTGATACTACTGGCTTCAGGTTGTGCCGCTCCGAGCCAAAATCAAACACTTGAAAATCCTGTGGCATTGGTTGAAATCAAAGAAAAGGTGAAGAAAGTGAAAACAACGGAAGTTTTGTTCATTGGCAACAGCTACAGCTTTGGCGTGCCAAAGGCTTTTAAACAACTTGCCAGACAGAATGGCGAAAAGGTCAGGGTAGGGAACGCGACACATGGTGGCTGGACTTTGGAACAACATCTTGAACATGAACCGACATTGGAAAAGCTTCGGAGCCGAGACTGGGATGTCGTGGTCATCCAAGAGCAGAGCCAACGCCCGGCCCTGAAAGAGAGCCAGCGGCATGCTGTAATGGACCCTGCGGTTCAGTTTTTTGTCAATCAGGCGCGGGCCATCGGAGCGACTCCTATGCTATACCAAACTTGGGGTCGGCGAGATGGCTTGGATTGGGTGAAAGGGGATGATTTCCTTCAGATGAATTCGCGTATTCGAGAAGGCTATCGATCAGCTTCCGACCAAGCTGGCGGAGTGACGGTCGTTCCAGCAGGAGATGCGTGGGAGCGCGAATTCCTTGACGGAAGAGGAAACGAACTGTTCGAAGATGACGGCAGTCATCCGAGTGAGTTCGGCGATAAAGTGACGGCGGAAGTATTTTACGACACGATCTTTAGCAATTCATCACGCGTTCCAGAATAAACGATTGCAGTGCGCAATAAAATTGGTTCCTGAAAAAGGCCTCACGTTGAACTGGGCCGAATTTTTCGATTTCGATCTCGAGTTCATTGCCAAAATGATGGGCTTCTTCAAGCGCAAGCCTTGCTTGGTTTAGCGCACTGTACCAGTTCGGTGCGTCATCTTGGGTGATCCAGATTGCCGCTTCCTCGTGTTTCGCAAAAGCTGCGGCCGAATCAATTTCGGCGCTCACATGATGGAGGTCATCCCAAAACGATTCCCGAAGATCGGGAACTACAATATCGTTCCAGTCTTCAGAAATTTTCTCATCGGTAATTAGGTCACCCATCCTGCTTGCGAGGTCATTTTCCCCGCCTTTGGCATCTTGGCAAATAGCGCGGAGGACATACCAGTCTTCTTCTGATTCCGGCTCGATTTTGAGGCCGCCTTCGATGGTTGGTGCGATCTTCATTCGGCAGTCTCAACGGTGGTTTTAAGCTGATGCAGTTGCAGTTGTTGAGCGTAGAACTCAGCTTTTTCGAGTTCTCCCGACCAGACAACAGATAGGCCCAATTCGTGGACTTCCAACATCAGTTTGGTGGCGCGTGAATCGCTGTATCCAAAGACTTTTTTCAGCACAAAGGTGACATAACCCATCAGGTTGACCGGATCATCGTGAACGATGACGTTCCATGGAGTCTGAGTGGCAGTGTCCGTCTTTGAGTTGGTGAGAGTGGTTGTTTCCGGCATGATTCAGTGGTCGGCAGTCGTGGGTTCTGGAGCGTCGATCCATTTGTCGTGCTCCTTGATGAGATCGGTCAGGCGCTCGACAGCCTCTGCTGCGGGGATATTGAATTTTACTGCGGTCTTGCCGACGTAGAGGTTGATTTTCCCCGGGGCACCACCGACGTAGCCAAAATCGGCGTCCGCCATTTCACCTGGTCCATTAACGATGCAACCCATCACTGCAATGCGAACACCTTTGAGATGGCCGGTTGCTTCGCGTATTTTCTGGGTGGTTGTCTGGAGGTTGAAGAGTGTCCGCCCGCAAGAAGGGCAGGCAACGTAATCGGTCTTAAAAATACGCGTGCCTGCCGCCTGTAAGATATTGTAAGCGATGCGCAGGGATTGGCCCGGAGCTGTTTCACCCCGCACTAAGATGGCATCGCCAATGCCATCACAGAGGAGGGAGCCTAGATTCTGCGAAGCAGCGAGGAGGGTATCGAGGAACTCTACTTCTCCGGCGGGAGGATTCAAGGTGTCCTTTAGAAGGATTGGATGCCGTGGATCGGCTTGGAATGCGAGCAATCGAAAGGCGTGGACTGGTGTGAGATCGATTCCGTCCGCTACAGTGATAAGATTGGGCTCCTGTATCTTATTTAGTTTTGAAATCGATTCAGGATCACGAGGATCAATTTCGATAACCCCGGATTTCTCGTAGATAATTTCTGGTTTGAAATCGCCCATATTCGCGATCTTGTGAGCCAATGCATTCCAGTTTTCTCGAGTTGTGAAAACTCGCACAATATGGTCCGCACCAAGGTCATGACCTTGGATAGTGAGCGGCGAGCTCACGCGGCGTTCATAGGAAAAAGGGTCATATGATGGTGCCATTCCAATGATGTGAGGCGCAGCTTCTACAGATATGGATTTGTGACGCGGGTCGCCATTTCCGTTGAGGGTGACCAATGCCTTTGCGACTGGGATCTCGTGGACGGAATCCTCTGTGAGAGAAACGCGTATGGTGTCTCCGATTCCATCTGCGAGGAGCGATCCAATTCCGATGGCGGATTTGATTCGGCCGTCTTCGCCATCGCCGGCTTCGGTAACACCTAAATGAATGGGGTAATTCCAATCTGGTCCTTCTTCTGCAAGCCTAGCGACGAGCAATCGGTAAGCTTCAACCATTACCTTCGGGTTGGAGGCTTTCATGGAGAATAGAAAATTGTGATAGTCGTGATCTCTGGCAATGCGAGCGAACTCCAGTGCGCTTTCGCACATTCCCAAGGGTGTATCGCCATAGCGGTTCATGATACGGTCCGAAAGAGAGCCGTGGTTTGTGCCGATGCGCATTGCCCTACCGAGGTCTTTACAACGGTGGACAAGCGGGGTGAATTGCTCACGGATCCGCTCGAGTTCCGCCTCATACTGAGAATCCGAATACTCGCGAATTTCAAATTTCTTTTTGTCAGCGTAATTACCTGGATTGACGCGGACCTTCTCCACCCATTGCGCGGCCTCCATTGCTGCGTCTGGCTTGAAATGTATGTCTGCGACCAAAGGCACTTCACAACCAGTTGCTCGCACCTCACGGGCGATATTTTCAAGATTCCGCGCATAGACTTTGGTTTGAGCTGTGATACGGACGATTTCGCAGCCGACCTCAGCTAAGCCCAGAATCTCCGCTACACAGGCATCCGTGTCGCGCGTATCGGAAGTAATCATCGATTGCACACGGATCGGGTTTTCTCCGCCGATCCCGACGTTGCCAACCATCACTTCACGCGTTTTTCGCCTCTTGGTATTGAGTAGATCCGGGCAGTAGGATAGGTCGGAAAGTTGGCTCATTGGACTGCGACGATAGACCGGAAATTTTCCGTGGGCAATGCTTGGATGTGATGAGAGACTGATCGCGTGAAATTTGGAGGCTTATCGATATGTCCTTTGTGGGCGGCGGCTGGAATACTTGTCATTTTTAGTTCTATTTCTGATGCGGGTGACTTCATTCGGGTTAAGAAGACTGACGAGCTGGTGAAGCTCCAGACCGCGCTTTTTACCTACGAGAAGGAGGGCGAGCGGGTGGATTTGATCGGGGCGGTGCACTTGGCGGACCGCCAGTATTACGAGTTTCTCAATGACTATTTCAAGAAATACGACGTGTTGTTGTTTGAGATGGTCGGCGGTGAGAATTTGGGCGTGGCGGCGAAGGTTGAACTCGTGCCAAAAGAGCAAGAGAAAATTACGGAGGTTGAATCCGCTGTAACCGCAGAAGGCGATTTAGAGCCGGCCGAAGATAGCCTAGCCGGATTGGGGGCGCTTTATGGATCGATGGAGAAGGCACTTGGTTTGACCGGGCAGGGGGAGGTGATCAATTATTTGGCGGAGAATTTTGTTCACGCCGATCTCACCCTGAATGAATTCCAAGCACTCCAGAAAGAGCGAGGCGAATCACTTTTGAGTTTCATATTACAAACCAGATTGGATGCCGAGCCGATGGAAAACGAGCCGAACCAGCTTCGGCTGTTAGGTGGATTACTCTCTGGACGCTCGGATTTAGTGAAGCTTGAAATGATGGATACGATGGCGGCTGGTGATGAGCAAATCGGCACGAACGTGGGAGAGAACGTGATCATTTTTGATCGCAATGCGAAGTGTTTGGAGGTTTTGGATAAGCAGCTCGAAGCAGGTGTGAAAAAGATCGGCGTCTTCTACGGTGCTGCACATTTACCTGACCTTGAACGGCGGTTAGTGGAACGCGGTTTCACGAGAAAATCCTCTAAATGGCTCAACGCCTGGGTTGTTAAAAAGAAGTAATTGGTAGGCTAAGTCGTTGATCTTGAGGTCTTAGAGAGGAGGTAAACTAATCCAACCATTGCGATTCCTGAGATTAACGTAGCGAGGCCTGTATGTATTCCAAAAGCGATAATTACGTAGGCGATCGCAGCGAATCCAGCAGCTATTCCGGCGAAAGGAAGCTGAGAATGAACGTGCGAAGTTGGTTCGCAACCGGAGGCTAATGAGCTGACGATCGTGGTGTCAGAAAAAGGACTGCAATGATCTCCAAGAACCGCACCTCCAAAAACAGCTCCGATCACGGCAGGAATGAGACTAAGAAGATCAGCTTGCGAAACGCCCGTTGAGGCAGCAGCTGCGAGAGTAGCCGGAAGAGCCAAAGGCATCAAGAGGCCCATCGTTCCCCAGGAAGACCCAGTTGCCAGCGCCATTAGCGCACCGGATGTAAATACGGCGAGCGGTAGCCATTGGACGCTGAACCCACTTGAAAGCAATTGGGCGAGCTGATCTCCTGCGCCTAACTCGGAAAAGACATTCCCGAGAGACCACGCGAGGATCAGAATGATGAGAGCGGGCAAGAGATTGGTAGCGCCTTGGAAAGCAGCTTTCTCCACGGTGACCGATCGGTTTTTCGGATACATGACCCACGCGACTACTAAGCCAAAGACACTTCCGGCAACGAGAGCATACGGCCCAGCATCTCCACTGAAGGCGGTTTTCCAGCCTTCGACAGAAAGTGGGTTTGTCATTGGATCAGACAGAATTGGAAAGGCCATGAAGATTCCTAGAAGCAAAGCGAAAAGCGGAATTAGCGCTCGGTGGGGTGATGTTCCGGCTTCCGCGGATTCTGAAATTTCACCAACCTCATACGCTTGGTAGCGGCGCATTGCGGCGGGCTGATAGTTCAAGCCGATTGCGAGTGGCACGAGTAGAAGGGTGAGGAGGCAGTAGGGGTTCCCGGGGATGGACTGAAAAAATAGAGAGTAGGGCTCTACTGAAAAGTTCGCCTCAGCCAGTCCTTGTTCGATCAAGCTGAGCTGAGTGGCGATCCAAGTTGAAATGAACGCAACACAAGCAACTGGTGACGAAGTTGAATCGACCACCCAAGCCAGTCGTTCACGAGATACTCCGGTCCGGTCGGCCAGAGGTCTGGCGATGCGGCCCGTGAGGAGGGAATTTGCCAAGCCATCGAAGAAGCAAAGCAGGCCGATCAAATACACGCTTCCGAGTAAGCGTTTTTTGGGATTCTTCGCTTTAGCGACCAAACGCTTGAGAACGGTATCGAACCCTCCCGATTTTTCCAAGATGCCAGCAAAGGCCCCGAGTATGAGGGTGAAGACGATTGCGCCGACATGCCATGAGCCATTTAGAGCAGGAAAAACGAACTCTGCTAAAATGGCCCGCGGCACGGCAATGGGTTGTTGATAATGAATGATGAGAGCGCCACTGACCACGCCTGTGGCGAGACCGAATGCTGCGGATTTCGTGAGGACAATGATGGTTAAGGCACATATCGCCGGCCATAACGCAACCAGATAGGCTGGTGGGCCGAAGGTCGGAATAACCAAGCTAAGAATCAGAAGTAGGATTGGAATAATGGCTTTCTTCATCGAATACAGATGGGCTCAAGATGAAGAAGATTCCAAAATGTGCAATCCGTGAGATTTGCACTTGGATTCTCCTCGCCAAGTTAGTGCTTTCTGACAGCTTCCGGAAATCTGAAAGACCAGTTAACAAATCCCTACGAGAAACTGGTCGATCACATCGCAAATCCGGGTTGGTGTGTTTTGCCCTCGTTCTTGGATTTAGATGTCGCTTCAGCGCTCTCGTTCGAAAGTTTGAACGCCTGGCAGGGTGGCGAGTTTCGGCGTGCAGGCGTTGGACGGGGTGAAAATCTGACGATTCGAGAAGACACGCGAAGCGACCATGTCATGTGGTTGCAGGACAAGTATCTTGGTCCCTGCCAACAAACGTATTTGGACACTTTGGAAAAGGTTCGGCTGGAGCTGAATCGCAATCTATTTTTAGGGCTGGTGGATTTTGAAGGGCACTTCGCGGTGTATCCGGAAGGCGGGTTCTACAAACCTCACCTAGATAGGCACCGCGGGGTCTCCGAGCGATTGCTCACCGTGATT
>Ga0307934_1001147_pt1 | contig 17124 bp, 14 predicted proteins | sample OrgLakmetageno90_FD_201838 | JGI IMG/M metagenome (GOLD analysis project Ga0307934, IMG submission 201838) | Saline water microbial communities from Organic Lake, Antarctica - #90 | ecosystem: Environmental > Aquatic > Non-marine Saline and Alkaline > Saline | place: Antarctica: Organic Lake... | reverse complement strand
ATAACGCATTTACGAAAATCACAAGAATAACTTTTAAGAAACACAGCTACTTCGCTCATTCGTTTCGGCTACTTTTGAATTATGATTCAACAAGAAAATTCAGGAGAAATATTAAACCCGTTGGTTTACTTCAGTATTTTCAATCATCCATTGAAGTGTTCGGAGCTTGCCGCTTTAAACTCTATTACGCTTGCCGAATTAAAAGTACAAATTGAACCTTTTATTGTGCAAGGAATTTGCTTTAGAAAAAATGGGTTTTACGGACTAAGCGCAGACCTTGAGACACATATTCTCGAACGAGAAAAAAAAGAAATCATAGCACAGAAATATTTCAGCAAACTCAAGCTATATACCAAACTCCTCAAATCGTTCCCTTTTGTAAAAGGGGTTGCTATTTCCGGATCCCTATCAAAAGGGGTTATGGATGAGCAAGGAGATATTGATTATTTTATCATTACAGCTGATAATAGACTTTGGGTTTGTAGAACCCTATTGATTCTATTTAAAAAAATCGTCCTTTTGAACTCACGTAAGTACTTTTGCGTCAATTACTTTATCGATGAGAGTAACTTAGAAATAAAAGACAAGAATATTTTTACCGCTGTTGAGGTTTCCCACCTTATACCAATATATAACAGCAGATTATTCGATCGTTTTCGTGTAAAAAATAATTGGACAAATAACTATTTTAAGTACTTTAAAAACCCAATTCATGTTGATTGTTTTGAAGGAAATTCAGTTGTCAAGCGCTCCATTGAAAACTTCTTATCAGGCAGACTCGGAGAGAGACTCGATTTATTCTTTTTGTCTTTAACGCTTAAAAAATGGAAGCACAAGTTTAAAAATTTCGATGCAGATAAGTTTGAATTAACGATGCGCTCGAACCGTGGAATCTCCAAACACCACCCCAGTGATTTTCAAAACAAAGTTTTAACAGCTTACAAGGAGCGTATAGAAAAGTTAAATTTGAGACATGAAGATTCTTTTCACGCATAGTTATTTTTTACGTTTTGACAAGAAGCAGTGGAAGCAAAGGAAACCTTATCCGCCTTTAGCTACCATACAAGCAGCTAGCAACCTAAGAGAAAAAGGTCATCAAGTAACTCTTTTTGATACAAACTTTGTGGAATCGCCATTCCAGATATCGCCCTTCTTAGAGGATCAACCAGACTATCTAGTTATCTACGATGACGGTTTCAACTACTTAACCAAAATGTGTTTAACGAACATGCGGGAAGCGGCGTTTGAAATGATTCGACTTGCCAAAGCGCAAAACATAAAAGTTTTTGTTTCCAGTAGCGACTCAACGGACCACTTTGAGGAGTATTTGCAAAAAGGAGTTGACGCTGTAATGTTAGGTGAAGCAGATGAAACATTATCAGAGTTAATGGATAGCGGAGAAAAATGGACTGACTGCAAAGGGATTGCATTCTTAAAAGATAAGACAGTAACTAAGACTGCTCCAAGAGCAAATATCAAAAATTTAAGTGACCTCCCTCTTCCAGCTTGGGATTTAATTAACATCCGGCAGTATCAAGAAGCTTGGTCCATCCACGGATATTTTTCCATTAACATTGCTACCACAAGAGGTTGTCCCTTCAAATGCAATTGGTGTGCAAAGCCAATCTACGGTAATCGATATAACTCTCGCTCCCCAGAGCACGTGGTGGAGGAAATCAAGCTTATTAAATCCTTATTTTCATTCGATCACATTTGGTTTTGTGATGATATCTTCGGATTAACGCCTAATTGGGTGCAAGAATTTAACGCAGAGCTAAAAAAGGAAAACATTACTATTCGATATAAAATCCAGTCCCGAGCAGATTTACTAGTGAAAGACGATACGGTAAAAAGTTTAGCGGAATCTGGTTGCGAGGAGGTTTGGATTGGTGCAGAAAGTGGCTCTCAAAAAATATTGGACGCCATGGATAAAGGAACAAGCATTCTACAAATAAAAGAAAGCACGGCATTAATGAAGCAGCATGGTATCAAACCCTGTTTTTTCTTACAGTTTGGTTATTTAGATGAACAATGGGAAGATATAAAAGCTACTGAAGATATGCTACTTACGTTAATGCCTCACGATATCGGTGTTTCCGTTTCCTACCCATTGCCAGGAACAAAGTTTTACGAAACGGTTAAATCGCAATTGAACGAAAAAGCAAACTGGACAGACTCCGATGAGTTATTAATGATGTATAAAGGAACCTACTCTCCGAGCTTTTACAAGAAATTACACCGTTACATTCATAAAAAGTTTAGAGCCAAGCAACAAATGGCTAATGTGAAAAAAGGAAAACTAAGGTCTGTTTTTAAGTGGAGTTATTTTGAAGCCGCTGCTCAACTTTTTTATGCCCAAACTCTACGATTAAAAGGTTAGGTTTATAATTTCTTCAACGAAAAAATATAATTTTCCTCCTTTTGTCTCCTAGTTTGAAGTTCTATTTGGAACGTTATACCATTTACTCTAGCCAGACTTTTTATGTGTTCAATCTGACAATCTTCAGATAAAATCATAAACACCTTGGAGTTACTGTAAAAGTAGTTTCCTAAATCAGCAAACAGCTTTGTGAAATATTCAAATTTTTCGCCACAATACCAAGCTTGTTCGGCTTCGTTATTTGGTTGTTTAGGGTAATATGGAGGGTTAATAATTATGTAATCAAATTTTTGATTTACATTTTCAAATAAATCAGAATACGCTACTTCAAGTTCAACGCTGTTTAATTCCGCATTTAATTTAGCATTTTCTAGTGCTTTTGGGTTAATGTCAGTTGCCAATACATTTGCGCCTTTCTTAGCTGCAAAAACAGAAATAAAACCTGTTCCACAACCCAGCTCTAGCAGAGATTTATTCTTTAACTCCTGTGTTTCTAAAAACTCCATTAATAGTTTTGTAGAAATGGTCAATTGCGGATGAAAAACATCAGGTAAAACTTTGCCCTTAATATCTTTAAAAGAATAATTACGTGGTTTAGAGAAATACCATTTAGCCGCAGGTTTCACTACTCTATCAAATATTGGTTTTAATCGTTTTCTCATTTTCTTTTTAATCTGAAGCTTTCCCGTTTATTTACCACAAAGACGCTAAGTTCACAAAGCACTCAAAATCCAAGTTCTTCTATAAAATAACTCCTTAAATTTAAACATTTTAAGTGCTTTCTCAATTTACCACAAAGGCTCAAAGTTCACAAAGTACTCACAATCCAAGTCCCTCTTTAATTATCTTATTCACCATAGGCGCTTTAAAACTACAAATGCTTCTTTTTTTACCACAAAGGCACAAAGTTCACAAAGCAAGAATTGCATAAACATTACTACTTCACAAGTTTTGTAAAGTGTTCGTAATTAAACATTAAAACATTCATAATTCTTTATTCTACTCCCCATAAAATCCTTCTATCTCTGGTTGGCGATACTTCCAAATCTTGTGCATGGCCTTTATTTCGTAAGGGAAATGATAAAACCCAGTTTTATAGCGCCAACTGGCAGCAGAACGCATCACAGATTTTTTAAGTCCCTTAATGCGGTAGTCTGACTGTGTTGGGTGATAACCGTTCAACACTACCTCAAAGTTTCTGATTTTATCAATCACTTTAGGGGTTAACCAAGGCGTAAGAGGGTTTTTTCTGAGGTCAAAGTTTTCCCAGGAAGGGTTTAACCAGTCTTCCAAACGTGCGGGAAACTCGAAACCTGCTTTTGTAATTTGTTCGTATAACTCAGAACCCTCAGTAGGAACAGGACTGTATAAGTAAATAATTATTTCCGTATTTGGATTGAGCGTTTTAATCTCTTTAATAAAAGCTATGTCCGAATCAATTTGAGCCATTACTTTTTCTTCACTCTCTCCCGGCATGCCTAAAACAAAAGAGTATTCTGGAATAATACCCACCTTTCCCATTCTGACGGCAAAAGATTTTATTTGAGCCGAAGTTTGAGTGCCGCCTTTATCCATTTGCTTCAGCACCTCATCGCTGCCAGTTTCTGCACCAAAAAAGATCATCTCACATCCAGCTTTTTTCATCAAGTGCAAATCTTCATCGGAATATTTATCAATGGTGTCAATTCTTCCTTCTCCCCACCACTTAATGTTGTCTTCCAACACTAGTTTGGAGAACTCTACCACTCGTTTTCTTGAGGTAAAAAAGTTGTTATCATGAAACTCAATAGCATCAATACCATAATTCGACTTCAGCCACTTCACGTCTTCGTAAATTGTCGCTGCAGACTTTCCCTTCCAACGCGCATTGTATATGGGAACTACCGCACAAAAAGAACAGGTAAACGGGCAGCCCAAACTAGAGTGGTATGCCATGGTTTTGCGCCCCATAAATGTTTTCTGCAAATAACCTTTTATAGGATAAAACTGGTCGAAATACGAATAGGGTAAAGAAGGTAGACTATCTTGATCTTGTAATTCTTCCTTTCTCGTTTTATGGATAGCCCCTTCCTTTAAGTAAATCAAATTCTTAATTTCCTCTACCGGTAAATTATTGTCTAGAGCATTCAACAATTGAGGAAAAGCGTTATCTCCTGGCCCACTCACCACATAGTCCACAAACCCACTTTGCAATACCACAGGGTGTTGGTTAGTTGCAAAATATCCTCCCCAGATAATAATAACCTCAGGAAACTCTTCTTTGATTTTTTTACTGATGGGAATGGCCTGTTTCAGTTGTGGTCCAGGCATTACTGTTAATCCGAAGTATTTTACTCCCTTTTCAGAAATGTAATTTCTAATTTTTTCAAGGGGTTCTGTTTCTGCGTTTCCGTCTACAAAAATAACCTCCCGTTCATGATAAACAGATGCCCCCACCTGTAAAATAGACATCGGTATTCGGTGTTTCCACTTGGCACTGCGTGGGTTAAAAAGTAAGACGTTTGTGTTCAAGTTGCTTTTTTTTACTTCTTCAAAAGTAAGGTTAAATTAAACCAAGCAGAATTATCAATAGCTTTGTTCGGAGCAAATACTTTCCATGCAACTTATTAAAAACATTCTCATCTCAATTTTCATTTTTACAGGATGCACCGTTCTAGCTGAGTTAGGTTTATCTTCCTTTTATGACTTTCCTAACGGTTATTTTGTAGCTGTTCCAGAGACTGGTTTTACCTGGGAAAAAGATACTGTTGCTAGAAAAGGTATTAACCATGACGCACACGTTCACTTTGACCACTTGGGAAGCAGGTCGACCTCTGATTTAAATCGTAAAGAAAAAGCCATTATCGCCATTGGCGGAAGCACAACTGCTTGTTACTCTCTCGACCAGAACAAAACTTGGACGGCTTTATTGGAAGAAAAATTAGGAGAAGAATATTGGGTCGGTAACTTCGGAAAACCCGGTAGTTTTAGTTCTCATCACGTTTTGCAACTAGAAGAAATTACTACTTACCACGACCTGCCGAATATTGAAAGAGTAATCATTATGATGGGAGTTAATGACTTCTCCGCAAGCCTTACTGACCCTTCAAAATACATTGGATTAAGCAACTTTGACATTAAAATAAATGCTTTTAAAAGTATTCCTGATTCTGTTCTGCCATGGCATAGAGCTCTTACCTTGGCAAAGCTTTTCAAAAAAGCTAAAGACAATGTTATTAAAAGCTACAATCGAAAAACGCATAGGGAAGTGTTAGAGGAATGCAGGCAGTGCAGGTTAGAAACGAAAGAAATAAATCAGTTACCAGATTTAACCAAAGCGCTAGACTTTTATGAAAACAATACGATGAAAATGATTCAGTTTGCTAAAAGAAAAAACGTAGAGATTACATTCATCAGTCAAGCAGTTTTGTGGAATAAAAACTTAAGCCAAGAAGAGAAAAACATTGTATACAGCTGTATTCCAAAGCAAGGAAATCATTACTCTGTGGCAGCTCTTGTAGAAGGCATGCAATTATTTAACAAGAGATTGGAAAAGGTTTGTTTGCGAGAGAACATCCCCTTTATTTGGAATGATTTACCGTCTAGTTCATCCTACTTTTTTGATGACTACCATTATACCGAAAAAGGAGCAGAAGTGGTAGCTGAAAGTCTTTTTCAAAAACTTTAACCGCTTACCAAATAGTGTTCTTTAAAACTATTTATTCTGCTACTAAGCAGGACTTAACCCTTGTTTAAAAGGCATTTAAGAAGCCGTTAGCCTCATTTGCAAGTCAGAAACTACAGCCTTTAACTTGAAAACGATTGCCTTTTTTGAGATTAAATTACCCTCTATTTTTGCCTTGTGAAAGTTGACCTCATTCACAATTCTTCGAACTGCATGGTTATAATATTTCCTCGGATAGGTTCTTTCAAAATCAATGTCTCGATCGGTACTTGTGCTCCACTCCGGTTTCTGTGTAATAACAGATTCTATCTGATTGTACAAGCCAGTTCCTTTAATTGGATACGCTACGGTAATTGTAAAGTGGTTGGGGTTCGCTTTTTTTAAGTAATTAATGGTTAGCTCAATATCCTCCTTCTTTTCCGTAGGGTACCCAACCATAATAAAAGTCCCTGCCTCCATTCCGTGGTGTTGTGTTAATTGCATCATTTCCGCCACCTTATCGATATCAACTTGCCTCTTCATGAGGTCGATGATCCGCTGTGAACCACTCTCTGCACCAATCCAAATTCGAAAACAACCTGCTACTTTTAACTGCAGCAGTACCTCATCATTTAAACGTTCTGCACGAGTAATGCATTCAAACGGAATGCTTATTCCTCGATTTTGCATTTCTTCAGAAAAGGCTGCAATCCATTTATGACTTACGGTGAAAACATCGTCAACAAACCATAGTGCGTCTGGGTTGTATTGAGCAATTAATTGCTCAATTTCATCCACCACCAATTTAGGACTCCTACGACGATAACTTTGGCCATAAACCGCTGTGCTGCACCATTGGCAAGTGTAAGGACATCCTCTTTGAGTGGATATATTAAGTGTGCTTTGCCCGTGGTTTTCTTTCCAAGCTTTGAGGTAGAGGGAAAGGTCTATTTTTTTTCGATTTGGAAAAGGCAACTCGTCTACCTCCTTAATTTTAACTCTTGGTGGGTTTTTTATAACGTTTCCTGATTCGTTTACGAATGCTAAACCATTCACCATTTCAAAGTTTCTGTCACCTCTTATTTGGTGGAAAAACTCTAAAAAAGTCTCTTCTCCTTCTCCAATTACCAAATAGTCTGCTCCGTGTTCCAAATAACCTTCCCAATTGTAAGTGACATCGGGTCCACCCATTAGTATTTTAGTTTCTTTCAGTAGCTCATGTGCTTTCACCTTTTTTACGAGCTCCAAGATTTTCACCTTCGTCATTAAGTTCGTATACAGCGCAATAACTTTCGGCTGTTGTTCGAGAATAAATTCAAACCACTTTTTTTCAGAGGAAAAGGTAGAATCCATCACTTCGTGGACAACTCCGTGCTGCTCTAAATAGGCAGAAATATAAAGCAAACCCAAAGGTGGATAAGGTCGCATTATTCCTTGCTCCTTCTCGTCCTCCTCTATAAAATAACCATGGGTTAATACTACACTCATTTTCTTTCTGCAATTAGTATATAGTGATCCGCGTTCGACGCTAGAGAACTAAGTCCTCCAAAGGTACTTTCCATAAAGTTAAGATACTTCAACAACCACTTGTTCTTTTTGAAAAAAGGCTCTAAATAGGATGGAGGCAAAAAGTGAGCAATTGGCTTTACTAGATCCACTTTATAGTGTTCTGTTAACATGGTTTTTACTCTTTTTGGTGAATGATAGTAAGTTCGAATAACTTCTCCTTCCACATTAACCTCCAGGTATTTAGCTCTACTTCTCCTTAAAATTTGTGAGAATCGTCCTTTGATCATCAAATATATATCTTCTGTCACGCAAAACTTTGGCATTATAACCATCGCCAATTTATTGCCTGTGCTTTGCTTCTCAGCCAAATCATTTATAAGTGCAAATAGTTCCTTTTCACACAAACAGTTTAATCCGCCAAAATTTGAAAAAACGAAATCTGAATTGCTGATATTTTGATCGCTACAGATCTCGTTAAACTTTAATGGATAGAAATTAATCTCCTCACTTCGATTGCTTTTTGAAACTTTTATCATTTCCAAGGAAGCGTCTGTTGCAACAACTTTTAATCCTTTTTCAAAAAAGTGTTGAGCGTCATAACCTGTGCCGCAGTTGATTTCAAAAACTCGCTTCGATTTCTCGAAAAGCTTCATTTCACTCAACCAATAATAGACTCTGTCTCGTTGAAGTTTGCCAATTTCTGAAAAAGTAAAGTCGTCATCGTAAAGAGGTGCTGCGGAATCAAAAGAAGAATCTCTAGAACGGTTTTTCATTTTTTAAAAAGCACTACAACATCTTGAACAAGCAGGTAATTGACCACCAGCTTTCATCACTTCATTTCTAAAATCACCATACAATTTTCCGTTCCATATTTCCTTAAGTGTATTGTTGTGAATGTTACCCATGGTAGAATTATAACACCTTCCATGTGCCGGAATAACTGTACCATCCGTCTTTATCATTACGTTTGTAAACACATCGTTACACGTTTTTCCCAGTTTAATCTCGGGGCGATTGTAATATTTCTTTAACGTCTCTAAATCTGAAATGTTGGGTGAAAAAGTTGGCTTAAAGTGAAAGTTTTGAGATTCTATTTTCAGAATTTGCTGTTGCAGCTTTACTAGGTCAATTTTTGAAAAATCTGTTTCTTCTATATTTGAATGTGTCGCCCTGTATGTGTTTCCATACAATTGATTGTGCGCACTTGCCACATCTTCCGTTATAAAGTTTTGGTGCATGAAGCCCAATTCTTTTATCGGGAGTTTGTCAAAATAATTAACAAAATCAACCAGCTCGGTGAAATTCCACTCCGTAATTACACAAAAAATGGAAATCTCAGGTGCATTTTTCAACGTTGTTATGTGCTCTATGCCTTCGATCGCTTTTTGAAAAGATCGTTTGTTGCCTCTGATATAATTGTGAGTTTCTTCTAAGCCGTCTAAAGAAATATACAGCTCAGTCAATCCCCCTTCAACCAATTCTTCCGCTTTTCTTTTTAAATTTAGTGCATTCGTTGTAATGGTAGTTCTTAATCCTTTCTGTTTAGCGTACATTAATGACTCTTTCAAGTGAGTATACACCAATGGCTCAGTAAAGGCATATCCGATTTTAGCTGTCGGATACGATTGTGCCGTTTGGTCTATAATCTTCTTAAACAATTCTAACGGCATGTTTAAAGGATGAGAACCTAATAAATTTTGTGCAAAATTAGTTTCTAAGTTTTGGGTCCCTACGTCACACATTTTACAATGTAAGTTACATACATTATTTACCCCCAAGACAATCCATTCAGGACCTTGAAAAACGTGCTTAGGATAAAGCTTGGCATTTACACTTCTTAATTTTTTAGCTAATACCGACATTTTGAATCTTATTTGTTTTTTGAAGCACTAATGCTGCTAGTGTAACTTTACCAAGAAACCCGCTTAACAATGCGCCCGTAATACCTATTATCGGAATGAAAATAACCGATAAAGTGACATTTACAATTGTAGCGGCTAGCGTAAAATTAAGCAGCATTTTTTCTTTTTGGTGTTTAACTAAAAGTTGAGTTTCAATCGTAAAAAAATACAGTGGCGCTAAATAAGCAAAACAGAGGAATGCCGTTTGTATTTGTAAGTCAATCTGATATACGTAATGCATCAATAAAAATAAAGCAATCGAAAATAACGCGGAAACAATTAACCCAACCATCAAATACCGCTTCTTAAACTTAGAGATCTCATTGTTTTTCAGTCGGAAAATATTCTTTAAAAAAGGCCCCAATACAATTCCTGAAAAGGCTTGCCCCAACAATAAAAACCCAACCAATACTTGATATTTACCTAATTCTGCTTCTTCCATTAAAAAAGTCGCCAAATACAAGTCTCCTTTGGTTTGAAGCATTCCTGCTAAGGTTAGAGCAAAGAAAGGAAGTGAAGCAAGCAATTCTGTCTTCCATCCTTTTAAAGGTAGAATAGAAACTTTATTCTTCAATAAAATAGGAATTAACGCAACACACTTTATCGCATTAGAAATAAAAAAGATATAAATCAACAACTCCAGATCAAACTCCTCCAACCAAAAGTAGAACAGTAAACTTGATCCAGCTAGAGATAACAGTTCTGCTTTTATGGCTGTGATATAATCCCTGTTAAATTGGATTAAGGACTCTAGCATTACCGCCAACCACTTAAAAGTCACCCACAAAATCAGTGGAATGGCATAGAATTGTAACTTAGAGAAAACAAGAATACAACACATTACAATAAGCACCAATGGCAAGCGAGCCGCAAAAGAAGTGCCCCAAGTTGAGCCTATTTTGCCAGGCTGTGCAGCAAAGAGTTTTGTTAAATGAGGTTTTTGTCCCCAGCTCAAAAAAGTGATAGAAAGCTGGATAAATACAAGATAAAAAACAAAACTACCCCATAATTCTAGGCTAAACCAACGAATTACAAAAAGGGAAATGAGGCTTGTAAAGAGCGGTTTCATTCCGAAGTTAACCGCTTCCTGCACCACAAAACCTGAACGAACGGCTAATTTTTTGCTAAAAATCAAGGTAATAAATTAGGTTCGTTATCATTGGTTTCCCTTGTGCTAGAAGAACTTGGCAGGGTAGCATAAGGAGAAAAACTTTGAATTTCTGATCTAAAATACAGTTGTCCGAAAGATGGAAATTCAGCATGACGGTGTGTTGAAATGTTACTAAGCTTTTGTTCCACATCTTCTATGGTTAGTCCCCACTCTGCGGCTAATCTCTTCGCAGAGGGTTCCATATATCTTAAATACAGCTTCTCCAATTTGGTGTGATTCGCATTATTTACCAAGTCGCTTTCTAGATTTAAATTGTTTTTGTAAGCTTCTAAGGTGGTTTGGTTTACTCCAACAATACTATCAAATTGAGTGGGCGAATAATAACCAGGAATGCTCGTTAAAGCAGCAAAGGCTGGTTGAATATTTGTTTCGTGACACCACAAGCACTTTACTGGTTTCCCTGCAGCAGAAATAACGGGATCCGAGCCAACTACAAGTAAACCATTTGTATCATAAACCCCAAAACGCAGCTGTCCGTTGGCCATAATGTCCATCACTTCGTTTTCTACCACTCTATGGCTCGTATCTCTTAGCGATCCAGAAAGTTCCTCCGCCAAATATTTTAACCGATTAATGGATGAGTTCGGCAATGGCATTTGGATGAGTCTCTCTTTAAAGGCAACGGCAGACTCTACAATTGCTGCTCTTTTCTGTAAAAAAGAAATGCTTGACGTGTACTCCTTTAAATGAACAGGCATACCAACTATTTTATAATAATGATTGGGATTGTTGAGAATACAAACCACAAACCTGCCTGCGTCCACTCCACCTTTTACGTAGTACTCTTCACTTGCCTTAAATTGTGTCACCAATCGTTTAAGTTGTGTTTCTGCATTCTGATTAAAACCTAGTTGAGTAACATCTAACTGAAATTTTGTTGAACTTTCCCAAGTAGCGGCTGCATTCCACGAATCCTTTTCTAACATTGCACCTAAAAAGGAAAACGCCCACTTTAAGCCAGTCTCAAACTCAGCCTTCGTTTCTGTGTCATTTTGATAAAATATTAACTTCAGCGAACCACTTTGGTCCACGGTCTGATCTGGAACGGTTCCATTATCATCGTCTCTACAGGAAATGAATTGCGAGCAAACCAACATGCAGATTAATAGTCGAATGAAGAATGAATTTCGCATGTTTAGTAAAACTGAATCAAAGATTAGTCCTGCTCCTCTAAGGAGTTTTAAAAGTAGCTATTAATTTTGTTGAAGCGCTCTGATCTCTCTCTAGTATCCGGTTAGAAATGCAAGGCCATCCGCTAATTTATATTCAAAAGTAAACTCTATTTTTGTTTAGCAATACCCGATCCGCAGGGGAATCAAAACTTAATCCGAAACCTTGTCTCACGTCAGCAACGTTAAATTTTTACAACGCTTTAAACTCTTTGCGTTTCTGCTTCCTTTGGTCATTTTGTGCCTAGGTTTTGCGGTTTCTGCCGCTAGTGGTTTAATACACGATTATTCGAATAATTATTTCCCTGCATTACTTCTTACGGAAGGAATTGCTCCAGAATTAGTGGTCTTTGATATTTTCAAATTCAACAGCTATGTGTGGAGCAAAGGCTATCCAAACGAATTGACAGATTTCTACTTGAATAGTCCCTTTATTGCCACTTTCTTTTACCCCCTTGCACTTATAAAAAACGCCTACTACTCCAAATTGATTTTTAACCTATTATGCATTCTACTTTTTGCGGTGGCACTTCAAGTGTTTGGTAAAAACCACCTCACAAAAACGGAGCGCCCCTTCCTGCTTTTAATTCCTCTTATTTTCTTTACTCCTATTCGAAATAACATTGAGTTTGGACAACTTTACTTGCTTGTAGTTTCTCTTACCTTACTAGCATATCACTATATTTTAGTTCAAAAAAACTACCTCGGAGGAAGCCTATTAAGCTTGGCTATTCATATTAAATTGTTTCCTGTTTTTTATTGTATCCCATTGATTTATACTAAAAAATGGAAATCTGTAGCTGCATTAATAGTTTCAAGTCTTGCATTATTTTGCATATCTATTTACACAGGCGGTTGGTCTTTTTGGCAAAACTATCTTTTTGAAGTATTACCAAATGCCATTGCCAACGAAAGCACCGTAGACTTTAGATCCAATGCTCAATCTTTCGATGTTTTTTTGAAGACGCTATTGGTGCAAGACGACTACTACAATCCGGATGCAGTTTTTAATAGCGTAACTGCTTTCAAGTTGATTTCTATCCTCCTTAAATCGTCCGTTCTAGCCGTTGCCATTAGCCTTAGTTTTCGGCACAAAGAACAAATGTTCCAAGTATTATCTATTTGGGTGGTTGCCCTCTTTTTAACCCAACCTCGAACTGCAACCTATGCTCAAATTCTTTGGCTTATTCCTGCTATTGAAGTATTAAAATCTGACCTTTCAACAAAATGGAAAGTCGCCTTTTCATGTTTACTGTTGCTGGTCTGTAACTTTCCTTTTCATTGGTTTCGAGGCGCTCCTATTGTGATAGAGTTTTCAAGACTTTGGTTGAGTATTGCAACTGCAGGCATTGTTTTTTATGCGTTTCACTTTCGATTTAATTCTCGTTTTTGGAAGGGTTTTCTAATTATCTTGGTTCCCTTTTTAGCGTTAAGTGTGCAAAGCGAAGTAAGTTCAAATGGTTCAGAGTATGTATTGAAGCAAAAAAATCATTTTATGATTCACGATTTTGGTGTTGAAAACAATAGGTTAACTTACCAAGCTCTAGGGAAAAAAGGAAATGAAACAATTCACACAGACATACACATAGAGTCTTTTGAAACAGATGTGTGTAAGCTTGTGAACAATGAAATTTACTATAAAAACACTCCACTAACAAACAACCATTCCATAAAGAAAACACCGGTTTTAATAAACGGATGTGATGTGTATTACCTAACAGATTATCATTCGAGAAGAGGAGCTTTTACGCTCAAAAAAATTAATGTGTGTCCATGAAAGCATTCCTTAAGTACTATCTAAAAGATCCACTGGCTTTATTGCGATCTGAACTTCAGTTGCGGTTTTCCAAACAGACACCCGTACTCGTTTTTACCATGGCAAAAGTGGGATCTCTAAGTATTTACAGTTCCATAAAAAAGCAAACCTCTATTCCCTGTTTTCATATTCATACGCTAAGTCTTGCAGAATGTGAAGAAGCAAAACAGGTTTGCCTAAGTCAAGGAATACTGCCAGATAGCCGTAGTCCAGTTCCTATACTTTTAAAAAAAATTATTACTCCTAAAAATCCTTATAAAATAATCTCCCTTTTTAGAGACCCTGTGGAACGAAATATTTCTGCCTTTTTTGACGCTTTTCACTATTATGTTGGAGTGTCCGCAGAAAAGTATGAGGGAAACATAGAAAGCCTTATCGACTGCTTTCATAAAAAACTACCACACGACTATGCCACCTTGTGGGTGCAAGAAAAATTTGAAAGAGATACAGGAATTGACCTTTACGCAGAAAAGTTTAATACAAAAGAAGGGCATCAGCTCTATGAATATGAAAACTGTCACGTATTGTTGATAAATAGTGTAATTGAAGACAGGTTAAAAAGAAAGTTGGTGGCAAAGTTTATTGGTAATAGCTCCTTTCAACTAACCAACGTAAACGTTACTGAAAAATCCAACAAAAGCAAACTTTACAAGGCATTTAAAGACCAAATTCGTTTTGACAAAAACTACCTAGACAGGTTGCTTCAAACTAAATACAGTCGCCACTTCTTCTCTCAAGAAGAAATTGAAAACTCTTATAAAAAGTGGTTGCAATAGATAAATTAACCCACTTTTGACCTTCCGTAGAATCAAAGTATTCTGAAAAAGTAAACTATATAATATCCCTACATTTGAACATTCACCATGAGCACGAACCAAAACGACGAATTAAACCTAGAGCCTTTAGTCAACAAGGCACTTAGCGGCGTAAAAAACGCTTCCAATAGCTTCCGAAGTTTTAGAAAGAAAGCTTGGGAAAACAAAATTCGCATAGGTTCCATTACCTTTTTATTTGCAGGCATTGGGCTAATTTTAGCTCTTTTAATTAAACCATACTACAAAGTGAACATGGCGGTTACCGCCAGTAAAACTGGAGTTTTCTACCTCAAGCAGTCCATTGTAAATTTGAATTACCTCTTGGAAGAAAAAAATTATTCAGCTTTTTCTTCAAAAGTTGACCTCACTGAAGCACAGGGAGAAGAGGTTCGGTCATTGGAAGCGATTTATTCTTCCTCCCTCTCTATTTCTGACGATACCACTGAAAACATCCACTTGTATTACATTACAGCAGAAGTTTATAACCAAAGTTTTTTAAACCAGTTGGATACCGGAATATTTAGTTATGTAGAGAATAACAAAATCGTTAGAAAAACCAGACAATCGAAACGAGAAACAAAACTAAAAACAATTGAAGGGTTAGAAAAAGACTTGGTTAAAGTGGACAGTTTACTGAATCAGATTACGAATAGAAACACTTTTTCTTCAGGCAACAATACCTTCGTGTTAAAAGAACCAATTAATGCAACGGAGTTAATTCAAGAAAAAAATAGACTTTTTAACTTAAAGTTGAAGTACGAAGAAAGCATCAAAAATGGCGATGACTTACAGCGTTTTAGAGGATTTGACGCACAGATTAAACCGGCCTTTCCTAAAAAAACGTGGTTCACATTAGCCGGCGCTGCAATTGGTTTAATCGTTTCCCTTTTTCTTATTTCGCCAAAGAATAAGGACTAGAAATATACCACCTTGCAAAACACGCTAAAATCGTATACCTCTCCAACTGCGATAAGTTCTATCCTTGTTGCTATCTATTTCTTTTTCAATTCGATTGCTCTTCCTCATGGTTTGCTCTACACCATGTTATTGGCTCCTCTTTTATACGTTTATACAATCAAAAAAAGAGTAAAAAACATACTTGGCTATTTCATTATTGCCTTCGTTCCGTTTTTTATTCTTCACCTCTATATTGGTGTTGACTTGATCTTCTATTCCAGGTCTTTATTTCTTGTGCTTACGGTATACCTCTTCGGCTCTGCTTTGCACGCATTTATTAAAACCAATGCAATAGAAAGCTATTTTCCATTTGTTTTAAAGCTGAATTTCTTTCTGGTATTGTTGGCGCTCATTCTTTATTTCACACCATATGCTGAAGCCATGTGGACGTTTAAAAACTTAACCAAAACCATACAGAATTTTCCAAGGTTAGAGTTATTCACCTACGAACCTTCCTACTACTCCTTATTGCTTAGTCCTATTGTCATTTATTACGTCCTCCACCTCTTTCTTATTCCTACTTCAAAAAAACAACTCACTTCTTACCTACTTCTAATTTTCCTGCCTTTAGCTCTATCGCTTTCCTTCGGAGTTTTAGGGGGCATACTTGTTGCTTTTCTAATGCTTGTTGGACTAAAGTATTCTGAATTAAAACACAATAAATACTTCTTTTTCACTTTTTGGGGAATTACCATTTTACTTGTCTTGTTCGCTTTATCCTCTGTAGTAATTTTTCCAAATAACCCCATTACGGGAAGAATTATTGACCTGTTCAGAGGAAACGACACCTCAGCATCTGGCAGAACCACTAACGCCCTTTGGTTAGCCCATGAAGTCGCTGCTAAAAAAAGTCTGTGGTTTGGTGGTGGATTGGGGCAAATAAAAGTTCTTGGTGCACAGGTGATTAAGGATTTTTACAACTATTCTGTAAAAGATTCTGAATCCATAGCAATTCCCAACTCAATAGGCGAAACAATTGCCATGTTTGGGTATGTTGGTCTTGGGTTAAAGTTGTTTTTGCAGTTGTTTCTTTACCGAAAAACAAAGGTGAGTTCAAACTATTATCGTCTTACCATTTTTGTTTTTGTTTTCTTGTACCAGTTCACTGGCAGCTTTTTTAATAACACCGCAGAAGTAACCTTGTGGGTAATTGCTTTTACACCGTGCTGCGCTAAGTTCAACTCTTCTTTGTTCGCAAGACAGCCTGAAAAAGCACTTGTTTAGAACTGCTGCTCAACTTTTGCCACATTCCTATTAATTCCAGAATAGATAAATTACCTTTGTCATCAAACTATCAAAACACCCATGAAAAATTTTTTAAAAAACTTAGGATTAACAGAAAACAACAAAGGAACCTCAACCGGACGTAAGTCTTTCGATGCTTCGTCATTTGATATCCAATCGAACTCTCCGGTAGATGGTGAGTTAATCGGTAGCGTGTCTTCCACTTCTCCAGAAGAATATGAAAAAGTAATACAAACGGCCATAGCTGCTCAAAAAGAATGGCGAAAAAAACCTGCTCCACTGAGAGGCGAAATCGTTCGTCAGTTTGGTGAAAAACTTCGAGCTCAAAAAGAAGATTTGGGAATGTTGGTTTCTTACGAAATGGGTAAATCTTACCAAGAAGGCTTAGGTGAAGTGCAAGAAATGATCGACATCTGTGATTTTGCAGTAGGATTGTCTCGACAGTTACACGGTTTAACCATGCACTCCGAAAGACCTAACCACAGAATGTACGAGCAATACCACCCATTAGGAGTGGT
>Ga0307934_1001124_pt1 | contig 17355 bp, 11 predicted proteins | sample OrgLakmetageno90_FD_201838 | JGI IMG/M metagenome (GOLD analysis project Ga0307934, IMG submission 201838) | Saline water microbial communities from Organic Lake, Antarctica - #90 | ecosystem: Environmental > Aquatic > Non-marine Saline and Alkaline > Saline | place: Antarctica: Organic Lake... | reverse complement strand
ACTTGCACATCATAATCCATGTTAGACATCGCCTGAGCCAGAGGATCTCCTTGATATTTCGTCACCAACAACATCCGCGGACCGCCAGTGATTTCAACCCAACGCTGTAGCCGGTTATTTCCGAAATGAGCGTCCTTTTCAGGGCGAATCTCTGCTTCATATTCGTAAGCCCCCGCTCTACCCAGACGGTCAGTGAACTCAGCTGTCCCTAACCCATTTTCGATCTCCACACTCGATTCCAATAAAGTCTGCCCGTTGCGACGTATGATCAATGGAATCGGGCCATCCTCGTTACCTCGGATCATTACCGAAATCAAGAAAGGCTCGCCCACTTCAACTCGCTCAGGAAATTGAAGCCGCGCGACTCGCGCATCGCCCTCCCTTTCATCACGTATCAATCGGAAGTCGAGCGGCACACCGCTGTTCTTCAGCTGGGCCGCAGCTTCTGTTAATGGCTCGGTCGAGTAACCATCCGTGAATAACAAAATCCTCGTCGGCTTGTCCTCATCTACCTGAGCGATGAGATTGGATATCGCTAACCCAGTCCGTGATAGCTTTCTTGATCCTGTAAAAGAAGATCCATCCACACCCATTTCGGCAACCTCCGCCGCATAGTTAATGAACCGTAAGGTGTCCTTCCTACCAGGCCTCGCATTCTCCAGTAATCTGGACCACTCCGGTAAACCCTTATCGATCAGGTCTTCGGTGGAGTCCGAGCGATCCAGAAGCACCAATAATTCCAATGCATTCTGCTTTTTATCGAAGCGCGGACCGGCAAGTAACAAGACGCCTATCAATAGAACCAAAATCCGCAGCGGCTGGGTAAAGCCAAGTCTTGGCCAGAACCAGCCAACCAACGCCAAAACCGGCATCAGCAAAAAACTTTCCGGATAGTCAAATTCCACTGGGGAAAACTTCACACTCTTTCTTAGTAGAAGGCAATAGCTTACGACGTAGTTATGCGGTTCGGTGCCTAAACCGATACCCTCAGACTAAAAGCTCCAGATAAGCGGAACCAACGTACACGTGACGATACATGCGATGATGTTGAGAGGTATCCCCGCACGCGCGTAATCGGTGAATTTATATCCGCCCGGACCGTAAACCATCATATGCGTCTGATAACCCATGGGCAACGTGAAGGCACAGGACGCTGCGATCAAAATCGTTATGATAAATGGCCGCGAGTCCACAGATAATTCTTCAGCTATACCTACTACAATGGGCACAATCATCACTGCCGTAGCATTATTCGAGAGCACCTCTGTGAGTAAGGAGGTGAAGATGAATACGGTCCAGAGCATCACCAAAGGAACGAATTCCGGCTCGATAAAACCTTGGGTCAAGTCCACCAAACCTCTAGCCAACCATTCGGCCGTGCCCGTGCTTTGCATCGCCATACCAAGCCCTAATAAACCGTAGAGCATCAATAGAACCTGCCAATCGATGCTGGAATAGGCTTCCCGCGGGCTCAATATACGAATCCAAAGTAGGATTAAAGCACCGACCACCGCTGCGTAGTGAATCGGAATTGGAGAAACACCCGCAAACACACGACTCAGCACATCTGTCAGCGAAACCGTCAAAACCACCGCACCAAGTACAGCCCAAGAGACCACAATCGGCCAGTTTTTGACAGGTGCTTCAGGTAAGTCCTCGTGTTTGGTATCCGGAGCATCAGTTAGTACGAAGTCACGTGTCTGCTTCAACGTAACTAGGTTATTAACGGCTGTAATAACCAGTAGTGTGTCACCGCGATCAAGCGAGACATCAGCCATCCGGCTGGTGATATTTAGGCCGCTCCGGTGAACAGCAAGTACCACACAGTTGTAACGCTGGCGGAAATCCGATGCGGCAAGAGTCTTCCCCACCAAAGATGATTCATTTGGAACCACCAGCTCAGAAACAATACCATCGACCTGTGAAAGTTCCTGTGCACCAACCTTCGAGAAAAGCTCCTCCGCTTTCGCGGCTCCTCCCTTGCGCCGATGAAGCGCAACGAGAAATCGATCATTCCTTTCAATTGTCACTTCACTAAGTGGAACCATTAGCCGCGCCCCGCGCCGCCGGACCTCCAATACATGAATCCCTGCCTCACGGCTGCCCAGTTCAGTTTCAAATAGCTTCTGGCCAATCAAATCCGACCCCTCACCTATCAACAAATGGTGCAACGGGACTGATCGATAATCAATCTCCAGACTTCCAGTTATGGAAGATCGAGATGGTAAAAGCTTCGGACCAAAAATCACCAAGTAGGCAATCCCTGAAATCGCCAGCGGAACTCCAATAGGAGCCATTTCAAACATCGTCATCGGTCTGAGCCCGAGATCCTTCAGGCTGCCATTGACTAACAAGTTAGTCGACGTTCCGATCAAGGTGCAGCAGCCACCTAAAATCGAAGAATAGGATAACGGAATCAATAATTTTGAAGCCGCGATATCCTTAGACCTAGCGAAACCCAATACCACCGGCATTAAGATGGCGACGATCGCTGTATTGTTCATCCATGCACTGAAAAATGCAGACACTATCGCAAACGCAAAAATTGACGAACGGACACCACCTTGCACACGCCGTTTCAATACCCGTCCGATCTGATCAATCGCACCTGACTTCTCAAGCGCACCTCCGATCACAAAAAGAGCGGCAATAGTGAGCGGGGCTTCATTACTAAAAACCGCTGACATGTTCTCCATGTCGATCAGACCAAAAGCTACCAATAAGCAGAGAATCGATAGAGCAAGCACATCTGGAGTTGCCCATTCACGAATGAACGCAACCAAGGTCAGCCCGACAACGAGCAATGTTAATGCGATTTCCTGATTCATGGTGTGCCCCTGTGCGGTCTAGCGATCCGCGAAATCTAGGCTTCGAAGAAGGAGCTGAGCAGCTCCTGCCAGAGTCCTCCAAAGTCACTCTGTTGTTTAAAAATCAGTGATGGGAATCCTGACTTTCACTGTGGTCGTCATGAGCACCGTGGTGCTCGTGCAAGCGTCTGGTATCCTCAAAGTCGTGTCTTTCGCAGGCACCAAGGAAAAGAACAAAGAACACGGGAATCAGAGCGAGGCGTTTCATCACTCGTGTTGTTAGCTTGTCTACCAGGAAAGGCAACCCAAGATCTCTCCTGAGATAAGAGTTTCCTTTAAATTCAAGCCGATCTTGCTTGAAACGGCTGCCAACGTCGGTCTTGATAGAGGAACTTCATCAATTGAAGAAAAAACCCGTCATGTCAGACCCATTCGCAAAGGAAAGCTACGAAAACGACCGACTTGAACTTGCCCTCCGTGCATCCAATGAAGGGATTTGGGACTGGACCGTCGGAGATAAGAAAATCTATTTCTCGGAGCGAATTCTAGAATTTCTCGAGTGCCCAGAGTCAGACGCACCTAATTTCTTTCTCCCACCCTATCTACCGGTTCATTTCCAAGACAGACCTGCTTTTATCGAGGCCCTCAACGAGGCGACAGCATGCAATGGAGCACAAACTCTAGCTACTGATGCGAGAGTTCGGACAGGGAATGACAAGTGGCGCTGGCTCAGGATACGCGGGACAGTTGTTCGCGATTCATCAGGTGAAGCCGTCAGAATCGCTGGCTCGATGATCGATATCAGCTTGAGAAAAAATGCAGAGGCACAGATCGAAGAAGAACGGTATTTACTCCGCAACCTCATTGACCATGTGCCTCTCCAGATTTATTTCAAAGACCTCGATTCAAAGTTGGTGATGACCAACCACGGCATGGCGGAATACCACGGATTCAAATCCGGATCAGAATTGGTAGGTAAACACGACCGTGACCTTTTCTCCAACACGCACTGGGAGAAGGCAGAGGCCGACGAAAAACGTATCATCAGCACCGGAATACCCATGGCGGGACAGTTGGAAAAAGAAACTTGGAGAGCAGGTGATGAAACCTTCGTTGTAACCTCCAAATTTCCATGGAGAGAAAAAAGCGGAGCGATCAAAGGGACCTTCGGAGTATCTAGCGACGTCACCTCTCTGGTTCTTGCCCAACGCCAAGCAACCGAACTAGCTAACGAACTTCAGCAGAAAAATATCGCTTACGAAGAAGAAGTGAATCTCGCGCATGAGATTCAACAAGCTCTCTCAACAAGCAGCTACCCCGTAGCTGTAGCAGAGAACGGTAATGAACTTCGTTTTGGCTCTCGCTACCTTCCGATTTCAGGTCTAGCAGGTGATTTTTACGAAATTCTGAAAATCGATAAGGACCGCTACGGCGTCTTTATTTGTGATGTCATGGGCCATGGAGTGCGCGCGGCCCTCGTTGTTGCAATGTTGCGCGGACTGCTCGCCAATCAGCCAGCTGAGAAACATGATCCCACACTTTTGCTCACTTCGCTAAACGTAGGACTGACCTCTATTTTAAAACGGGCAAATGTTACGATGTTTGCCACGGCATTCTATGGAGTCGTAGATTTGAGTAACAGCACCATGACATATGCTTGTGCAGGACATCCGGGTCCAGTTGTGGTCGGCCAGAAAGGAAGTAAACAGCTCTGCACGGAACGCTCTGAGAAGGGACCTGCTCTAGGGCTGATGAGCGATATATCCTACCCAACCAATCACTTGGACCTCGAAGGCGTTCACCGAATGTTACTTTTCACCGACGGAGTACTTGAAGCAGAAAATAAACAAGGTGACCAGTTCATGGAGAGCCGTCTCTTGGAAATAACTAACCACAAGTCCCAAACAGACCTGGACGGCTGGCTAGAGAATATCATCGAAACCGTTCTCGAATTTTCCGATGAGCATCACTTTGATGATGATGTCTGCCTACTAGGGCTGCAGTTCGGAAAGGCTTAAGCGGCTGAAATCGTTAAGCGAACTACCAGTTCGTAGCTGGATTTGAAAATATCTAGCAAAGCAAACTGACTATTGCCCTTGGATTAAACTATCGAAGGTATCAGGTGTCGATTCTTCCAAATCGGAACCCGTCTGATCATCCTCCCCTGCTGGAACTGCATCAGTATAGAGCTGCTTGAAGTCATCTTGCGGAGCAACGCCGGTGCCATTAATTTTCAGATCAATCCATCGGTAACCGCCTCTAGCCGTGGTAAACATCGCATTAATTCTCGGATTTTTCGATACCTCAAGAATAGCTTCAGGAATTCCAACACGGAGATCTCCGGAAATTCGCCCCCCTTGCCCGCTCGAAATATTTCCCCGGAGTGACATACGCCCTCGCTCCTCAAATGAAATATCCGTCATTTGCACATCATTTCCGTTCCGCTTGATCGTCAGACTTACACGACTGTCAAAAATAGGATTTTCATACCAGCTGTCGTCTAAAGTACGGGCGAGAAAGCCGAGAAATTTGAAATCACTTAGTTCAATCTGCGAATCCAGTGAATTCGTCACATGTAACTCCAAAGAGGCTTCACCATCTTCCTTAGGTGTGACTTGCAAAAGATTTAACCCCTCATCCTCCAGAGTCATCACATCGGCCTTAAATAATTGCCCGAAATCTTCCCCTAAAAGGTATTTCAACTTGAACGATTCAAGCGAAACCGCAAGTGAATGCGTTGCATCCGGATCAAGCAGCTCGATTGATCCTGAAAAACCAATCGAACCACGATCACGTAATTTCTGGTTTGGCTTTTCGGGTATCTGGAAACTCATGCTTCTTATGTGCAGCGAATCGTTATCGACGCTAATATATGCACGATCGAGTTCCAATTCCGGCCAATCCGGCATCGTTAGCAGCCCATTGTTAAGTCTAATCTCACCGTGACCCTTTACCGAACTTGGGTAAAATGAGGCCTCGGTTTTCTTCAAAGCTTGATTCCATCTCCGTTCAGCCCCGAAGAATAAATCCAGTTGAGGAACAGAATAACGGCCAAAATCAATGATACCCTTATCAGCCTCATAAGTTTTCTCCTTACCCTCTCTAGGATTCTTAAGACTTAGGAAACCCCAATTGGCAACGACCTCCTCGCCTTTGAAGTCTTTACCTAAAAAGCTAATGGGGCTGATCTCTGCCGCAGCGTAGTAAACTTCCAACCGCTCTAATACATGCCCTGAAGGCCATTGTATCGTCACTTTTTGGGCGTTTGCGTTAGCTGGATTTACTCGGAATCGGCTCAATACCATTTCCCCCCCAATGACTTTATCCACTTTCGAAACCAGTGATTTACGAAAACCCGGGCTATTCGCATAGACCACTCCTAAACCAGCAACCAGAAGTAGAACCACCAAGAAGACAATAAAACCAGCGATCTGAATTAATTGAACACGCTGATTTTGCCGAACAAACTTATCGGTCTTTTGGCTAGTCCGGCGTTTACGCTTTCTTACCTTCAACGCCTTACTTCCATCCGCACGTGTGACAAGCTCACCCTTTTGATCTGAATTTTTACTACTTTTAAGCCGTCCCATCATATCATCGATGGAATAGTTTTCAGGCTCGTTCGTTGGCTCAGTCATATAAAATTTGAAAGACGATTAGCGATTACGAAAAGGACGCCCTGTAGGGTCGAGCAGTTCCACATTCACAAGGAACAAAATCGCAGTTGAAGTATGTCGACTGGCATTAGATTGAAAAAAACGACCCAATAATGGTAAATCACCAAGAAATGGGGCCTTATCATTAACGTTGATGACTTCATCTTTCAGAAGACCCCCGATAACCATCGTGGCACCATCAGTCACGGTGACGTTCGCATTCACTTGGCTGACACTAAATACCGGCATCAGAATAGCATTTTCAGTGAGCACTGTAACCGTTGTGCCGACGACTGTTTGGATAGGGCTACCGTAATTAACAAAACCCTCAAAATCCGTAATCGAAGGGTTTATTGTCACATCAATATACTGGCGATTCGCATCAGCAACCGGCAGGACTTCGAGTTGAACACCAATATCGCGTGTGTCAAATGCTGTTGGGTTTGCAGGAGTTACGGGTGTTACTCCACCGCCTCCACCTACGTTCACCACAGGAACTTCTGGGGGCTCGTATTCGGTGGGATAGATAAATTCTTCGGAGAGGTTGATCGAAGCAGATTGTCCACTTCGGGTAGTCACTGAAGGTTGCGCTAACAAATCAGTCCCACCCCTTTGGTCTAGACCTCTCATCAGCGTTTGAACCGCTGCATTCCCAAGAATTCCATTCAAGCCCAAGATCCCGGGCGCGCGCTCGAAATTTTGAGTATCACGATTCGATCCCGAGTCGAGAAATGTATCGAGCGAAAATGGTGAAGTTGCGAACCCCCCGCTACGGTTTCCTCCAGTAATAGGATTGGATGGGCTCGGCAACACACCCCCGCTCGGCACATTCCCGAGTGGAGTGCCACTCCCAATAGTGCCGCCAGACAGATTCAATACCCGGTTACCTGAACCAGGTCCTTCATAACCAAACTCAAACGGATTCAGCAACCAATCGAAACTAAGCTCTTCAAGAACTGATTTTTGAACTTTGAGCATCGTCACACGAACCGCAACGGTAACCGGCTCGGTTTGAGTGATGTTATCGATGATCTGTCTAATAATATCCTGATTCCTCGCTGTGTTAACCACTCTCAAGGTATTGGTTGTAGGATTCAGAAACGCAGATGCCCCGTCCTGAAAAGAAATCCCCTGCTGTTCGAATGCTTCCTGAGCCCCCATTCGCTGTACGAGTAGCCCCCCGCCACTTGGTTCCGTGTTGAAAATATCGCCACTATCTGGAGCGCTTTGGCTTTCTGACGCTAGGCTACTTAGGAAGTCAGGCGGTACGCGATAAGTGTCGGTAACCAGACCTTCTCCAGCAGCGCCGAGCCGTGTGATGGTAACCGCGTAATCATCTGGGCGAAATGATGTTCCAGTCAGACTGGTGACATATTTGAGTACTGTCTCAACCGGAACGTTTGACAGGTTCAGGTCGAATGTTTTAGCCAAAACCTTCTCCGTTTCGGGATCGGACGGATCGCCAACATTGATAGTAATGTTAAATCCCTTCTGTGCCGGATCGACCGCCAAATCATCAAACTCTGCGGCACGGAGGCGAAGCAGCTCAACAGCCTCCATCAACGTTGCTTCTTGCAAAACAAACTTCGGAATAACAATACGGCTCAACTTATTCGCCACCGGAATAAAGGAATTCGGCAACTGGCTGCCAACAAACGAGTCAAACTCTGGTATTACATCAGTAGGAGCAACCGGCAGCTCCCATGCGGAAGCAATTTCAGCGAGTACTTTGGCACGGTGTTGGTCGTAAGCCGTCCCGTAGTATTTAGATTTGGTTGCTGCAACCTTCTCCATACCACGCCTCGCGGCAGTGTTGGTTGGGTCGAGGCGTATAACATCCTCGTAAAATGATTTGGAATCGTCGAATTTACCAAGATCGAAGGCTCCATCTGCGAGGTAAAGCAACCGCCGGACTTCATCAACTTTTTTGGCATGCTCACTGGTGAGGGCAGGATTCGCTCTGATCGGGTCTAATATTTCATTTTTAGCAGCAATGAGTTCCGCATTATCCGCTAACTCACCGAGCTTCATAGCCTGTTCAAGCACTGCTCTCGCCCCTGCGGTATCGCCTTTGCGTGAAAGCCCTTTGGCAAACTCGATGCTGCTTTGTCCATAACGTTGCGCTAGGGAAGCTCTCAAATCCTCAGTCACTGGGGAATTTGGAACCGAATCCAAAGCCGCTCCGTAGGCAGCCACTGATTTTTCAAAATTACCGGAACGATAAAAATTATCACCCTGCTCAAGCAAGACTTGGGCCTCTTGAACAAGCAGCTGTCGGCGCTCAATTTCTTTTGTAGCAATCGCCGACCGCCTAATATCTACCTGAGCCATCAGCCCTTGTTGTACTAGCAGAGACAGAAGGAGTATCCGGACTTGAAATCCTAAGGTTTTGTTCGGGAATAAACGCATATGAAAGCAGGAGGAAACCTATATCCTCTCAACATCGAAAGAGTAAGCGTAAAATCCACAATCTTTTACTTATCGCGCGATGGCTAATTTCATCAAAACCTTAGTTCTAACTGCTCTTCCTGCCTAATGCCAACCCTTCGGAACCGACGGACGCGCTTGAGCAAATTCCGATGGAACTCAATTTTCCATAATTTTATCCGTAATCTGCAGTATTCGCGGGAGCTCACACTGAATACTGTTCACGCGAACAGTATTCAGTCAATTTAAATTTTACGTGCCTCAATCACATCGCGGGAGATCTGATCTTGGAGTTCTTCTAGCGAGCCAAATTTCATCTCCTCACGAAGGTGTTTTACAAACCGGACTCGTATGGTTTTCCCATAGAGATCGCCGGAAAAGTCGAATAAGTGAACTTCAAGAAGACGTTCTTGCCCTGCAACCGTTGGCCTCATTCCGAGATTCGCAACACCAGGACGATCACCATCTACTACCACCGCCCAAACACCGTCTTTGGGCGCTTGTAGTTCTCCAAGCTGAAGATTCGCAGTTGGAAAGCCCAATTTACGACCCAGCTTCCGGCCCTCAATCACTGTCCCAGAAACTTCATAAGCTCTGCCGAGCATATTCTCTACAGCTTTAAAATTTCCATCGCGTATCGCCTGTCGAATGCGCGTGCTGCTAATCCTCTCGCCGTCCCACATCACAGGAGAAACCGCATCCAGCTTGAAACCCAGCCTTTCACCCATCTCCCTGAGTAAATTGATATCGCCCAGTCGTTTGCTCCCAAAACGCCAATCCTCTCCCACCGCGATGGAATCGATATCTGCGCGGCAAATCCTAGTCACGAACTCCTCGGCCGGCATTTTTGCAAATTCCTTGTCAAAAGGAATAGCGAGTAAGCCGTCCACTCCCAAGCCTTTCATGACAGCTGCTTTTTCATCCAGCGTAGCCAACAAGGAACTCGGCGCTTTATCTGGAGCGATCACTCGAATCGGATGGGGAGAAAAGGTAACGACAAATGCCTTACCTCCATCTTTTTTGGCCGCCCGAACCGCTCGATCGATAACTTCTTGATGACCTTTGTGGACGCCGTCGAATACGCCCAACGCAAGATGCAGCGGTCCTTCTTGGTCCGCTAAACTCTCAATTCTATCGACTCGAATCGGCATTACGACTCACGCTCCCCTCATCAGGGAGATCTCGGCTAGGGAAATCAAACCATTGAGCAAAATTTCCGGGTCTCCTTCCTTCAGCTGCGCAACAGTCACGGCGCGCTCAAGAGTGAACTTACCGGAGTTGGTCCGGCGCAGGGCACTGAGGTGCGCTCCGCAACCTAGCTTTTCTCCAATATCATTTGCGTAGGTGCGAACGTAAAAACCCTTTGAGCATTCAACTCGGAAATCAACCTCCGGTAATTCGACACGCTTGATCTGGTAGCCGGTGACACGCACGGGACGCAACTTTCGCTCCACTTCTTGGCCTTTCCTCGCAAGCTTGTAGAGTGGGACCCCGCCCATCTTGATTGCGGAAACCATCGGTGGAAGCTGTTCGAATTCACCCGTAAATCCATCAAACGCTTGTTTTACTTGGTCTTCCGAATAGTCCCCAACTTCTCGTGTCTCCAAGACCTCTCCCTCTCTATCCTGAGTGCTGGTGCGTTCTCCAAGCGTTAACGTTCCCTCATAAACCTTATCCTCGCTCATTAGAAGATCTTGGATCTTGGTCGCTTTCCCAATAACCAGCATTAGTAAGCCGGTGGCCATTGGGTCAAGGGTTCCACAATGCCCGATTTTTTTCGTATTCAGTGCTCGTCTGGCGATCGCCACGACGTCATGCGAAGTCATATCAGGTGCCTTGTCGACCAGCAGCACGCCGCTTGGTCCGGTATATTCTTGTGATTTCTTACTCATCTTTATTTTTAAAAATTTCCTGTATCTCTTCCCCTAAGCCATGGCTGCCTGAAGAGCACTAAGCACCTGAGACTTAGCTTCTGCCAACGGCCCCGGCATCCGGATTCCCGCTGCCAGTGCGTGTCCGCCACCACCGAATTGGGTAGCGACATTACAAACATTCACCTGCTGATCTTTGGAACGCATCGAGACACGGATATTTCCATCAGGAAGCTCTTCGAAAAACACCGCCACTTGCACGCCGCGCACGGCACGGATCATATCGATCAAGCCCTCGCTGTCATCCGGCTGCAGCTCCAGTTTTTCCCTCGTCGCATCCAGAAGCTCCCAATGCGCTAGCTTGCCGTTTGCTGAAATATTTAAGGTATTCAGCAAAGCACGCATCAACTCGAGCCGGCGGTAAGGATGATTGTCATAGGTATCCGCATTGATCTTGCCGACATCCAAGCCACGGCGAATCAGGTCAGCTCCCATCGCATAAGTCTCCGCAGTTGTAGACTGATATTGAAACGAACCAGTATCGGTTGAAACAGCTACATAGATCGCATCCCGCGTTTCATCGGGTAATGGATATCCCAAGGCATTAATCAGTTCATAGATAATCTGCCCAGTGGCTGGCTTGGTGGCATCGATCAGGTTTAGATCTCCGTATTCGGGGTTCGAGATGTGGTGGTCGATGTTAATCCAGAAACCCGCATTCGAAGCGGCATGCAAAGCCCCATCACCCAAACGTGGCTTGGTTGCTGTATCGACTGCAATTGCGACCTCAATCTCCAATGGCTCGGACGGAGGTTTCGTGACTTTGCCAACTCCTTTGAGAAATTCTAAACTTTCCGGCACTCCGTCCTCATTGACTAAAAACACCTCTTTCCCCATCGCCATCAGCGAATACCCAAGCGCTAGTTGAGAGCCGATTGCGTCCCCGTCCGGACGGACATGGCTGATGATCACAAAGCGTTGATGAGCCGCGATGACTTTTCCGATTTCATCGAAAGTTTGGTTTAATATTTCCTTATTCATAGCGACCATATCGGCACGCGGCACTTTCGTTCCGCAGGGCGCGGATTCTCACCAGCCTCCTCTGCTAGGCAAGGACAAAGCATCTTACCAAAAGCGCCTAACTTACTGCCAACCTGATCAAATTTGGCTTGTTTCATACCAGATTAAACCAAAACAGGCTTGATCATTTAACCTACACAGGCCATCTACCCGCCGTGCGCGATCTGTTAATTGATCCAGCTTGGCAAGAGGAAGATCTCGGCATGCCACTGCCGGACTCCACCCATGCCTGCTCCGTCTGCTTGCCGACGTGGAACAGCGTGATCGGCTATGAAGAAGGCAGGGAAAAAGTGCTACGCCGCCTGCGGACTGGCTACCCCCGATTCTTCAAACACCCCAATGTCGAGCGGATCTTCGACAACGCGCGTGCCGAACTCGCTTCCGAAGGCGAGAACGTATTAGTCCTACCCAATAAAACCTCATCCCAGCGCGCGCATCGCTGGCTTGAGCGCCAGGCACAAACTGCAATTCGCAGCACTTCTTACCACGGCTTTCAGGTTCTGATTTTCCCGGAAAAAGCAACAGCACTCGCGGACCAATACTGGCGCTTTTCTGGCGAAGGCATCTCTTCACGGGAAGCTCAAGACTACCTCGACGGGAACCTGAGAACCGGCACAAAATCGCATCTGCTGTCCCGCGCTATCGCCAAGTTCAATGGCGGCACCGAAGACAATACCTTCATCTTCGCAAGTGGCATTTCCGCAGCACTCGCCGCACTGCGGGCACTTCCGGGAATGCGAGAAGGTAAGAAAACCCTTCAAATCGAATTCCCTTACGTCGATACCTTGAAAATCCAAGAACGCTTCGGTAACGGAGTCGTTTACCTCAACGATGCGACTGGCGAATCTTTCGACGAAGCGCTACAGCGCATCCGCTCTGGCGAGTTTGCGGGGGTGTTTTCTGAAATACCATCAAATCCCCTCCTGCGGACCATCGATCTCAAAAAGATCTCCGAAGCCTGTGGCTTCTCAAGAACTCCTCTGATCCTGGACGATTCCGCAACCGGCCCGCTAAACGTCGATGTGCTAGGCTACTGTGACATCCTAACTTCATCCCTGACCAAATGGATTTCTGGAAAGGGAGACGTCATGGCCGGCGCCTTGACCCTCAGACATGATTCACCACTCGTCAGCGACCTCAAAGAGCCCATCGCCGCTGACGCCACTGACTGTTCACCACTCTACATTGCTGACGCAGAAGTCCTGCTTTCTAACATCAAGGGCTACGCGATCCGTAACAAGCAAATCAATCAAAACGCTCTAAAGTTGGTCGACTTTCTCAACAACCATTCCGCCGTCGACAACGTCTGGCACCCATCATTGGTGAACAAAGAGAACTTTGACGCGGTTAAGCGTAAATCGGGTGGCTACGGCGGCCTCGTCTCGATCTCTCTCGCTAACCCGAAAAAAGCTTCCAAAGTCTACGATGCGATCAAACTTTGCAAAGGTCCCTCTTTCGGCACCGCTTTCACTCTCGTCTGCGCCTACACCATGCTCGCACATTACGATGAGCTCGATTGGTGCGAGGATTGCGGAGTTCCCTCCAGCCTGATCCGCATCTCAGTCGGCCTCGAGCCTATCGAAGATATCATCGCTTTGTTCGAAGAAGCACTTTCTTGAGCTCTTTGCATTAGACCTTCGCCGCTGCCGCTCCCGCCCGTGCTCCCGTGGCGAAACATCCTTGCATCAAGTAGCCACCAGTGGGTGCGTCCCAGTCGATCATTTCACCGCAGATAAATACGCCGGGAAATTGCCTCAACATCAGGTTTTCATCCAGCTCGCTCCACTCCACTCCACCAGCTGAAGAAATTGCTTCATCAATCGGGCGAGGCCCCTTGAGCAGGATTCGGCATGACTTCGCTCTCGCTGCGAGAAGCTCCGCCGTATTGACCGTCTCAAGTCCGAGAATTGCCTTTGCAGGAGCACTGAGCTTCCAGCGCCGGGCTGCCTGCGCTAGTAAATTTGGCCCACTTTCGCCAAGCTTGGCAATCAGCTCCGATTCAGAAAACGTCGGCTTCAAATCGATTTCAATTATTGGATTGTCGAGTTTTCGGAGTTCGGATCCCAAAGTATAAATACCACCGCCCTCAAGCCCGTAGCGCGTGACCATGAGCTCGCCAGCGAGACGTTTCGCACCGCAGCTAACCTCGATATTTTTGAGCGGCATGCCCTCCACTGTATTTTTAAACTCCTCGGGCCAGTCGGTCTCCCAGCCACAGTTCGACGACCTAAGCGGCGCGCAGGAGATGCCCATTTTTTGAAATACTTTAAGCCAACCTCCGTCCGAACCAGTCTTCGACCACGAAGCCCCACCTAACGCGAATACGACGGCATTGGCACGCAGCTTCACTCCATTCTCGAAACATAGAACATTTCCAGGCAGCCAGTCGCACCACCGATGCCGTGGCCGAAACTCAACTCCCAATGACTTCAATTTTGCCAACCATGCGCGTAACACCGGAGCTCCTTTCAATGCTTTTGGATAAACCCTGCCGCTACTCGCCTGAAAGGTCTCCTGCCCCAGATCCTCACACCATTGGCGTAGATTCCCGGGACTAAAATCAGCTAACAAACCGGTAAACCTTTCAACCTCCGAATACCGCGTGACAAAACGCTCAGGCAATTCCCCGTGCGTGAGATTCAATCCCCCTTTACCAGCGACTAGAAACTTTCTTCCCATCGATGGCTTACCGTCAAAAACCGTTACCGCTCGCCCAGCAGAGGCAGCAACTTCTGCCGCCCTCAACCCTGCCGGGCCTCCCCCTATAATAGCGATATCGACCGATTCCATGGTCGCATGCTCACACAAGTTTCAATCGGGCGAGATCTTGTGCATCGATTAGACCGACGGGCTTTCCAGCACCGTCGATCACCACAATATCATCAATCTTTTTCTCTCCCACCTGCTTCACTGCCTCCACGGCAAGCGAATCTTCGGGCAAAGAAACCGGATTACGTGTCATCATTTCCGTCACTGGAAGATCTCCCAATGCAGAATTTTTTTCGTAACCACGTGCAAAATCTCCATGCGTCAGAATTCCTGCCAACCTTCCATCGTCACTGAGAACAAGGCAGGCACCTGAGCGACCCCGATTCATTTCTCTAACAGCGTCAATCACTCTAGCGGAAATACCCACAGTCGGCATCTTCTCATCGCGCCTCATCACATCGCCCACTTTGAGTAGTAATGCCCGGCCCAGCGAACCGCCCGGATGATAACGTGCAAAATCATTTTCTGAAAACCCGCGTGCCTCTAAGAGCACCATCGCCAGAGCATCGCCCATCACCATCATGGCAGTGGATGAAGTTGTCGGTGCCAAGTTCATCGGGCAGGCTTCACGAGCCACAGAGGTATCCAAAGCAACGTCCGCGGACAGCGCGAGGGACGAGTTCTTTTTCCCGCTTAGGGAAATCACTTTCACATCAAAGCTCCGTAAAAACGGCAATAGGTCCAAAAGCTCCCCAGTTTCACCCGAATAAGAAAGCGCCAGAATCACATCCCCATCGGAAAGTAGGCCTAAATCCCCATGCAGGGCATTTTGGGAATTTAAAACAACCGCTGTCGCGCCAGTGGAATTAAGCGTCGCCGCGATCTTGTGGCCGACGTTTCCAGATTTACCAACTCCCACGACCACCACCTTACCGCGCTGCTCAAGAGAAGTCTTGAGCAACTCGATCGCTTCACCGAATTCCTCACCAATACGAGAAGCCATGTCTCGGAGACCGTCCGCCTCCATCTCGATCACCGCTCGTGCCTTCCCTTTAAAATCCATGACCTGTAGTTGAAACATTCAACGCCATCATTTCAACTCGTAATAACAAGTGCCGAACGGAGGTAGATCACCGATTTTGAGACCTGCGCTGATGAGGGCTGCTGTGGTGGTAGCTAATTCCTTGCTGTCGCCAAACCTTCCAGTGAAAGAAATCTCTTCCTCCGTCTCTTTTCCTACAAAAGTAAGTGCTTCCGAAGGAAAGCGAATACTCACTTCCGAAAGGTGTCTTTCCGGATGAAAATTGGCGACACATAGGAAGGACTGGCCGCTATCAACATCATGCCTGAGGAAAGCGAACATCCAGTGCCCAGACACAGTTTCATCGTCAATTCTACCAAACTCCGCGTTATCTTTGTTCGCGTAGTTCAGCCCAAAAAGCTCACCTTTCGTGAACGCCGGCTCACGCAAGACGGTCAGAAGTCTGGTATACCAATTACGAAGCTGTCGCTGCTCTTGGGACAAGTTCGCACCATCAAACCTACGACCATCCACCCACTTCTGTAACTCAGGCATTGAGGTGTAATCGAAGATTGATGTTCGTCCGTCATCACCACTGAAACCTTCCTCACCGATGGCTGGCTCACCGACTTCTTGACCCGAATACACCAAAATAGAAGCTCGGCTCATACCGAACAATACAGCAGCAGCTGGCCGACCCGCCTCCATGCCGAACCCTCCCCAGTGCTGTGGATTGGCGATGCGAACCTCATCGTGATTCTCAAGATAGCGGATACATTGATGCAAACGCTCTCCGCGGAACAACTCTTCGTCGATGTCGTTCGCCCATTTTCCTTCTTCGTAAATGCCCTGCAGAGTCTTGTAAGTCGGGTGGTCGTAGGACCCATCGAATCCCGCTTCCAGAAGCTCAACAATGACATCCTTATCGGTAAGCTTCGCTGGATCAGAGTCGTAGGCCTCCGCACAGAAAAACACGCCATCATCCCGCTCGCGTGCACGCCTAACCGCCCACGCCCAAAACTCCATTGGCACAATGTGAGCCATGTCCGCTCGGAAGCCATCCACTCCCATCTCCTGCCAGTAAGCAAGAATTTCGTCCATTGTCCGCCACGTCTTTGGAACATCTTCCACAGGTGCATCGGGTCCCGGTAAATGATCGGTGCCACGGCCTTTCGTGAAGTCATGCCCGTAGTTCAATTTTACCGTTTCGTACCAATCATGAATAGAGGGTGCCCAAGTGACGGAATTGTTGCCGGTAACCCTACCAAATTCTTCCTCAGGGGTGAAAAGTCCGCTACAACCTGGCATTCCCGCCGTTGGCAGCTTCAGCGGCGGACCACCACCTGGGCTATTTTGGTTTAGATAGTAGAAATGGTTGTCTCGATCGAAAAAGACATCCTTTTTATCCCCCTCGCCAAACGAGAGCTCCGGCTTTACGTCGGACCCATAACTACGGGCAACATGGTTCGGCACGAAATCGATTATCACCCGCAACCCCTTTTTACGACAACGAGCGAGCAGTGCTCGGAACTCCGCGATCCTGTTCCCTGGGTTCATCGCATAGTCAGGGCAGACATCAAAGTAGTCGCGGATCGCGTAGGGACTTCCTGCTAAACCTTTGAGAATATCAGACGGATCCGCTGGCCGATCCGGATAAGCGGTCCCGCTTGCCTGCTCGATCACACCTGTGAGCCAAATATAATTGAAGCCCATACCCCGTATCGATTCCAAGGCGACATCATTGATGTCTCTGAATTTTCCACAGCCGTTCTCAGCGAGGGTGC